>Ga0207702_10001770_pt1 | contig 21250 bp, 20 predicted proteins | sample KBSCornC62_FD_184302 | JGI IMG/M metagenome (GOLD analysis project Ga0207702, IMG submission 184302) | Corn rhizosphere microbial communities from Kellogg Biological Station, Michigan, USA - KBS Corn C6-2 (SPAdes) (version 2) | ecosystem: Host-associated > Plants > Roots > Rhizosphere > Soil ...
CGACCGTCGAGGGCGATATCGACCTGCTCGGCATCCTGGGGCTGTCCGACCGGGTCCGCAACGGCTATCGGCAGATCCGGGTCCGGTTCGAGGTCGACGGCGACGCCTCGCCCGAGGAGCTGGCGGCGCTGGTGGAGCGGTCCCGCGCCCGCTCCGCCGTTTACGACGTGCTCGCCAATGGCACCGACGTCCGGATCGACGTCGCCACCCCGGACACCGCGCGCGGCGGGCCCGCCGGCCGGCGCTAGGCAACCCGCGACCGGAGAGGACACCGACATGTCCGGGCCGACCTTGCACCGTCCTGATGCCCGCACCGCGTGGGACGCCGTCGTCGTCGGCGCGCGCGTCGCCGGCGCCTCGACCGCCCTGCTGCTCGCCCGCGCGGGGCTGCGGGTGCTGGTCGTGGACCGCGCCCGCCGCGGCTCGGACACCCTCTCCACGCACGCGCTGATGCGCGGCGGCGTCCTGCAGCTGCGGCGCTGGGGTGTGCTGGACCGGGTGGCGGCGACCGGTGTGCCCGGAGTGCGCCGGGTGACCTTCCACTACGGCGGCGACCCGGTGCTGGTCACGCTGAAGCCGTCCGCCGGCGTGGACGCGCTCTGCGCACCGCGCCGTACGGTCCTCGACGCCGTACTCGTCGAGGCCGCCGAGGCGGCCGGCGCCCGGGTCCGGTTCGGGTGGGCGGCGGTCGACCTGGCCCGCGACGCGGCGGGCCGGGTCACCGGCGTCGTCCTGCGCGACCAGGGCGGGGCGATCCGGTGCGAGCGGGCGCGGCTCGTCGTCGGCGCCGACGGCCGCGGCTCCGTGGTGGCCGCGCGGGTGGCCGCGCCGACCGTTGCGGCGGGTGCGCACTCCGCGGCGTACGCGTACGGGTACTGGCCGGCCGGCGACCTCGACGGCTACCACTGGTACTACGGCGACGGGTTGTCGGCGGGGGCGATCCCCACCAACGACGGCCTCGCCTGCGTGTTCGTCGGCGGTCCGGCCGCGACGCTCGCCCCGAGCCGGCACCGCCGCCCGCTCGCCGTGCAGCGGGACCTGCTGGCCCGGATCGACGGAGGTCTGGCCGAGCTCACGGCGGCGCCACCGGAGGGCGGCGTGCGAATGTTCCGCGGGCTGCCGGGCCGGCTGCGCCGCCCGTACGGGACGGGTTGGGCGCTGGTGGGCGACTCCGGCTGGTGGAAGGACCCGCTGTCCACCCACGGGATCACCGCCGCCCTGCACGACGCGGAGCTGCTCGCGGCCGCCGTCGTCGCGGGGTCGGCCTCGGACCGTGCGGCCGACCGCGCGCTGGCCGGCTACCAGGAGCGCAGGGACCGGGTGGCACTGCCGATGCACCCCGTCGTCGACCGGCTCGCCTCGCACGAGTGGGACCCGGCAGAGGCGCGCCGGCTGCTGCGTGGGCTGTCCGCGCTGATGGCCGTGGAGGTCGACGAGATCCTCGGCCTTGATCCCGCGGCGGCACGAACCGCGTGACCGTCGGGGTGCGAACCTGTATCAGCGCTCGGGCGGCGGGCTCATCGAAGCGGGGGTGCTTGCCATGACGCTCTGGGACGACGTCGGCGGTCGCACGTGGAGCGAGCGCGCCGGGCCACGCACGGCGGTCAGCGGGATCGGGTCCCGGCCCCGGCGGGGCAAGCGGTTGCCCGGCTGCCTGGTGCGAGGCGGCGCACGACGCGTCATGCAGCCGGCAGGATCGGCCGCCGGGCGGTCGAGGACGACGTGATCGGCGGATACCGCATCCCGGCCGGCGCCGACGTGGTCGTCGCGCCGTGGGTCGTGCACCGGCACCCCGACTTCTGGGACCAGCCGGACCGGTTCGACCCGCAGCGGTTCACCCCGGAGCGGGAGAAGGCCCGGCACCGGTACGCCTGGTTCCCGTTCGGCGGTGGCCCGCGCGGCTGCATCGGGCAGCACTTCTCCCTGCTCGAGTCCGTGATCGCGCTGGCGAAGCTGGTCCGCGCGTTCGACTTCGCCACGCCACCCGGCGAGCCCCGCAACACCAACCACATCACGCTCCGCCCGGTCGGCGGGGTGTTCAGCCAGGTGACGGCCCACCGAGGAGACGACGATGGCTGACGAATACGGCACCAGGCCCCGATCCCACATCGCCGTCCGGCGCGTACGCGGCGACCGGGCGGCGGTCTCGGCCGACGACCCGATCACGTTCGCCCCGGTGGGCGTCGGCCCGGAGGCCTGTGACGGCTGCGATCCCGGCCTGACGGTGGTGATCGACGGCCAGGTGTTCGTCGCCGACCTGCAGGGCTGCGACGACGAGCTCTGCTACTACGACTACCCCACCGGCGTCGCCTGACCGGCCAGCGGCCCGGCGTCGTCAGTCCGGGTCGTCGGCCCGGAGTTCCGCTTCGGCGGCATCCAGCGCGCGGCGGGCGTCGATCATGGCGCGCAGGGCGGTCCGCTGCGCCGCGCGGGCGGCGGCGAGGTCGGCCTCGGCGGCGACCTTCTCCCGGCGCAGGTGCATGCGCTGCTGCTCGAGCGTCTCCTGCCGGTCCCGCACCGCCTCCATCGCCGCCTCCGCCTCGGCGAGGTCGTGCTCGCGTTGCCAGTGCACGGACGCGGCCTCGGCGAGGGCGGCCTCGGCCCGGCGCATTGGCTCGGTGCGATCCGTCGCCCGCGGCCGCTGCCAGCGGACCGGCCGGCCGTTGGCGTGCTCGCCCGACCCGGCCGCGGCCTTCTCCCGGCGCCGCTGCAGCTCGTCCTCCACCGGCCACATCCGCCACTCGGTCGGCTCGTCCCAGCCGGGGGCGGGCAGCGGCGCCGGCGGCCCGGGGGACACACCCGGGCTGGCAGCCGACTCGACCTGGGGCAGCGGCCCGAAGCCCGCGTGCGACATCGGCCGGACCAGGTGCCCGGACATCACCGCGGCGGCCGCGGCCAGGTCGACCAGGCCGGCGTGCAGCGTCGCCGTCACCTCGGTCAGCGCCGCCTCGGTCAGCGGCACCCCGGCCTCGACGGCGTGCCGGCGGGCCCAGTCGAGCAGCTCGGCGACCAGCTCCTCCCGCTGTGCCGGCAGCCGCCGCAGCCGGTCGGCGTCGAGCTGGGTCTGCGCCTGCCGGAGCTCCCGCCCGATCGCGAACAGCTGCTGCATCCGGTCCCGGCGGTGCCGGGTGAGCGCGTTGACCAGCCACGCGCTCGCCGTCGGCCGGCGCAGCCCCTGCAGCTCCCGGGCCAGGTCGCGGTGCCCGGCCGCGCGGGCCTGGCGCACCACCTCGTCCCGGGCGGCGACGAACCGGGCCGGCGGCACGAGGTAGAGCTCGGCGGCGATCTCGTCGGTCTCGGACAAACGCATCCGCACCATGATGCCCAACCGCGCCGGCTCGCGCAGGCGCCGCCCGCCGTGATGACGTCGGGACCGGTACGAGGGACACTGGGCGGGAAACCGGCAGGTGGAACGGGCCGGCACGACGGCCCGAGCGGCACCGTCGACTTCCCCGGAGGCGACATGCAGACCGTCTGGAAAGGCGTGATCTCATTCGGGCTCGTCTCGATCCCGGTGCAGCTGTTCACGGCTACCGAGGAGCACGGCGTGTCCTTCCGCCAGATCCACGTCTCCGACGGGGGGCAGATCCGCTACCGGCGGGTCTGCACCCTGGACGGCGAGGAGGTCCCGTACGACGACATCGCCCGGGGCTACGAGCTGCCCGACGGCCAGGTCGTGGTGCTGACCGAGGAGGACTTCGCCGAGCTGCCGCTGGCCTCCAGCCGAGCGATCGAGGTGCTCAGCTTCGCCGACGCCGACACCGTGGACCCGGTCCGGCTGTCCCGCAGCTACTACTGCGAGCCGACCGGCTCCGGCGCCAAGGCGTACGTGCTGCTGCGTGACGCCCTCGAACGCACCGGCAAGGTCGCGCTGGTCAAGGTGGCGCTGCGGACCCGGGAGACGCCGGCCGTGCTGCACCCGCGGGACGGGGTGCTCGTCATGCACCTGCTGCTCTGGCCGGACGAGGTCCGCACCCCGCGGTTCCGGTTCCTGCGCGACGAGATCACGCCGCAGCCGCGCGAGCTGCAGGCGGCGGAGGCGTACATCCACACACTGTCCGGCACCCTCGACCCGCCGGACCTGGTCGACCGCTATCAGGCCGCGCTCAAGGAGCTGGTCGAGGCCAAAGTGGCGGGCCGGCAGCTGGAGCGGCCGGCACCGGCGCACGCCGGCGGCGCGGACGACCTGATGGAGGCGCTGCGGCGCAGCGTCGAGCAGGCCAAGCACGACCGCGACAGCGTCGCCCCGGCCCGCCGGCCGGCCCGCAAGCGCCCGGCGAAGCAGGCGACCAAGTCGGCCGCGGCACCGCAGCCGACGCCGGTCAGGAAGGCCGCGGCGACCAAGCGGAGCCCAGCCAGGAAGACGGCGGCGAAGAAGAGCACCGAAGGCCGCTGAGGCGGCATGGGTTGCCCGGGGGTGGGCACAGCGACAGGGACCTGCCCCACCCGACCGCGGAGACCCCCATGCCGTTGTTCTCCCGCCGCAAGGACGACCCGGCGACCCGGGATCCGGAGGACTTCTCCGGCGGCCCCGGCATCAAGAACTACTCGGACGAACCGGACAGTGACCGGCTCGCCCCGGACGACCCGCGCAAGCCCGACTCCCCCACCGACCTGGGCAAGCGGACCTGGCTCGGGGTGGCCAGGCGGGCGTTCGCCGAGTTCAAGGACGACAACGTCACCGACTGGGCCGCCGCCCTGACCTACTACGCGGTGCTGTCGATCTTCCCCGGAATCATCGTGTTCGTGTCGCTGCTCGGCCTGTTCGGCCAGGGACCCGACACCGTGCAGAAGCTGCTCGACGTGCTGACCAACATCGGCATCCCGAAGGAGGCGGTCGGAAGCCTGCGCGGCCCGATCCGGGACGTGGTCATGCAGCAGTCGGGCAAGGCCGGGTTGGCGTTGATCCTCGGTGTGCTCGGCGCGCTGTGGTCGGCGTCCGGCTACATCGGCGCGTTCATCCGGGCTTCCAACGCGATCTACGAGGTGAAGGAGGGCCGCAAGTTCTACATCCTGCGGCCGCTGCAGATCCTCGTGACGGTCGTCGGCGTCCTCCTGCTCACGTTCATCACGCTTGCGTTGATCGCGAGCGGCAGCGTCGCGCACGCGATCGGCGACGCGGTCGGCATCGGCAGCACCACCGTGACGATCTGGAACATCGTGAAGTGGCCGATCATCGTGATCCTGGTCAGCCTGATGATCGCCGGCCTCTACCACGTGGCGCCGAACGTGAAGCAGCCGAAGTTCCGCTGGTTCACCCTCGGCGGGTTCCTCGCCCTGGTGCTCTGGGTGATCGCCAGCATCGCGTTCGGGCTCTACGTGGCGAACTTCGGCTCGTACAACAAGACGTACGGCTCGCTCGGTGCGGTGATCTCCTTCCTGGTCTGGATGTGGATCACCAACAACGTGCTGCTGTTCGGCGCCGAGGTGAACGCCGAGCTGGAGCGCGGCCGCGAGCTGCAGGCGGGCCAGCCGGCCCAGGAGGACATCCAGCTCCCGCACCGCAGGCCGCCCAAGGACTGACCCTGTCCGACACGCTCCGGATCGAGGCGACGCGGCAGCGGACCGTCCTGTCGGTGGGGCTCGGCCTGCTCGTGCTCCGCTCGATCCGCGAGCCGTCCTGAGCCGAGCCGGCCGAACCCGGGAACCGCACGGTCAGGTCGCCTCGACGGTGAACGGCGCGGTGATCACCGAGCCGTCGGCGAGCCGGAACTGCGCCCACAGCCGGTAGACGCCGGCGGTGGGGAACTCGGCGTGCACGTCGAGTTCCGGGCCGAACGTCTGGCCGGGCAGGGCGAACACCGGACGCCCGCGGTCGTCGGTCACCTCGGCGTGCTCGTGGGCGAACGTCGACCCGTCGGCCCGCATGACCACCACGTGCCCGGCGGCGGCCAGGTAGGGCTGCAGGTCGTCGACCGGCCGTCCGGTCGCGTCGTCGGTGAGCGCGAACCGCAGGTCGCTGCTGCCGCCGGCGTCGGCGCGGCCGGTCAGCTCGACGCGCACGCCGTCGACGACCACGCTGCGCGGCCCGGGCGCCGCGACCACCGGGGCCGGCGGAGCCCCGCCGACGGTGAGGACCTGCCGCTGGTGGATGTCGCCCATCTCGCCCTGCCGCCGAAACTCGGTGTTGACGATGTACCGGCCGGCGGTCGGGAAGGTGAGCTCGACCGCCAGCTGCCCCGGCACGCCGGTGGGCTGCGGGTGCACGTGCGCGAACGTGCCGAGATCCGCGCGGGTGGCGATCAGGTGCATCCAGGCCTCGTGGCCACGGGTGAGGTCCTCGACCGGCCGGCCGGTCCGGCTGTCCGCGAGCGTGACCACGAGGCGGGTGGCAGTGCCCGGCCGGGTCTGCGCGGGGAGGTCGAGGCGGACGTCGACGCCGGCCTCGGCGGCCTCGGTCGGCGCCACCTCGGCGGTCATCATCGTGCTCATCGCGGGCCGCATCGGCATCCCGGTGCCCTGCACCCAGGCCAGCTGGCCGTTCATGCCGCGCTCGGCGAAGTCCATCCGGCTGACCGCGGTCAGCCCGGCGCCGAGCGCGAGCGCGACGGTGGCGACCACGACCAGGTAGGCGTACTGGCCGATCCGGGCGCGGACCGGCGGGTGCAGGACCTCGGCGACCGTCGCCGGGCGGTGGAACCGGCGCAGCCGCAGCGCGTTGGTGAGCACGCTGACCGAGCTCATCGCCATCGCGGCGCTGGCCAGCACCGGGTCGAGCAGCAGCCCGTCGACGGCGTACAGGGCGCCGGCGGCGACCGGGATGAGCAGCAGGTTGTAGCCGAACGCCCAGGCGAGGCCCTGCTTCATCGTGCTGACCGTGCGCCGGGAGAGCGCGATCGCCGAGACGATGCCGCGCAGGTCGCCGCCGACCAGGGTGATGTCGGAGGCGGCGATGGCGACGTCGGCGCCGGTGCCGATCGCGATGCCGACGTCGGCCGCGGACAGGGCGGCGGCGTCGTTGATGCCGTCGCCGGCCATCGCGACCACGTGACCCTGCTCCTGCAGCTCGCGGACCTTCGCCGCCTTGTCGGCCGGCAGGACCTCGGCGAGCACGTGGTCGATGCCGACCTGACCGGCGATCGCCCGGGCGGTGCCGCCGTTGTCGCCGGTGAGCATCCAGACCTGCACGCCGAGCGCGCGCAGCTGGGCGACCGCCTCGGCGGACTCGGGCTTGACCGTGTCGGCGACCGCGACCACCGCGGTGGCCCGGCCGTCGATCGCGACGTACATGGCCGTCCGGCCGGCGGCCGCGGCCTGCTCGGCGGCGGCGACCAGCGGCGTGACCTCGACACCCCGGGCGGCCATCAGCGCCCGGTTGCCGACCAGGACGGCACGGCCGTCGACCGCGGCGTCGACGCCGTGGCCCGGGACGGCCTCGAACGAGTGCAGCGCCGGCACGCGCAGACCGCGGTCGGCGGCCGCGCCGACGATCGCCTGGGCGACCGGGTGCTCGCTGCCCGCCTCGGCGGCGGCGACGAGGGCGAGCACGGCGTCCTCGGTCCAGCCGGCCGTGGTGCTGACCGACGCGAGGGCCGGCGTGCCGCGGGTGATCGTGCCGGTCTTGTCCAGCACGACCGCGGTGACCCGGCGGGCGGTCTCCAGCGCGTCGCCGTTGCCGATGAGGATGCCGAGCTCGGCGGCGCGGCCGGTGCCGACCATGACCGCGGTCGGCGTGGCCAGCCCGAGCGCGCAGGGGCAGGCGATGATCAGCACGGCGATCGTCGTCGTGATAGCCATCGTCAGCCCGCCGGTGTCCGGCCCGAACAGCGCCCAGGCCACGAAGGTGGCCGCGGCCAGCAGCAGCACGATCGGGACGAACCAGGCGGAGACCCGGTCGGCCAGCCGCTGCATCGGCACCTTCGCGCCCTGCGCGTCCTCGACCAGCCGGACGATCTGGGCCAGCGCGGTGTCCTCGCCGACCGCGGTGGCCCGCATGACCACCGTGCCGGTGCGGTTGAGGGTGGCGCCGATCACCTGGTCGCCGGCGGCCTTGTCCACCGGCAGGCTCTCGCCGGTGAGCATGCTCTCGTCGACCGCGGTCGCGCCGTCCGTGACGACGCCGTCGACCGGCACCTTCTCCCCCGGCCGGATCCGCACCAGGTCGCCGACGACGACCTGCTCGACCGGGACGTCCACCTCGGCGCCGCCGCGGAGCGCCCGCGCGGTCTTCGGCGTGAGCCCGACCAGGGCGGTGATCGCCGCCGCGGTGCGCTTCTTGGCCCGGTCCTCCATCCACCGGCCGGCCAGCACCAGCGCGAGGATCACCAGCGACGTCTCGAAGTAGACGTGCAGCGGCAGCCCCCACCGCTCGGCGGCGGCCGGCCACAGCGTGACGAACGCGCTGTAGCCGTACGCCACCCCGGTGCCGAGCGCGACGAGGGTGTTCATCGTGGTGGCGCCGTGCCTGGCGGCGACCCAGGCCGCCCGGTAGATGTCCTTGCCGGCCCAGAACTGGACGACGGTGGCGACGACCAGGATCGCCGGCATCAGCCAGTCCATCGCGTCGAGGTAGAGCGGCACGTACATCAGCACCATCAGACCGAGCCCGACGGCCAGGGTGACCTGCCACTTCCGCTTGAGCGCGGTCAGCTGCGCGTCCCCGGCCGGGTCGCCGGCGCCGGCGCCGGAGCCGGCCGGCACGGCCGCCGCCGGCTCGGCCTCCCGGCGCGGCGTCGCCGTGTAGCCGGCGCGGGCGACGGCGGCGGCCAGCTCGTCCAGCCCGACCGCCTGCGGGTCGAACCGCACGGTGGCCACCTCGGTGGCCAGGTTGACCTCGGCGCCGCTGACACCGTCGATGCGGGCGAGGGCCTTCTCCACCCGCCGCACGCACGAGGCGCAGGTCATGCCGCCGATCTCGAGCGTGCAGGCGGCCGGAGGGGGCGCGGTCGTCGTCATGGTCGGTCTCCTGATCGGACGCGGTCGTCGTGGGGTCGCTGTCGAGCCTCGGCGGCGGGCGCGCGGCTCGGACCGGGAAAATCGCCGGGTTCGCCGGTCAGGTCCCGGCGATCGCGGTGAGGACGTCGAGCCGGCCGGCGCGCCGGGCCGGCAGCAGGCCGGCGGCGAGACCGGCGAGGACGGCGACGGCGGCGACCGCCGCCAGCTGCCCGGCCGGGACGCGCAGCAGGAACGGGGTGTCGGAGCTGAGCCCGGCCAGGGTGGCCGCGGCCAGTCCGAGCCCGAGGCCGAGGCCGACCACGGCGGCCACGGCGGCGACCAGCACCGCCTCGGCGCGGATCATCCAGGACAGCTGCCGCCGGGTCATGCCGACCGCCCGCAGCAGCCCGATCTCGCGGGTGCGCTCGACGATCGAGAGCGCCAGCGTGTTGGTGATGCCGAGCAGCGCGATCAGCACGGCGAAGCCCAGCAGGACCGTGATCAGCCCGAGCACCTGGTCGACCGCGGCGACCCGGCGCTCGCGCCGGCCAGCGCGTGCACCGCGCCCTCGCCGGAGCCGTAGGTCTTCACCACGTCCACGGCGCGGGCGGCCAGCCGGTGCGCGGGGGTCGCGGACCCGGGCGGAAGGAAGGGGGGCATGGGATCTCCTCGGAAGCGTGCGGTGCGGTCAGGACCGCAGCGAGTAGCCGGCCTCGTCGACCGCGGCGGCGATGTCGGCCCGGTCCACCGGGCGGGCGGCGGTGACGGTGACCGTGCCGCTGGCCAGGTCGACGGAGACGGTGTCGACGCCGTCGACGGCGGCGATCTCGTCGTTGACCGCGCGCTGGCAGTGCGCGCAGGTCATGCCGGTGACCTGGAAGGCGGTGGCGCCGACGAAGGTGTGCGGCGTGCCGTTCAGCATGGGGACTCCTTCGGTGGATTCGGATCCGGTCGGGGTGCAAGGTCGGGGTGCAAGGTCGGAGTGCAACGTCGGGGTGCAACGTCGGGGGCAGCGTCGCCGCCGCGGCCCGGTGCGCAGACCGGGGAAATCGCCAGGTTCGCCGCCGGGCCGGGCTCAGTGGCCGTGCGCGACGGCACCGGCCGGCCGCTCGCCGGCGGGCACGGCGAGCAGGGTGAGCAGGAACAGTGCGGCGAGCACGCCCGCGGTCGCCGTGAAGGCCCGCGCGTACCCGTCGACGAGGCCGGCAGAGGTGGCGAGGTCGCCGGCGACGGCGGTGAGCGCGGCCACGCCGAGGGCGGCGCCGATCTCGTGCCCGGTCATCATCAGCCCGCTGGCCAGGCCGGACCGCTCCGCCGGCACGTCGCTCATCGCGGCGACCGTGATGGCCACGAACATCGGCCCGACGCCGGCGCCGACGAGCAGGAAGCCGGGCAGCACGTCCGCCGCGTACGAGGTGCCGCCGGCGTTGGCGGCGAGCAGGAGCACGCCCGCGGCCATGACCACCAGGCCGCCGAGGATCAGCGGGCGGGCGCCGAGGTGGGCGATGACCTTCGAGGCCGCCGCGGCGGCGACGGTGATCGCGCCGGCCAGCGGCAGGAACTCCAGCCCGGCCACGATCGGGGACGCGCCGACGATGTCCTGCAGGTAGAGCGAGGACAGGAAGATCGCGCCGACGACGACGCCGGTGACGCCGGCCATCACCGCCGAGGCGGAGACCAGCGACCGGATCCGCCAGGTCGCCGGCGGCACCAGCGGGTCGGCGGCGCGGCGCTCGAGCCGGGTGAAGCTGACCAGCAGCACGGCCGCGGCGGCGAAGGCCAGCGCGGTGCGGGGAGCGGTCCAGCCGGCGGAGCGGGTCGACTCGATGCCGAACACCAGCGCCAGCAGCCCGGTGACCAGGGTCAGCGCGCCGGGCACGTCGAGGCGGCGGAGCGCGCCCGGCTGCGAGCCGCCGCGGGCGACGGCACGCAGCGTGCCGACGACGACGGCGACACCGATGGGCACGTTGATGAAGAAGACCGCCCGCCAGCCGAGGGCGCTGGTCAGCGCACCGCCGAACAGCACCCCGGCGGCGATGCCCAGGCTGCCGACCGTGCCCCAGACGGCCAGCGCGCTCTGCCGCTGCCGGCCGGCGTACGCGGTCATGATGATCGACAGCGCGGCCGGCGTGAGCAGCGCGGCACCGGCGCCCTGCGCCGCCCGCGCCACGATCAGCTCGATCGGGCTCTGCGCGAGCCCGCTCGCCAGCGAGGCGGTGGTGAACAGCCCGACGCCGGCCAGGAACGCCCGCCGCCGGTTGAGCAGGTCGGCGATGCGCCCGCCGAGCAGCAGCAGCCCACCGGACAGCAGCACGTACGCGCTGACCGTCCACTGGTAGTCGGTCGCGGACAGGTGCAGGCCGTCGCTGATCGACGGCAGCGCGACGTTCACGACGGACACGTCGATGATGACCATGATCTGGGCGGCGATCATCAGGCCGAACACCGTCCACGGGCGGCGGGGTTCGCCGTGCCGCTGCGCTGACGGTTCGACGGTGGCGTGGCTGGCCATGGTGTCCTCCTCACGGACGGGTGCGTGGTGCTCCGCCACCGTCGCCGCCGGGCGCACCCGGTCGCACCGGCGATTTCGCCGGGATGGTCGGGCCGCCGTACGGTCGAGCGCGTGCTGGCCGGACGGGACGAGGAGCGGGCGGCGATCGCCGCGCTGCTCGACGCCGCCCGCGCCGGGTCCGGCGGGTCGCTGGTGGTCAGCGGGGTCGCCGGCTCGGGCAAGTCGACGCTGCTGGCCGACGCGGTGGCCGGCGCGACCGGGATGCGGGTGCTGCGGACCTCCGGCGTCGAGTCGGAGTCGCCGCTGGCGTTCGCGGCGCTGCAGCGGCTGCTGTGGCCGCTGCGGGACCGGGCCGAGGCGTTGCCCGTCCCGCAGCGGAACGCACTGCGCGCGGTGCTCGGCGCGGCGGAGGGCGAGGGCGACCGGTTCCTCGCCTTCCTCGGCACGCTGAGCCTGCTCGCCGACGCCGCCGAGGACAGCCCGGTCCTGCTCGTGGTCGACGACGCGCACTGGCTCGACGACGCCTCGTCGGCGGCGCTGCTGTTCGTGGCCCGCCGGCTGCAGGTGGAGCGGATCGCGCTGCTGTTCGCCGCCCGGGACGGCGACGCGTACGGGTTCGAGGTCCCCGACCTGCCGACCGTCGTGCTCGGCGGCGTCGCCGGGGACGCCGCCGCCGCGCTGCTGGCCGCGCGGGCCGGCGGTGCGGTCGATCCGGCCGTGCGCGACCAGCTGGTGGCCGGCACCGCCGGGAACCCGCTCGCCCTGGTCGAGCTGGCCGGCGTGCTGTCGCCCGACCAGCTGGCCGGCCGGGCGCCGCTGCCGGCGCCGCTGCCGCTCACCGGCGGCGTGGAGCGCGGGTTCCTGGACCGGTACCGGCGGCTGGACGAGCCGGCGCAGCGGTTCCTGCTCGCCGCCGCGGCCGACGACACCGGCCGGCTGACCGTCGTCCGCGACGCGGCCGACCGGCTCGGCGCCGGCGACGACGCCCTGGAGGCGGCCGAGCGGGCCGGCCTGCTGCAGGTCGACGGCGACGTCCTGGCCCTCTACCACCCGCTGGTGCGGTCCGCGGTCTACGGGGCGGCCACCAGCCCGCAGCGCCGGGCGGCCCACCGGGCGCTGGCCGAGGTGCTCGGCGGCGACCCGGACCGGCGCGCCTGGCACCTTGCCGCCGCGGCGGACCGCCCCGGCGCCGAGGTGGTCAGCGCCCTCGACGCGGTGGCCGAGCGCGCGGCCGGCCGCGGCGGGCACGAGGCGGCGGCCGCGGCCTGGGCCCGCGCCGCGGAGCTCACCGCCGGCAGCGGGGACCGGGGACGGCGGCTGTACCTGGCGGCGTCCTCCGCCTGGCTCGGCGCGCACCCGTCCCGGGCCACGGCGCTGGCGAGCGCCGCGGCGGCCGACGTGACCGACCCGCTGCTGCGGGCGCAGCTGCTGACCCTGCAGGGGCAGATCGAGTGGAACACCCGCTCGCTCAACGACGGCTACGACCTGATCCTGCAGGCCGCCCAGGTCGCCGCCGGCGCCGACCAGGCGGTGGCGCGGCAGCTGGCGATGCTGGCCGCGGCGCTGGCCGCGTTCGGCGGGCGGTCGGGCCGCCGGGTCGACCCGGCGGCGCTCGTACCTCCGCCGGCTGCCGACGCACCCGCGCGGGTACGGGCCGCGGACGCGCTGCTGCACGGGTTCCTCGCCGTCGCCCGCCGGCAGTGGGCCGTCGCGGCCGGGTCGTTCCGGACCGCGTACGCGCTGACCGACCCGGAACCGCCGGACGACCACGTGCTGCAGCCGAACCTCGGCATCGCCGCGATGCTGATCGACGACGACGAGCGCGGGCTGCGGCTGCACGAGCAGCAGCTGACCGCGGCCCGCAGCGCCGGGGCGCTCACCATGGCCGAGCACGCGCTCACCCGCGGCTTCCTGTTCCAGCTCGCGACCGGCGGCTGGTCGAGGGCCGCCGGCGCCGCCGCCGAGGCGCTGCCGCTGGCCGCGAGCACCGGCCATCCCGGCCTGACCGCGCTCCCCACCGCCGAGCTGGCCCTGGTCGCGGCCCTGCGCGGGGACGCCGCCGCCGATCGCCATCTGGCCGACGTCGCGGAGATCCGGGGCAGGCATCCGATCGGCATCACCGACGGGCTCGTGCTCGGCCTGACGCACTGGGCGCGCGGACTGCGCGCTGCCGGGCAACCGGCGACCGCGCTGCACCACCTGGAGCAGATCAGCGAGCCGCCGGTGCGCCGCCTGGCCGGCTACGACCTGCTGGACCTCGCGGTCCGCGCCGGCCGCCTCGACCTGGCCCGCGACTGGGTCGACGAGCTCGCCGACTTCGCGGCGGGCACGGGCGTGCCGGCCGCCGTGGCCGCCGTGGAGCACGGACGTGCGCTGCTCGCCGACGGCAGCGACGCCGAGGCCCATTTCGAGCGGGCGCTCGCCGCGCACGCCGACTCCCCGCGGCGGGCCGACCGGGCCCGCACGCAGCTCGCCTTCGGCGAGTACCTGCGCCGGGCCCGCCGGCGGGTCGACGCCCGCGACCACCTGCGCGCCGCCGTCGCCCTGTTCGACGAGCTCGGCGCCGGCCCCTTGGCTGAGCGGGCCGCGCAGGAGCTGCGCGCGTCCGGGGAGACGACCCGCCGCCGGGACGTCTCCACCGCCACCGACCTCACGCCGCAGGAGCGCCAGGTCGCGACGCTGGTCCGGCAGGGACTGTCCAATCGGGACGCCGCCGCGCAGCTGTTCGTCAGCCCCCGCACGGTCGACTTCCACCTGCGCAACCTGTTCAGCAAGCTCGGCGTCACCTCCCGGGCCGAGCTCGTCGCCCTCCCGCTCGACCTCTGACCCGGCCGCCGGCCTGCCGACGTGCTGGCAGCGGCCCGTTTCCGGTGATCACGAGAGGGAAGACAAGGCACCTGACCGACGGCCTCGTGCTGCTGGCGGCGTGGGTGGAGTTCCTGTTGCTGCTCGGTGCGCTGGCATTCTTCCTGCTCTGCCGGGGTGGTGACCCGGGTGAGGTGGATCCAGGCCCGGCGCAGCGACACGGCTGCCATGACCTCGACCGCCCGTGACCTCGCGGAGACCGCCGCCGGGCTGGACCGCTTCCACCAGGTGAAGCGCTCGCCGGCCCTGCTCCGCGGCATCATGCGCCGCCTGCACGGCCGGTCCACCGTCGTCCCGTGGTCCCGGGTCGCCAGCTGGTCCCCGGACGGAGTCCGGCTGCGCTAGTAGGGCTCGTCGGTCAGGCTGAGCCGCCCAGATCGCCCTTCAGTTCCTTCGCGTTGGGTCCGTCGACCTGCCCGACGCCACGCAGCGCCTCGACCAGTTCCTGGCCGGCGCCGTTCGACCTGGCCAGGTCGGCGAGCTGGTCGCCGTTCATCGGGTAGTCGGCGCCCTTGAGCGCCTTCTGCACCTCGGTCACCTGGAATGCCATGACGACGGGCTACCCGCCGGCGCCACCTCGAACCCACCTTGCCCACCGGGCCCGAGCGACCACGCCGGCCCGTCGCGCGCAGGGGCAGCACCCGGCACTGGGCGCGCCGTCAGGACGGGAGCACGGTTCGCTCGTTGCCGCTGCGCCATTCGACCAGCAACATCGTCGCGTCGTCGCTGAGCGGGCCCTGCTGGTGGTCGAGCAGGGAACGGACGAGCCGCCGCATGGTCTCCGGGATCGGCAGGCGCGCGGCGAGGTTGGCGGCGAGCAGGTCGAGCAGCCGGTGGACGTCGAAGAACTCACCGTCCGGGGAGCGGATGTCGGTGATGCCGTCGGTGTAGAGCAGCAGTCGGTCCCCCGGCTCGAGCTGTTCGGTCCGGATGTGCACGGCGACCTCCCGCCCGAGCGCGCGGCTGATCCCGAACGGCAGGGTCGGCATGTTGTGCAGGGATTTGACCGCCCGGCGATCGCGCAGCAGCATCGGCTCGGGATGTCCCACGTTGACCCAGCTGAGCAGGCCGGTGTCGGTGTCGAGCTGGGCGATCACCGCGGTGACGAACGATCCGGGGTGCGCGGTGCTGACGGCGAGATCGATCGCCTCGATGGTGTCGATCAGCGACATGTCGGCCCGCCGGGCGTTGCGGTACGCGGCGACGGCCAGCGCGGTCAGCTGGGCGCTGTGCAGTCCGTGGCCCATCCCGTCGAAGACGGCGAACCGCGCGCTGCCGGCGTCGACGGCGTAGTCGAGCGAGTCGCCGGCCACCTCGTACGCCGGCTCGAGCGCGCCGGCCACCGTCACCTCGGGGCAGGCGAAGGTCAGCGGCGGCAGCAGCCCCCACTGCAGCTCGGCCGCCAGCCCGAGCTCCCGGCGGCGGCGGATCCGGACGAGCGTGTCCCCGTACAGCGTCCTCGACATCACCACTTCCGCGGCGACCGCGGCGAACCGGTGCAGCTGGGTCGTCAGCCACCCGCCGTCCCGCTCCAGGTCGGCCGCCGCGGCGACCGTGACGCCGAGAACGCCGAGCCGCTCGGCTCCGTCGAGCAGCGGCATCCACACCCGGACGCCCTCCATCGTCGGCTGCTGGACCATCTCCAGGTGCTGGTAGCAGCGGCCGGCCAGGGTCGAATCGACGCCGAGCGGGTTCAGCTGCCGGTCCATACCGGGGCCGGCCGGTTCCACCACCGGCAGCAGGACCGTCTGCTGCAGGTCTGCCAGGTATACCAGCGCATCGGTGAGTCCCAGCGCGGCGGCGTGCCGGCGCAGCAGACCGGCGACCTGGTGCGGCCCGACGAGGTGCGCCTCGCGCAGCAGCGCGTCTATCGGCTCCTCCGTCCTCCCGTGATCGGGCGAACCGGTGTCGGCCAGGGCGTCCTCCTGGGAACTCACACCGAGCGTCGTACCCCTGCTCCGGCACGATCCATGCAGGTCGACAAGTCGACGGCGTACGCGACTGCCCGCGCTGGCCGGGCCCGGCGTGGGCATGGTCGACCAGCCGCGGGACAAGCTCACCGGCCGGTCCGCCAACACCTGACCCGCCGGCGGTCACGCCGGCCGGCGTGAAGACGGTCACCCCGGCCGGCGGAGCTAGCCGGCGACGAGAACCTGCGGCGAGGCTTCCTTGATCCGGGTCCGCAGCCACTTGCCGCGCGTCTCGGCCTCCTGGTGGCAACTGCTGGCGGTGTCGAGCAGCTCGGAATCGCGCGCCGCCTTCGCCGCCTGGACGAGGATCACCCAGGCGATCTCGGCCGCCTGGACGGAGAGGTAGAGGGCGCGCAGGTCCTTGAGCAACAGCAGCCCGGACGCCTTCGACCGGCCCAACAGGTCGCCGCTCCTGCGCCGCACGGTCTCCACCACGCCGGTCGAGTCGGCGACGCTGCGGCCGCCACCGGAAGCGCCGTGCCGGTCCGCGAACGGGGCGAGCCGCCGCAGGTCCTTGTCGGTCAGCTCGAGCCGCCGCGCGTAGTCGAGGAAGATCTCCATGTCCGGCCGGGCCTGCCCGGGCGGCTCCACCGCCTTCTCGGACAGGTGCACCGTCCGGTCGTGGTTGGTGAACGTGCCGGTCTTCTCGCCCCAGATGGCGGCGGGCAGGACCACGTCGGCCAGCTGCGCGGTCTCGGTGAGGAAGGCGTCGGTGACGACGACGAACAGCCGGTCCTGGCTGAGGATCGACCGGATCCGGTGCAGCTCGGGGAGCGAGACCGGCGGGTTCGTCGCGGAGATCCAGAGGAACCGGATCGAGCCCTCCTCGGCGTACCGGAACATCTGCATGACGTGCGTCGGCGGCGCCCAGCTCGGGATCTGCAGCGGGTCGAGGTTCCAGGCCGCGGCCAGCTCGGCCACGTGCTCGGGGTTCTGCCAGTTCCGCATGCCGACGAAATCGCCGTCGGCGCCGGTCTCGCGGGTGTTCTGCGCGGTCGGCTGCCCGTTCATCTGGAAGACGCTGCAACCCGGCCGGCCGATCATCCCGCGCAGCAGCGTGATGTTGTTGACCTGACAGGCCGACGCGGTGGCCTGGTGCGACTGGTAGACCCCTGCAGGCAGGTCGAGACCAGCCGGCTGCCGGTGCCGACGATCCGGGCCGCCGCGACGATGTCCTCGGCCGGGACCCCGCAGATCTCGGCGACCCGGTCCGGCGGGCAGTCCGCGACGGTCTTCGCCAGCTCCTCGTAGCCGAGGGTGTGGGCGTCGACGAAGCCCCGGTCGACCCAGCCGTTCGCGATCAGCTCGTGGCGGTCGTCGGCCCGGCCGCGGACGCCGACGATCCGTCCGGAGTGGACACCGATGTCCATCCCGCAGCCGTTGGAACACAGCACGCAGGCCGACCGGACCAAGTCGACCTCGTCGACCGGGACTCCCGCCTCGACGTACTCGTCGACGCGCACCGGCCACGGCGTCCCGGCGGCGTGGGGTGTGCGCATCCCCCAGATGTCAGCGATCCGATCGGTCATCGACGTCTCCTTCGACGCTCGGTGATGTCGGCCGGAGCGCCCTCGCTGAGGTCCGGTGTGTTCGGCGTCTGGTTGCCCCTCCTGTTCGGTTTGCTGGCACGTTCACTCATGGCGGCGGCATACCCGCCCGCGTCGCCGACATTCCGGCCGGTCTGCGAGTCGGTGCTGGTGAGGACGGTCGCCTGGGCGGGCGACGCCCTGCAGCAGGTGCTCGCGCGGTCAGGCCGGGCGGTCGCACTCCTGACCTGAGCCTCGCAGCGGCGCCGGCGGCCCCAGCGCGTCGACCAGTCGCGGCGGGAGGGCACGCTTCCCGGACCCGTCGGTCGCCACGGCCACGTACACGGTCCGGGCGCTGCAGGTGACCTGACCGCCGTCCCGGCGGGTCTCGAAGTCCAGCGCGAAGCTGGTGCGGCCGAGCCGCGCGGTCGACACGGCGACCGAAACCTCGTCCTGCCAAAGCAGTCCGGCCTTCCAGTCCAGCTCGCAGTGCACCAGCTGGACGTCGAAGCCGGCATCGAGCATCTCCGCGTACGGCAGGCCGCGGGCGCCGAGGAAGGCGGCCATCGCCTCGTCGAAGTAGGTCAGGTACCAGCCGTTGAAGACGACGCCCTGCGCGTCGACCTCCATGTACCTGACCCGCAGCGAGTACTCGAACGCCATCGCGCAAGTATGCGGCCGGCCCTGCCGGCGACGGTCAGCGGCGGAGTCGCCGGCGGACGTCCGTGGCTTCGCTGGGACCGGTCGACCAGGGCGCGACCCAGGGGCGGTCGTCGTCGTGCGCGAGGATGCCCGCCTCCAGCGAGGCGTAGCGCCCGTCGAGCACCTTCCGCGCGGCGGCGGCGTCCCGGGCGTCGCTGTTGTCCCAGAGCGCGGTGAACAGCGCGTCGACGCGGACGCGGGCCTGGTGGCAGAACAGGTCGGCCAGCTCCCAGCCCTCGGCCGTCCCTTCCGCGCGGGCACGCGTGCAGGCGGCCGACATCGCGAACAGCTCGGCGCCGATGTCCACGACCCGGCCGAGGAACGCCTGCTTGCGCTCCATCCGGCCCTGCCAGCGGGCCATTCCGTAGAACGTGTCCCGGGCCAGCCGCCGGGACGCCCGCTCGACGTAGCGCAGGTGCGTGGCGAGCCGGCCGAACTCTGCGTATCCCCGCGGTAGCTGACCCTTGCCGACCGCGAGCGCGGGCAGCCAGCGGGCGTAGAAGCCGCCGGCCTTGACGCCGGCCCTGGCCTTGCGGCCCACGGTGGCGTCCGGGTCGATGATGTCGCCGGCCACCGCCAGGTGCGCGTCGACCGCCTCGCGGGCGACGAACAGATGCATGATCTCGGTCGACCCCTCGAACACCCGGTTGATGCGCAGGTCGCGCAGCACCTGCTCGACCGGCGTCGCCCGCTCACCCCGGGCGGCCAGGGACTCCGCGGTCTCGTAGCCGCGGCCGCCGCGGATCTGCAGCGTCTCGTCCGCCATCCGCCACGCCATCTCCGACGCGTACAGCTTGACCAGCGCGGCCTCGATGCGGATGTCGTTGCTCTCGTCGTCGGCGAGCAGGCAGGAGAGCGTCAGCATGGCCTCCAGCCCGTACGTCGTCGCGGCGATGAAGGCGATCTTGGTCGCGATCGCCTCGTGCTGCCCGACCGGCCGGCCCCATTGCACCCGCGCGCCGCTCCACTCCCGGGCGACGCGCAGGCAGTATTTGCCGGCGGCCACGCACACGGCCGGCAGCGACAGCCGGCCGGTGTTCAGCGTGGTCAGCGCGATCTTCAGGCCCTGGCCCTCGCGGCCGATGACGTTCTCGGCCGGTACGAAGACGTCGTGGAAGCGGGTGAGGCTGTTCTCCAGGCCGCGCAGGCCCAGGAAGGCGTTGCGCCGCTCGACGGTGATGCCGGACGAGTCGGCCTCGACCACGAACGCGGTGATGCCACCGCGATGCCCCTCCGACCGCGGCACCTGCGCCATGACGACGAGCAGGTCGGCGACCGTGCCGTTGGTCGCCCACAGCTTCAGCCCGTTGAGCCGGTAGCCGCCGTCGACCGGCTCGGCCGTGGTGGCCAGCCGGGCCGGGTCCGAGCCGACGTCCGGCTCGGTGAGCAGGAACGCGGAGATCTCGCCGGCGGCGAGCCGCGGCAGGAACCGGCTCTTCTGCTCCTCGGTGCCGAACAGCTTCAACGGCTGCGGCACGCCGATCGACTGGTGCGCCGACAGCAGCGCGCTGACCGAGGAGTTGGCCGAGGCGAGCATCGTCAGCGCCTGGCAGTAGCCGTGGGTGGACAGCCCGAGGCCGCCGTACTTCTTGTCGATCTTCATGCCGAACGCGCCGAGGTCGGCGAGGCCGCGCAGCACGTCGTCGGGGATGGAGGCGTCCCGCTCGATCTGCGCATTGTCGATGTGCGCCTCGGCGTACTCGGCGACGCGCGCGACGAACCGCTCGGCTTCGGCCACGCTCTCCGCCGACGGGGTCGGCCACGGATCGATCAGGTCCAGCCGCAGCCGGCCGAGGAACAGCTGCTTGCCGAAGCTCGGCTTGCGCCACTCGGCCTCCCGCGCGGCTTCGGCCGTCTGCCGGGCCTCCCGCTCGGAGACCGCGGCCGGCTCGGCCGCCCGCGTCGTCTCGTCCTGATCCTGGTCCGTCTTGAGCGACCTGCTGTCGGCGGCGGTCATCGCAACACCCCGGCTGGAGGGACGGGCTCTGAGTAGTCGAGGCTACCCGCCGGTGTTACCGAGCGGTACCTGCCGGCCCGGCCTCGGCTCGGACTTGGACAACCGGTCCGTTTCGGACAAGGATGTCTCGGATGGCGCAACCAATTCTGCGCACCGCGCGCCTGTTGCTGGTCCCGCTGGCGGACCGGCATCTCGACCTCGAGGTCCGGCTCGACTCCGACCCGGAGGTGCTGCGGTACATCTCGGGGCGGGCCCGGTCCAGGGACGAGGTGGCGGCCTCGCATGCCCGGCGGATGGCCCTGGCTGACAGGGTCGACGGTCTGGGCTACTGGATGGCGTTCGGGTCCGGCGGCGGCACCCGCGGCACGACGCCGCCGGAGCGGGAGGACGAGGGCGAGTTCGTCGGGCTGATGATGCTGCCGCCGGCGCACGGTCCCGACCAGCCCGACGACCCCAGCGTCTGCGACCTCGGCTACCGCCTCGTCCGTCGCTACTGGCGGCAGGGCCTGGCCAGCGAGGCATCCCGCACGTTGTTGCGGCACGCCTTCGACTCCGTCGGGCAGAGCCGGGTGATCGCGCAGACCATGGCCACGAACGCCGGTTCCCGCCGGGTGATGGAGGCCATCGGCATGCGGTACGTCCGCACGTACTTCCCGCCCTGGGAGGAGCCGCTGCCGGATGCCGACCGGGGCGAGGTCGAGTACGAGATCACCCGCGAGATGTGGCAGGCACGGTCGCGGGACTGACGCGACTACAGCGCAGCCAGCAGCCGGCCGGCCTCGGCGAGCCGGGCCCGCTCCCGCAGCAGCAACTCGGCGCGGTCGTCCGGCGCCTGTCGCTGTTC
>Ga0207702_10001774_pt1 | contig 21225 bp, 12 predicted proteins | sample KBSCornC62_FD_184302 | JGI IMG/M metagenome (GOLD analysis project Ga0207702, IMG submission 184302) | Corn rhizosphere microbial communities from Kellogg Biological Station, Michigan, USA - KBS Corn C6-2 (SPAdes) (version 2) | ecosystem: Host-associated > Plants > Roots > Rhizosphere > Soil ...
CCGTGGTGCCGACGATCTCGCCGTTTTCGACGGTATATTTGGCCTTGCCGCCGCGCTGCACCCAGCCGGTCAAATCCTTGCCGTTGAATAAATCCACCGCCTGCTCGGCCGGGCACATTTCCGGCACCGCCAGGGCTGCGAGGACCAATCCGATCAGAATTTTTTTATGCATAAATTTTTGGAGAACGTTTCAAGGCTTTGATTTTCCGGCCTTCAACCTGGCAATCAGGAATTCCACCGGGTTGGCGTAGGGCAAATTGGTGACGCCGGGATACATGAGGAAACATTCCACGCCGGCTGCGCGCATTTTTCCCTGCAATGGCAGGCCGAAATTGGAGGTGTGCGTCGGATCTTTCTGTTTCTTGCCGGGGGCCGGAGCCACCGTGTAGTAGAGATACACCGGCGGGTCATCGGAAGTGACGAGTTCCAAGGGCGAATACTCCTTGATCCACGGCATGATTTCGTCGCGGTGGTCGAGGAACTGCTGGAAGCTCGAAAGCTGCTTCGCCTTGTCGCCGTTCAAGCCGAAGGCGTGACCGCCATAGACGCTGTTGGGCGTCCACTCTTTCATCTGCTTCGGATCGAGCGACGTCTGCGCGCCGACCACGCCGGCACACAACAGGCGGGTGGATTCGCGGGCGATGGGATCCTGGCTCTTGGGATCAGCAAGATCGTCATGAAACGCCAGCCACAAGCTGGAGCACGCACCGGCGGAGCCGCCGGAAGCGCCGATGCGCGTCTTGTCAATGTTCCACTCGGCCGCCTTGCTGCGGACAAACTGCAGCGCGCGCGCCGCGTCGTAGAGGGGCCATTTCACCGGCGGTTTGATGCCCGCCGCGGTGGCCTCCGGGACGAAGCGGTAATCGATCGAGACCACGGAAATACCCGCCGCCAGATAATTACTCACGGCGGTGACTTTATCTTTGTCATTGGCTTTCCAAGCGCCGCCGTGGATGAAGAATACCAACGGCGTGGGCTTGTCCGACTTGGCCTGCCAAAAATCCAGCACCTGTTTTTCATGGTCCCCGTAATGAACGTTGGCCAACGTCGGCGGGATCTTCACCGGCTGCGTCTTTTCCGTGGTCCAAAAGGCATTGAACTCTTTTTGCACCACAGCGGCACGAGCCTTGGCCGTCGTCGCGGTGACAGGTTCCTCGTCGGTTTGAGCCTTGACCGTCAGCGTCGCCAAAAGCGCCAAAGCCAGCCAGGGGGTGAGGAAGCGGTGGTGATTCATATCATTGTTTTTCATGTGCCAGTTTGGGAATTGTGCAATTGGGAGGCGACGCCTTGCCAGCCGGCCTGCCACTGCGCGGTGAGTTTTTCGACCAGCGCCTTGTTTTCCGGAAGATTGGCGATGTTCGTATTCTCCTGCGGATCCGTCTGCTCATCGTAAAGTTCCACGGCGGTCACGTTCGCATGATCCGCTGCGGTGACCCAGCGGGTAAACCGGTAGCGATCCGTGCGCATCGAGTAGCCCATCAAGTTTTGTTTGCCGACATGACGCGGATACTGGCTGAACGCGGCGGCTTTCCAATTTCGATCCGGATCAGCCAGCAACGGTTTGAAGCTGGAGCCTTCGAGATGGTTTGGCAACGGCAGACCGGCCAGATCAGCGAGCGTCGGATAAATATCCACAAACTCCACCAAGTCCTTCGTGTGCTGCCCCGCACCAGCCATGCCGGGAACTGAAATGATCAGCGGCGCGCGGGTGTCATTTTCCACGTTGCTATGCTTGGCCCATGCATCATGCTCGCCCAGTTTCCAACCATGATCGCCCCAGAGGACGATGATGGTGTTGGTGCGCAAGCCTAACCGGTCCAATTCATCAATCACCCGGCCGACTTGTGCATCCACGTAGCTGACGGCGGCGTAATAACCGTGCTTCAACTGCCGGGCATAATCATCCGGAATATGTTGTCCCGGTGGCGCGCCGGCATAGCTGCGCACCTCGTCCTTGGCCGCGAACGCGTAACTCGGCGCGTCTTTGGGACGAAACGGATTCGGTGCCAGCTCGATTTTCGCCGGGTCATAAAGATCCCAATATTTCTTCGGCGAAATGAACGGCAGATGCGGACGGATGAAACCGACGGCCAGAAAAAACGGCTGCGATTGGCCTTTCCTGCCCGCCAATGCCGCCACCGCCATGTCGGCCAGTTCGCCATCGTGCAAGGCGTTATCCGGCACATTCACCGCCTGAAAAGGCGGACCGCGCTTGGCTGATACCGGCGCGGCGTCAGGATCCACCAACCCGCGCTGACTGGCAGGAACTTTCGGGAATGTGGACGGCACCGACCATGATTGCGGATCATCCAAGCCGAGATGGAAAATCTTGCCCATGCCCTGAACAAAATACCCGTTGTCTTTGAAATACTCCGGCAGTGTCACCACATTCGGCAGCGCCTTGCGGAAATGCGTGGTGAGGTCATAAACCTTCGTCGTATCCGGACGGGTGCCGGTGAGCAAACTGGAGCGGGAGGGCGAACACACCGCCTGCTGGCAATAGGCCCGATCGAAGACCAGACCATTCTTCGCAAGCCGGTCAATGTTCGGACTCTGGATCACCGGCACGCCATAACAACCCAGTTCGGGACGCAGATCATCAATGGCAATGAAGAGAATGTTGGGCTTGGCCGGCAAGCCGACGGCGCGGGCAGCGGTGGCAATGATGGCAACAAAACCCGCAAGCAGACTGAGCATCAGCCGGCGGGCAGGAATTGAGATCGCTATCATGGTGTCACTCCGGTGCTGGCCAGTGGCGGTAACGCAAAGTTCTGTATAAACCGTGTTTGCATTTGTAAACACAATGCACTTCCGGCTTGCACCGTGTCCAGCGTGACCCCATCCGCCATTTGGGGGATGCAAAGGCTGTAACCGCATCATAAGTTGAGTCCCCCGCCACGCGGCTGATGGATGAATGCCATCGGTTCAATTTAAAACAGCCCGCTGCCAATCCTTCTTCGCGAATCGAAATGACTCCCACCAGACCAGCCTCAGGTTGAGAAACGGGAATTGCTTCAGGCGACGAAAACAGTTTACTCGCCGGCCGGCGCGGCTTTAAGCCAGCCGAGCGAGACCAGAAACCTGTCCGCCTCCAGCAATGTCTGCGCGTGCCAAGGTTGTTTGGTAAAAAAGCCATGCCCCTGCCCTTCATAAAAGAACGTTTCACATCGGACCCCGGCCGCCTGCATGTTGGCCTGAAATGTCTTCACCGTTTTTACCGGAATCAACTTGTCCTCGGTGCCGAGAAAAATAATCGTGGGCGGCGCGTTTGAGGTGATGTTTTGGGCGGGCGAAAACTCTTTGTAACGATCGCCCACAAGTTCATGCCCCCATTGTCCCGGGCTGTTGTCGAAGACGGGATTCCACAAAACCAGCGCGTTGGCCTTGGCCGAAACCGTCAGATCATCCAGCGGATCATCCAGTCCGTTCATCAAACCGAGAAACGCCGCGAGATGCCCGCCCGCCGAACCGCCGCCGGCGGCAATGCGATTAACGTCCACGCCCAGTTCGCCGGCATGCGCCCGCACCCAGCGCAGGGCGGACTTGGCATCGGCCACACACACGGTGGGCGGCGCTTTGGCGTTTTTATCCAACAAACGATATTGCACGAGGACCGAGACCATGCCGCGGCGCGCAAAGTAATTTCCCTGCGAACCCATGATGCCCGGCGTGCCCCAAACCCAGCCGCCGCCGTGAAACAACAGGATGGCCGGGTCTCGATCCTTTGCCTGCCAGCCCGCGGGCTTGATGATAACCAATTTGAGTTCATTGGTGCCAACGCGCTTGTAAACGCAGGTTTCACGGCGCAAGGCGGACACGGCGGCCGTGGCCGCGGGTGAACCCGCCGCTGCGATGGATTGAGCGGCGCAGTTTGACGGCGCGGCGGCAGCCCAGAAGGCGACACTCAAAGCCAGAAGGGCGCCCGTTTGCAGGACTTTGCTCGTTATTCGATGCATGATTTTTATTTCCAATCAACCCGGAACAACCACCTGAAAAAGCCGCTACCAAACGGCTGGAGGCGGCAGGAAGTTCTCCGACGGTCTATCGAGAAAGGGTAGCAGCTTGCGAAAAACTCCCGCCATCCCATGAAAGTGTGACGAAGTCGGGCGGTGAGCCTTTCGCATCGGGCTTACGGCGAATGCAGGCGGAAGAAAACGCTCTCGCTGGCCGTGCCAAGCGGGAACAGCCACTGATTGGTGTCGGTCGAACCGGCAACCGAAGTCCAATGGGCGCACAATCCGCTCGCCAGCGAATTCGTCTGCACCTCTAAAATCCAGCCGGTGTAATTCGCGGGCCAGGACAAAAGCATCTGATTGACGCCCCTCCCGAATGTCAACGGCGGCGGACCGGACATCGCCGCGTAAATTGCGAGCATCTTTCCGGCGTAACGCCGACCCAATTCCCGCTGCGAAACGGCGTTGAAATGAATCGGCTGATCCTCCCGGCCGAGCAAACCGGCACTATCCGCGCAGGCCGTGTTGAAACGCTGGTTCGCCAGATCGTCCAGCGCCGCCTCCACGGTGGCGCGATAAGCCAGCGATGAGCTGAAGGTTTGACCCAATGAATTCGTCCAGGGCAGGACAAATTTTCCGCAGACAAATGGCAATCCCGGAAGACTCAGATCGCGGCGCAGATTATCCACCAAGGCTTGCACGCGTTGCGCGTAAAGTTCCGGTTCGGCGGATGGATTGGAATTGCCGGCGTTGGAATTGTATTCGCCCTGATGCCAGAGCACGCCTTTGATCACGCCATAGGCGGCGGCGTTCGTCGCCCGCTCCAACGCTTCGTCGTAGAGATAATAGTTTAACCCGGTAGCCGGATTGATCTGCTTGTTGTCCATCGCACCCGGCTCCCACCATTGAATGGCAGAGGACCCTTTGGCGTGATTGATCAGACAAATCACCACGTCCGGGTCGGCATTGGAAGCCAGCATCGTTTTGGCAAATTCAATGCCCATGCCGATGACGTTGCCACCGGCGGTCAGGCTGGTGAGTGGATGATGGGCCTCCAGCCATTGGGATTCCATCCCATCGCGGCTGCCGAACTGCAACACCCGGGGCTGCGGCGCGTCCAGCAGAGGATCGTAATTGGTGCCAAAACCTTCCATGTTGGACTGCCCGATCAGAAGATAGATGTGGAGTTTTTCTTTTGTCGGCAAGCCAATCAGCGAAACTGAATTGGAATAAACGCCATCCGCCGTCAGCGTGTAGGTCACGTAGCCGTTGGTGGGCGAAAGCTGAATGCTCCCCACGCCATTGGTGGTCCGGCTCAAGACGCTGCCCACGCCATGATCCATGACCAGGGTGCTCACTCCGCTGACCTGCCAATTCAATGTGACGGTATTGCCATAGGTGACCAGGTTGGTAGAAGCAGTGAATGAGATGATCCCCGAGCTTGGCGTGGAGCCGGGTGATTCAAATGCCAGTTCGTTCATGCCGGTGAAGGTTCCGCCGTAATTGGAGGTGACATGCATGACGACGGAGCGCACCGCGACATTCGTGGTTCCAAAATTGACGGTCTGCGCCGCCGCCACGGAATTAAAAACGGCCATGGACAGATTCCCCGAAAAACTGCCGATCACGCTGCCCGTGCCATCGCTTCCTGAATAAAAAGTTAGCGTGTAAGCGTTCACCCCGGCCGTTCCGCTGCCGGCGCCACCCGAAGTGCGGTAAACATAATTCCAAACATACATCGCGCTCAAATCCACCGCGTTGTTGAAATTGAACGTGAGATCGAAGTTGGCGGTGGTGCCGTTGAGCGTGGCATAGTTGTTGCCTGCGGCCGCGTAAGTCGTGGTGGTATCAATCGTGTTCGTGGGCGAAACGAATCCATTGTTGACGAGATTGGCGGGTGAATAACTGACCGAATTATTGAACTGCCCGCCCGTGGTGGTCACGCCATCCGCGTAACGGAACGCGGCCGTCGCCGACGGCACCAATAGGCAACCGGCAAGCAACAGCCCGACTTGTAATCCGTTCCACGCTCTCATAAATGGTTTCATCAAATTTTACCAAAACAAGTTCGCCCACCGGCGGTGATCTACAAACATCAGGAGCAACCGACCCCCATCGGTTGCTCCTGATTCGGTCCGCGCGGGTTGGCATTAAGTTAAGGGCTGCGTAAGCGGTAAAAAACATTGGTCAGTGACGCATCCAGCGGAATGGCCAGGTTCGTCACCGCGCCGGAGCCGGGAATATCGAACCAATAATTCGTGTCGGTCAGCGTCACCGCGTTGGATTGCGCGATCCAGCCCAAATGGTCGCCGGGCCAGGTCAGGTTCAGACTTCCTCCGCTGACGCTGAACGTGATGTTCGTCGGATTCATCGCCACGGCGGGAACCACGGTGAGCGTGCCGTTCGTGCGGTCCCAGTTCCACGCCAGGCCGCCGGTGAGGGCTGGCAGATTGGTCACCGCGAATTTGTTGGCGACTGTTGTCGCGCTGAACAGCTTGAAACTCTGACCGAGGGCCGGCGTGCCGGCGAGATTGTTCACTTGCAACGTGCCGCCGTAGGTGATCTGGGCCAATCCCTGCACCACATCGTTGGTGCTGGTGGTGGCATTCAATTCCATGACGGTGGTGCTCGTGCCGTTCAGGGTGAGATTATTGTTGATCGTCAGGATGCCCAGACCGGTTGTTCCCGGCGACAGCGTGGCGCCATTGACGGCCACCGGTCCCGAAAAGCTGCCGCTGCCAGCCAGCGTGCCGCCGTTAATGGTGGTGGCGTCACAGGTATTCACGCCGTCCATCGTCAGCTTGCCCGCGCCCTCTTTGACCAACGAACCGGTGCCGATGGTGCCGTTGAAAATGACATCACTATTGAAACTGACACTGCGCGAGCCGGCACTGAAGCCGACCGCGCCGGAGAAGGTCAGCACCCCGTTGTTGACCACATCGCCAATGTTTTTGGTGCTGCTGCCGGAGAAATTCAAACCATTGGCAAATGAGCGCGCCGTGGAACTATCCGAGGCGATCTGGGCGGTGAAGGACAGGGAAACCGGTCCACTGCCCAAGGCGCCATTAGAACCTAAAAACAGCGAGCCGCCGTTCATGGTGGTGCCTCCAGAGAACGTATTGTTGCCCGTCAGCGTCTGATAACCTGCACCAGTCTTATACAGGGTCAGATTGGCGGTGCCGCTGTCCGCAATGACTCCGGAGAAACTGCCGGCGCTGCCGGGGCCGAAACGCAATTCGGCAGCCGTGGGCGAAGAGTTGCTCACCGTGCCGTTCCCATTCAAGCCAATCACAGTCTGGTTGTTGCCATTCAAATCCAACGTGCCGCTGTTGGTAACGGTCAATGCGATGGTGTTCGTGGGGATGGCGTAGACAGTGCCCAATTGGAGCGTGCCTTGCTTGACGATGGTGGGCCCCGTGTAATCATTGGCCGTGCCGAGATTCAGCGTGCCGGCGCCGGTCTTGGTCAAGCCGGTGCTGCCGCTGATCTTTCCGCCGCCAGCACTGAAGGTGTAGGTGGTGGACATATTGCTGACAGTGATGCTGGCAGGCTGGACTGTCTCGGTGATGCTGACGTTTGGTTGAGCGCTGCCGGATTCATCAAAGATGACCGGCAGGCCATTTACAAAACCAGCGGGAGCCGCCAACAGCAGATTATACCAGTCAAGATTGCCGGGCGTGCTGACCTGCCAGGTGCCAGCGGCAGTGCCGCGCCAGGAAAGGGTGGCGGCCTCCAGCGTGATTTCAATACTGTTACCGTTGGTCGCCAGCGTGGCGGTAAATCCCGGCGTCACACCGACCGCGAAGCCACCACTGCCCGCAATGCTGCCGAACGTGAACAGTTTAAAAGTCCCGCCCGTCAGACCGGTGGTGCCGGCCAGATTGATGGTGGTGGTGCCATTCAGCGTGATTGCATTGGTCACATTGGCCACGGTCCCGGACGGATTGGCAAAGCCGCCCATGTTAAAGTTAACCGTCGTGTTGCCCGCGCTGCCCAAGGTCAGATTGTTCAAGCCGACGATGGCGTCCTGGACCGCCGGTTGAAATTCAATGCTGCCGCCATCGCTGACGGTCACCGATCCCGAAGCTTTCCAAGCCGACTTGAGGGTCAGCACGCCAGCGTTCACCGTGGTGTCACCGCTGTAAGTATCGGCCCCGGAAAGCAGCAGTGATCCCGAGCCCGACTTGATGATGCCGCCGACACCGGAAATGCCGCCCGCCAATTCCAAGACCGCCCCGGCAGCGGTCACGGAAACCGTGGTGTCACCCGCGAGCGAGATGGTCGAACCCACGCTTTGATCAATCGGATCCGTGGTGTCCGTTCCACCGAGGGTCACTACCGAGCCAGCCTCCCAAGCGATCGGCGTGGTAACCGTGGAGGCTGCCGAGGCCCCATTGCGGAAGAAGTTCATGGCGTTGCCAGCTTTGATGGTAAGACTGCCGGAGTTGGTGTAGATGGTCGCGTTCAAGCCGAACGTCCCGTTTTGAACGACGATATTTCCGCTGGTGACCAGCAATTGTTGAAACCAAAGCTGACTGCCGCCAATCAATGTCAGCGTGTGCCCGGCCAGATCCACCAGCGGGGTGGAGCCGGTGGGCCGAATATCGAACCGCGTATTGGCGCCCACGGTGGCATCGCCATCCAACACGAGATTGGTCACCGAGTAATTCAATTGGCCGCCGTTGTTCACCAGCGCCCCGCCGCCGCCCACGCCCGTGCCGGAAATGTGCACCACATAGTTCAGCTTGTTGGTCAGGGGCAGCTTGTTCAAGTCCAACGTGCCGCCGTTGGTGACGATGATATTGCCCGCGGCAAGCGCGTTGTTGACGCCCAGTTGCAGGGTGCCGCCGGAGATGATGGTGCCACCCGTGTATTGATGGTTGTTATAGGAGGATTTAAAGGTGCCCGTGCCAGTCTTTTTGAGCGGGCCAGTGCCGGAAATCTGGGCGTTGACCAGCAGCAGCCGGTCACTGTTGGCGACATTAAATGTCTGGCCGCCGGAGGTGCCGAGGTTCATCAGGCAACTGATCGTCAAGTCGTTTGTGGCGGCCGAAGTCAGGTCAATGCCGGGCGAGCCATTCGCCAGCGTGAGCGTGCTGCTCGTCGTAGCCGTGATGGTCTGGGCGGATTGGGCGTCGCGAAAGGAGATGCCATTGACCGTCAAGTTGCCGCCGAGGGCATACGATTTGGGCGTGGCGTCGAGCGTGCTGTCAAAGATGGCCAAATCCGTGGCCGCCGGGAGACCATTGGTCCAACTGCCAGCCAGATTCAGCGCGGTGGTATTGTTGGCCTTGTAGCGGTCCGTGGCGTGGGCAGATACAATTATGGTTCCGAAGAGAACGGCGGTAAAAAGTTTCAGGCCGAGGTTGGATATTTTCATGTTTTTTTTGAGGATGGTTGTTCTGGATTGTTTGATTTAGAGGCATCGGTCAGCAGCTGGCCGGGTCCGTTCATTGGGTGGCGGTGACCCAGCCGTAAGGTTGCGAACCCGTGGTCATGGTTTCAGCGTGCCGGTTGGTGTTCACCGTGAGCGTGCCCACATGTCCGTCGAAAAACCCATAGTTACGGGTCTTGCCGTGAACCGGTTCATCTGGCAACTGCGTCCAGCTAAAACCGGTGGCCGAAACATTGTCATTCCCCACGGTCAGCCCGGGAAAACTACGATCCAAGTCGGCAATGGCCCCGTTCACTGAGGGCTGAATCACGGACCCCATTTTCGGGCTGCCGTAATTCCAGAGATCCCGCCCTTCGACTGTTTTCCGCAACCGATACATGCGGCGGTAATCTTTGACGTCATTCGGGTTTTGCTGGGACGGGCGGGCGGCATACTGAGGGTTTTGAACGAAGCCCGGACAAACCAGCATTTGGTTTTCGGACGTGATCGAGGAATTCAGCGTTTTCGCACTCGCCAGAAAAGGCGCAATGTGAAAACCCAGTTCAGGTTTGTTGGGCAGCAAGGGAGATTCGATCCATGAACTGCGCGCATCCAGCACCAGAGACGTATAATTGGGAGCGGTGCCGGCCGGTCCACCGGTGGCATTGTCCGTGCAGTAAGGCATCCGATCCTCGTTATCGAGCGCAAACAGATTGATGCCAAGCATCACTTGTTTGACATTGGAAACGCATTGGATGCTGTAGGCGCGGGCCTTGGCCTTGGCCAGCGCGGGCAGCAGCATCGCCGCCAAAATAGCGATGATGGCAATGACCACCAGCAACTCTATCAGGGTAAATCCGCCTGGATGATTGTTTTTTTTGTCCTTCGGCAGTGAACGCGGAATTGATTTTGAGGAGAGTGGCCGCCAAGGGTTCATAGATTTACCATAACACATTTGAGGTCAGAACCTATCCCATGTTTGTGGGAGAACATTGCATCCGAGAGGGTGCCGGCATCATTGAATCGCGGTAATCCAACCGGAAGGCAGTGGGTTTGTGGTCATGCTGGCTGATGTGTTTTTTATGTAAAAAAACTTGAAAACTATTGGTCGCCGGCAAGTTTCAGCGGATCCCAGTAACGCGAGTTGAGCAATTGATTGTTCTTGTTTGGATTGATGTTCTGGTCTTTGCGTGCTTCGGAATGGGCGTCAGCAAATACGACCACGCCCAGCCCGCCGTTCATCCCTTTGCCGTTGGAACCGCCATGCCGGCAGGCCACGCCTTGGTAAGTGCTTTGCGAGCCGTCCATCGCCGCCTTTGGCCAGTAGGAACTCATGCTCCAGTAACCTTCGTCATCACAGATCATCATGCAGTCGGTCGGCGTGCGGATTGAAGTGCGCTTAAAATGATACCCGCTGCTGAAACTGAACCCGCCGAAACTCACGGTCTGCGCCGGCTGCACCGAGGGTGCTGGGTAAAACATGAAAAAAACATTTGCTGCGTAGCCGATCCGGTCGCCAGGTTTCGGTGCGCTGTTATTTGGATCGCCGGTGCTATTCCAGCTCCATGTGAAATTGGGAGTGTATTGGCTCCGGATACTTTGCAGCACGGGACAGTGGAAAAGGTTTGAGTTGCCCGCCGAATAGTGGTCCAAATAATTTCCCCACCAGTCATTCATCCCCAAAGCGGGCTGCTGTCCGCGGCAAACGGGAAAAACATCACTGCTGTCTTCCGTGTAAAGTTGCAGGAAAATGCCCACTTGCTTCAAGTTGTTCAGGCAAGAAATCATTTTTGCCCTTTCCTTCGCCTTGGCCAGCGCGGGCAGCAGCATCGCCGCCAAAATAGCGATGATGGCAATGACCACCAGCAACTCTATCAGGGTAAATCCGCCTGGATGATTGTTTTTTTCGTCCTTCGGCAGTGAACGCGGAATTGATTTTGCGGAGAGTGGCCGCCAAGGGTTCATAAATTTACCATAAAACATTTGAGGTCAGAACCTATCCTATGTTTGTGGGAGAAGTTCATATTCGCATTTAACCCAGCCTCACTGACTGGCACTCAGCCAGCCGGAAGGCAGTTGGTTGGTGGTCATGCTATCGGTGTGCCGGTTTAAGCTTAAACTGGAAACATGACCGTCAAAAAAACCATAATTCCGGTTGTTGCCGTGAACTGGCTGGTCAGGCAGTTGCAGCCAGTCAGCCGAACCAATGGAGCTGCTGCTGGCGCCTGGCAGCTTGCGGTCCAAATCCGTGATCGCCCCATTGTTGGAGGGGTGCTTTACGTTGGTCAACTTGGGAGAATCTGGGTAACCCCACAGCGTATCACCTTCAACATATTTACGCAGGCGATAGGCGCTGCGAAGATAATCGGGTTCAGCCGCAACAGGCGCGCGGGAAGCAAATTGAGAATTATTTTTGAAGGCGGGACAAAGCACCACCGGACTCACAGTCCAGTTTTGATAGGGAGCGGACATGGATTTAACTCCTGAAAGATAAGAGTTCAGATGGTAGGCCAGTTGAGGATGAACCGTGTTCCCTGTCACTAAAGAGGAGGTGTTCACGTTGAAGTCCAAGCTGCCATTCGGCGAGCCCGTGGCCGAGGTTCCGAAAGGCAGGCGGTCGTCATTGTCGCCGGCAAACAAGGTGACCCCAAGCATCACTTGCTTCAAATTTGACAGGCATTGGGAGCTGACGGCACGCGCCTTCGCCTTGGAAAGTGCGGGCAGCAGCATCGCAGCCAGAATGGCTATGATCGCAATGACCACCAGCAACTCGATCAAGGTAAAACCACCCGACCGATGCACGCGCGGAATTTCACTCGGACATGACGCAGTGCTAATTGCAAGAAGGGGGACCGAGTTCATACCATCACGCTAACAGATGGTCGGATGAGGTATATCCCATGTTTGTGGGAGCGCGGCCGGATCTAATTTCGTCTCCCGACAATTGGCGGCACAGGGACTATAAACAAATGGGCTACTTGTTCAGGAATTTAACCACCGCGTCGGTGCGCGAATGCACGTGCAGTTTCCCGTAAATGTTTTGCAGGTGAGTGCGGACGGTTTCCATGCCAATGCCCATGTTGTCGGCAATTTCCTTATACATGTAACCCTTGGCGAGTTGGCTCAGGATTTCGGTTTCCCGCTTGGTCAATTGATCCACCCCGGAAGCGCGACTGGAATTCTTGTGAAAAAAGCTGACCACCTTGCGCGCGATCTCGGGCGACATGGGCGAGCCGCCGACATGCATCTGTTCAATGGCCTGGACGATCTCGGCCGGTTGGGAGCGCTTGAGCAGATAGCCCGTCGCCCCCGCCTGCAGCGAGGCGAAAATCTGGTCGCAATCCTCATACATGGTGATCATCATGAGTTGCAGCTTGGGCATTTTCGCCTTCAGTTTGGCGACGAGTTCAATGCCGGACATGCCCGGCAGATTGATGTCCACCAGCACGACGTCGGAACCTTTCACCGGGATGGCCGCCAGCGCGGCCTCAGCCGTGGCATATTCGCCCACACACCGGAGCCGTGGCTCGCGGCGGATTAATGCCGTCAATGATTCTCTCAATCCCTGATCGTCTTCGACTATGGCTATTTGGATGGGCATATTTTAAAGCAAGACGCCCTGGTCAGGCGCTCGCGGTCAGATTCGGATTCGCGTCTATCATGTCTGTTTGCTGGAAGGGCTGTCAACTTTCGGCAGCGTGACCGTCATCACCAAGCGCGTGCCGCGGCCGGTCTCCGAGGAGATTTGACAGGTTCCTCCCAGGGCGGCCAGACGGTTGCGCATGTTTTTCAAACCATCCCGGCTGGGGTTCGCCTGGGCCATGGAAAATCCCGTGCCGTTGTCTTCAATGGTCAATTCCAGGCGGGGCGGCAGGCACGCCACCCGGATCCAAACCTCCGTGGCTTGCGCATGCTTTTGGATGTTGTTGAGCGCCTCTTTCGTCGCCAGAAACAGGTGATGCCGAAACTCGGAAGGCAGCGCCCAGTCAGGAACGGTGGCGGGCAAATCCTGCCGGCAGCGAATCGGACTGTTCCGGAAAAAACTATTGGCGTATTGACTGATATATTCCACCAGATGCGCCAAGGAATCCTTGTGCGGATTGACCGCCCAGACGATTTCATCCAGGGCATGCACGGTCTGGCGGGACGCGCGGACAATTTCCTTGAGTCGTTCGGGGCCAGTGGCCGTGCCCTCCGCGATTTCGACCGCGGCCAGATCGCTCAAATAGGCCATCTGGGTGAGCCGGGCGCCCACGTCATCATGAATATCCCGGGCAATCCGGGTGCGCTCCTTCTCCAGCGCGTGCGCTTGCTCCAGGCGCGCCAGCCGGCGACGGATGGTCAGCATGGAAAAATAGCGCACCAACACTCCCACCAGGGTGGCAAAAAACACCACGAGCAAAATCCGGCACCAGAGGGTTTGCCACCAAGGCGTGTCCACAACGATGTCCAGTTCCACCGGCAGCCCGTTCCAAATTCCGTCGTTGTTGCACGCCGTGAAACGGAATTTGTAATGGCCTGGCTCCAGCCGGGGATAAGTGGCAGTGCGACTTTTGCCCGCCTCCACCCAAGTGGAATCAAACCCGACCAGTTGCCGGCGAAAACGCACCTTTTCCGCCGCGACGAAACTCAAGGCGGTGTAATCAAATTGAATATTTTTGTGATCCCAGCCCAGATGGATTGTATTGGTCCAGGCGACCGGTTTTTCGTCAACCAACACCGTCTCCAAAACCAGCGACGGCGGCCGCGAATTCAAGGGCAGCGCGGCCGGATCGAAATAAATGACGCCTTTGCTGGTGGCAAAACACAATTGACCGGCCTGCGTCTTCCAGACCGAAGGTTGATAACCGCCGGCACATTCCACATTCGCCATGCCGTCACTTTTGCCGTAGGCAATGGATTCCACCCGGCTCTGCCGGCCGGCCATGAAAGAATCAAGGTCCGGCTTGTGCATGCGAAATATTCCCCGGCTGGAACCGAGCCAGAGAAATCCATCATCATCCTCCACAATTTGCGAAATCACGTTGTCTCGCAGGCCTTCGTTGACGGAAGCGAACTTGAACTTGCCATTGCGAAAACAGCCCAGTCCGCCGCCGAGCGTGCCCACCCAGAGGACATCATTTCCGTCCACATAAAGCGCGCCGATGGATGTCCCCGGCAGTCCATCGTCCTGGGTATAACTGACGACCTGGCCATCCTTCAACCGATACAAGTCGCCGTTGATGGTGCCGAGCCAGATTGCGCCGGCCTTATCCTCGGTCATCGCCCAAATGGCCTGATCGGACAAGCCCAACCCGTGATAGTAAGCAGGCCAATTCACCTGACCATCGTCATACCGGGCCAGGCCGTAAGGGAACAGCGCTATCCAGAGATGGCCTTCGCGGTCCGGGTAAAGCACCCGTATTTGACGCTCACGGATGGGTGATTGAAAAAGGGTTCGCTCCAGCTTTTCACCATCGAAGTGCCAGAGCCCGCGGTTGACGGTGCCCGCCCAGATACCGCCGGCACGATCCGGCAGGACTGTCGAGAGCCCCATATTTGTCGAGCCCGTCAGAACCGTTGGACTTCCGGCATCAACCTGAAAATTCAGCAGCCCGCCCACTTGCGGAGCCGCCCAGAGCAATCCGTTTTGATCTTCACAGACGGAAAGCACCTTGCTCGAGGCCACCTCCCCGGGCGTATTCAACATTCGAAAAACCCGGGGACGGATTTTGCTCACGCCACCGCCCTCAGTCGCCACCCACAAACTGCCCTCCGCATCTTCATAGATGTCGAAAATCCGGTTCTTGGTCGGCAACACCAGGCTCACCTCATCGCCGTTCAAGCGATACAGCCCTTGATTGCGGGTGCCGATCCAGAGCGTGCCCGACCGGTCCTCATACAGCTTCTGGATTTCATAATTTCCAAAAGGCAACAGCAACGGAGACGCCGCCGGGCTGTTGGTCCCGGTGTTGATCTTGCGCAACTGCCGGTTCACCGCCACCCACATTCCCCCGTCGTGCTCCGCACACAAATGCACCAGTCCGCTATTGAAATTAACCACGTTCGTCGCCGTGCCAGCCATCAGCCGGCCATAGCTGGATCCGCGCGCAAACCACAAATCACCCCGGCTATCGCGCACGAGCTGGATCGCCAGTCCGGGTTTCCCGGCACGTAGAAGCCCAATGGATTCCACCGTGGTGCCGTCAATGATCCGGGAGATATTGCCATCCCCGGTAGCCACCCACATGACCCCCGCGTTATCCTCGCACATCGAGTAAACGGTCTGATTCGAGAGGCCGTTATGCGCGCCCAGCAAACGAAACTGGCCGCCTTCGGATACAATAATCCCGCCTTTGCCGGTGCCCATCCAAAGCCGGCCGGCCCGGTCGGTTTGCATATTCCAGATCAGGCCGCGCACCAATTCGGGCCGGATGTCCGCGCCAAAGGTGGTGAATTTAACCCCATCATAACGAATCAATCCGAAATAAGTTCCCAGCCACAGGTAGCCGTCATGGGTTTGCGCGATGGCCGAGATGGTATTGCGCGGCAAGCCATCCTCCTCCTGCCAGGTCTGCACAAAATAATCCTCCGGCTGGCGTCTTGAAACCTTGGAAACGTCCGCTCCTGGAGCCGTCGGCAATAATCCGAACATGACAGCCACAACCAGCCCCGCCAGCCGGAGAACTGTTGCTCCATGATTCATGCAAAAAAAATTCTAAACATTGACGCAGACCGTTGGTCGGGCCGGAGGAATGCGCGATCAATTTATCAAGCCCGCCCCGCATTGCCCACCAATTAAAACCGTCGTCAGAGCCGTGATCAGAAAACTGATCCGCGCCGGCCTCGGGATCACAAAAGTTACCCGGGGTTTACCGCTTTATTCCGCTTGGGCGCGCGACCTTCCCTGGCCCCCGCCACGCCTTTGTCCCCGGTCTCCTTCATCCAGCCCGCCAGGGTGGCGCGCAATTTTTTCAACGCCGCCTGATCCTCCGGCTTTTTGGAATCGGCCAGGTTGTGGATTTCATTCGGATCGGTTTGCAAGTCATACAACTCTTCCTCCGGCATCCGCGGCTGGCACAGAAAATCCTGCGCCGGCGTCAGCTTGCCCTCGGCGTGCAATTTTTTCAGCAAGTTCCACACGGGATACTCGTTTTCCTTGTATTTGTTCGGCGCCAGGAATGGCACCTCGGGCATCAGATTCCGAATGTAGCGGTAGCGCGCGTCGCGCACCGAACGGATGCACATCACTGTCTCATCGTCGCGATCCCGCGTGCCAAAAACATATTCGCGCGGTGCTTCCGCCTGGTCGCCCAGAAAAATGCGGCCCTGCATCTTCGCCGGTTTCGCCGCCCCGGCGAGCGCCAGCATGGTCGGGGCGAGATCAATCCCATCAATGAAGCGCTCGTCCACCCGGCCAGCCTGGATCTGCTTCGGCGCCGGAATTTCTTTCGGCCATCGGATCATCAGCGGGACGTGAAATCCCTCTTCATAACAAAACTGCTTGGCCCGCACCATGGCCGCGCCGTTGTCGCCGAAGAACACCACGACGGTGTTGTCCGCCAGACCGTCGGCGGCGAGTTGTTTAAGAACGAGTCCAATCTTGCGGTCCAGTTCCGTTGCGGAGTCCAGATATTGCGCCCAGTCCTGGCGCGTGATCGGATCATCGGGATAATACGGCGGGATGATCACCTTGGCCGGATCGGCTTTGGCGGGCGCCTTGAACTTGCGGTGTGTTTCCGAAAAATTAACCTGCGCATAAAACGGCTGATGGCTTTTCAGGTCGTTCCAGTCCTTCGAATCGAACGGTTGGTCGAGCGTTTTGAAATTCCAATCCAATTTGCCCGACCCCTTAAATCCGCACGCCTCGGGCAGCGTGACCACGTTGGCCGTGAAATAGCCCGCGTCCCGCAGCCAGTCGGTGAGGACGCGCACCCCCGGCGGCAACGGCCGTTTGTTGGTGGTGCGATGATTTTGCGCGTCAATGCTCACCGCATACATGCCCGTCATGAAGGAACTCCGGCTGACCGAACACACCTGCCCCAGATAGGCGTGCGAATAGTAAACCCCGTTGCTCGCCAATTGATCCAGATTGGGGGTCCAGACCTGCGGCGTGCCGGAACGACTCAACGCCTCTGGGCCCATGTCTTCGCCGATCAACCAAAGAATATTGGGCCGCTTGGCTTCCGCCGCCAACGAACCATATCCGCCCATCGCGAGCAGCAGCACCATGCAAGATAGTAAACGTTTCATAAATTAGCCAAATTTTAGCCGTCTTTTCACATCGGGATTTGCCGTCAGCCATCGCCGTCGAGCCGCAGCCTTCGCCGGTTCTGAAATCCAGAAGCTCACGCATTTTCCATCCCGATGCAGCGATGGTGTCCTGCCGAGCATTTCATTGATATGGGGGAAGTAAATAGAATTAAAAAATGTTCCGACATCCCATGTTTGTGTGACTTCACTCGTCGGCACAAAAACCGCGCGCGCCTGGACGGGTTGGTTTAAAATAAAAATCGGACGGTGCCAGGCACCGTCCGTGCGCGAATCAGAAAACTTCAACCGACCGGCTAGCGGCGGCGCAGCACCAGCCCGAGGCCAGCCAGTGATCCCACTAGAATCATCGCGGCGGAAGGCTCCGGCACGGCAACGACTTGTAGTCCGGCCAGCGCGGCGGCAGTGGTTCCACTACTAGGCAGAGCATTGATTTGGAGATTCCCACTTTCATCCGCCACCATGGATAAAAACGTCACATATTGAATACCTTCTCCGTAACCAGGAGCATTGATGGCCTGCAAAAAGCCAGACCCGGTGGCGGTTTTTGAAGTGGCCCCAATCTGATAGGTGGTCACCAGGTTTCCGGAGGAAAATAGATACAGATCATATAATCCACCCGCCACCAAACCCGTCAGCGTTGCGATTCCCGTAACGCCATTTGTGGTAAACGCTCGCTCCAGTTGCAGCGCATTGCCTGTGGTGCCGTTGACGGTCCGATACCAACCGCCATTCAACGTCAGCCCCATCGACGTGGCCCCGCCGGTCGAATCCAGCAGCCCGGTCCGTGAATAGCCAACCGGAACCGTGCTGCCAGCCGCATCCAATGAAACCGCATAGTCGTTCCAAATGGTTCCCGTATCCGGCGCCGGGCCGACGCTCGTCGTCAACACCCGCGCCGACCCGCCTAGCGGTCCGGTCTCATCCCGGGCGATGTCAATGTTGACCACCGTTGCGGCCGGGAGCCCGGCCGGAATCAACGCGAGCAGTAGGAGCACAAGTTTTGATTTGGATTTCATGGGTTATGAGCGGATCAGAGTTACAGCTTAGGGGCTTGAGATTTCCCAAACTTAACAAACCACCGCTTCGGCCCGCATCCCATGTTTGTGGGAGATGGCTTCAACTTCCAATCAACAAACAGGCAAAGCTGCTACTATTGCAGTGTCAAAATCCCCCCACGCGACCTCTGAAGAATGCTCAATCCGCGACGCCAAAGTGGTAGCATCCGGAATCAACGGCTAAAACCGCCATGCCCGGCTCCAATCGAAACGACTTGATGCCCATTCTATGGGCGACCGACTTGCCGCCCTCGGTCACCACCCCAGCGGCACGAGTTGGCAGATAAATTTCCGCCGTGGTATTAGCGGGTATTTCGATATCAAAAGTCAGCCGCCCGTTTTCGCGCGACCAATTACTCACGATGCGTCCGCGAACGGAATTATAGCTGCTTTTCACCCATTGCAACTCCGGCACGGCCTGCGGGCGAATCACGATTTGATCAAAGCCAATCGCTTCCGGCGCCGGTTGAATGCCACCCAGCCAGTTTATGAACCACTGACTCACCGAGCCAAACATCGGATGACTGTGCGAGTAAGTGTTCGTGCTTAATCCCCAATGCTCCCACAGCGTCGTCGCACCGTTCGCCAGCATCCAGCCCCAGCCGGGGAAATTCGTTTGCGTTACGATTCCGTAAGCCGTATCCGCGTGACCTTCGCGCGACAACTCATCCAGCATGAACTTCGTGCCCATGATTCCGGTTGAGAGATGTCCCCTCCGTTCGCCACGAATATTTTTCAGCAAATAATCCAACGCCTTCGGCCGATCGGCGGCAGCCAGCAAGTCCGAGTAAAGCGCAAACGCCTGACTACCCTGCGTGCCGGGACCCGCCTTGCCGGTGGACGCCTCAAAAAATTGCTGCTGATACGCCAGTTTGGATTTCTCCGCGATCGCCTCAAGCTGCGTCGCCTCCTCCAGGTGCCCGAGCGTCCGCGCCAATCCCGCGACGAGCCGGGCGCTCTGGTAAAACAGCGGCGTGACTAAAGCCGGTGCGGGCGTGGGCGTCAAAGCTTCGTGATCGCTCAAGCCTTGCGTGACAATGCCTTCGGGATACTGGCCCGCAACGAGCAGCAGCCAACGCTTCGCCGCCGCGTATTGTTCTTCAACCAGATGACGGTTGCCGTAATAACGAAATTCTTGTGCCAACAGCAGCGGGTGCGCCATCGCCCAGCCGACTCCACAATACTGGATGCCCACGAACGGCGCGGTGTCGGTGAACATGCCGTCAGGCCGCGCGCTGTCGGCGAAGTCTGTCACGACTTTCGCGTAAAAATTTTCCATGCCGAAGTTCAACATCAGCGCCTCGCTCGTCGCCACAATATCGCCGCCGTAGCCGAGCCGTTCGCGATGCGGACAATCCGATTGCACGCTGAACAAGTTCGCCAAGAACGTATGCCGGCACATCGCTTGAATCTGGTTCAGCATCGGATTCGAGCAGACGAACTCACCCGCATCTGGCACATCCGCGCTCAAGCGCATTCCTGTCACCGCTTTCAAAGGCAGCGCTCTGGCAAGCCCGGTCACTTCAACGTAACGAAAGCCATGGAACGTAAAACGCGGCGTATAATTTTCCTCGCCACCGCCACGCGCGATGTAAGTATCGGTCTGCCACGCGATCTCGGGTGAGCCGGGGCCACCCATGTTTACCTCCACGCCATCCTGGTTCTTCCGCCGGCCTTTGATTTGGCCACACACACTCGTCAACGGATTGAGCGAACCATCCTGATTCAATAATTCGCCGTAGCGCATCACGATCTTCGTCCCCGCCGGAGCCTGGAAACGCAAGCTCGCCCAGCCGGAAAAATTTTGGCCCAGGTCGTAAATGAAAACTCCCGGCTGCGGCTCGGTGACGGCCACTGCCGGAAACGTCTCCCGCACGCGGATCGGCGGCTGCGGTTGCGCCTGAAGTCGTCCGATATTTTCCGTCGCCGGTTTTGGCGACCGCCACGCGGCGTCGTTGAACCCAGCCTGATTCCAGCCGCTTAGTTCCAGCCGCGCGTCATAAACTTCGCCGAGATAAATGCTATTGCGCCGCAACGGTCCGTCAGCAACTTTCCAAGTCGCATCGCTGGCAAACGATTGGGTGGTGTCATCCGTGAATTCAACATTGAGTTGCGCGATGAAGCGCGGCCGGCCGATCGCCAGCTCGTTACGCAAATCCCGCCGTCCCCACAGCCGTAGCGGCAGCGGATTCCACCAACCGTTGCCGACTGTCACGCCGAGACAGTTATTGCCTTTGTGCAATTGCTGGCTGACATCGTAAGTGCTGTAAAAGACGCGCTCGCCATACATCGTCCAACCAGGATCAAGCACTTGATCGCCGACGCGCTGGCCATTCAGACTCGCCTCATAATAGCCGAGGCCGCTGATGTAAAGCCGGGCGCGGCGAACAGGTTTGGTGAGTTTCAACTCCCGACGGAACAGCGGCGCGGGATCGTCCTGATAAAAGCCGGCATCGTTGGTCGGATTCGCTTTGCCGTCATTGATCCATTGCCCCATCCAATCGCCGGGATTGAGCAATCCCATTTCCCACCAGTTCGGCTCACTCCAGCGTGAGAGGTGGCCGTCCTGATCCCACGCCTGCACCTTCCA
>Ga0207702_10001775_pt1 | contig 21224 bp, 18 predicted proteins | sample KBSCornC62_FD_184302 | JGI IMG/M metagenome (GOLD analysis project Ga0207702, IMG submission 184302) | Corn rhizosphere microbial communities from Kellogg Biological Station, Michigan, USA - KBS Corn C6-2 (SPAdes) (version 2) | ecosystem: Host-associated > Plants > Roots > Rhizosphere > Soil ...
CATCCATCAGGCAGATCTTGCTGAACTCAAACGCGATCTGCTCTGTCGGAAGCTCGCTCGATTGATTTCCGCCTAACTGGTATCCGGAGACGATCACGTCAGAAAGCGTTACGGTGAACGCCTCACTCCTCGTGTTCTCCTGGACGATCGTAACGGTCTTGATATGTCGGCCGGAGACGACATCGGCGAATAAACGGGGACTGCAGGTGTCCGCACGCTTGGAAACAGTGAGATTGCTGAGCGCTACCTTGCCCGTCGAACCACCACTCCCCGTACCCCCAGTGCTGACCGCGTCGGTAGCCCCAAAAGACCAGGCCAGAGCATTGAATGCGCCAGTGCCCAGCGACGTCGAGCAATTCAAGCCGTCCACGGTAACAACGATGGACGACCGGTTCCCCGAGCGCCCGTTCTGAGCAGAAGCCGCTACGCAGATGGCCAACACAAACAGCAGCACACCCTTGGTCTTCATCTGTAATCCTCCCTGCAGAGTGATGGTCAGGCCTTCCCAAAGGCAGACGATGTTTCTAGAGCTACTTTCTTTGTTTTTGGGTTACCCGCGAAGACATACGTGGTAGGGGATGTGCAGGCCGCGCAAGATTCTTCGCCGCATCGAGTCTCCGATGGACAGCGCAGAGCGCGCCAGTTACCGAAGGTCAATTCAAGTGTGAGTGGCGGTATTGTCTGGCAGCTTGTCCCGGCGATACTTTTTCTTTCACTTCAATTCCCACCGAGCCGTCGCGCCGCTGATCTGTTTAGGGTTCGCGTAAAATCCCGCTGAGTTCAACTCGCGATAAAACCGCCTCGGCTTCTTCGCCATGAGTTGGCCGCCGTTCGCTGACTCACCGCTTTGGCCGCTATCTGCTCCAATGGCGTCCACCGCGTCGTTTTACGATTTCCTGCGTTTGTGGCGTGTCATCTCCCGGACTAGGCCTGCCAGGATAACCAGGAAGAACGCCACCGAGACCGCACCGATACCGACCGCCGACAATTGATACATTGCTCTCTCCGACACAAGACTAGCGAGAGGCACATTTTTTCGGCATAAGTGTTGCGTAAAGATTTCATAAGGGTGGGATCGAATCCCTGGACGGCTGCGCCTTCCTACCTCAACCCCAGCGGCCGCTTATTCTCGACATCATCATCGCGGACGGGACGGAACTCGTGCCACAGGTACAGACCTCCGGCCACAGCACCGCCAATTCCGATACTGATAAGCAGAAACCAGCGGTACGCAGGCAGCCAGATCGCTGTTGCCGCGACGATGGCCGCCGCGACCGCTAGAGCCGCTGTGCCTCGGATGGGGATCGTCATACGCGCCTCGAAGAAAACGCCGAGGTCCGGCCAAAGTTAAAGGCCCGCGGGAGCGGGCCTTTGAAACTGATCAAGAATCAGCGAACCGGCCGCCTGCTTACTGATGCGCCGTAGGAGCGTCGCTGTTGCCGGTGGTTAGTGGAGGAGCAATCGGTTCGGTGACTTCTTCCGCAACCTTGGGCAGCGGCGATTCCAGTGCGATCTGCAGCACCTGGTCCATCGTGTCAACGAAGTGCAGCTTCATCGCACCCCTCAGATTTTCCGGAACCTCAGCCAGATCTTTCTCATTATCCTTGGGCAAAATCACTTCGAAAAGACCGGCACGGTGCGCCGCCAGCAGCTTTTCTTTCAGTCCGCCGATAGGCAGGACCTTGCCCCGTAATGTGATCTCTCCAGTCATAGCCAAGTCGCGGCGGACCGCAATCTTGCTAAGAGCGCTGGCGATCGCAGTCGCGATAGTAATGCCGGCGGATGGCCCGTCCTTTGGAATTGCGCCTTCCGGCACGTGCACGTGCAGATCCAGGTTTCTATAGAAGTCCCGCGTAAGGCCCAGCCGCGGCGCCCGCGAACGAACATACGACATGGCAGCCTGCGCCGATTCCTGCATCACGTCTCCGAGTTTCCCGGTCAGCGTGAGCTTGCCTTTGCCGTCCACTACGCTGGCTTCCGTGCTCAGGATCGAGCCCCCCACCTCAGTCCAAGCCAGGCCCGTAACTAATCCAATTTCAGACTTCTCGTGCGCTACCGTGTCGCGGAACTTGATCACGCCCAGGAAGTCATTCACGTTCTCCCCCGTGATGGCGATGGAGAAGTTCTCGCCTTCCTTGACCACCTTGCGCGCAACCTTCCGGCAGACATTGCCGATCTCTCGCTCCAGGTTGCGTACGCCAGCTTCACGCGTGTACGAGCGAATCAGGGACGTAATAGCGTCATCGTTAAACTTGATGTTCTTTTCCGACAACCCAGCCGCAAGCATCTGCTTCTTCACCAGGAACTGCTTCGCGATCTCGACCTTCTCCTGCTCGGTGTAGCCATGCAGCCGCAGCACTTCCATGCGGTCCTGCAGCGCGGGAGGAATCGTGTGCATCACGTTCGCCGTGGCCACGAAGAAAACCTGCGACAAATCGTATTCGACGTCGAGATAGTGATCCACAAACATGAAATTCTGTTCCGGATCGAGCACTTCCAGCAGCGCCGCCGACGGATCCCCGCGGAAGTCCATCGACATCTTGTCCACTTCATCCAGCATGAACACCGGATTTTTAGTGCCGGCCTTCTTCATCATCTGGATGATCTGGCCCGGCAGCGCGCCAATATAAGTCCGGCGATGTCCGCGGATCTCAGCTTCATCCCGAACTCCGCCCAGCGACATCCGGACAAACTTGCGTCCCGTAGCTTTGGCGATCGACATTCCCAGCGAAGTCTTGCCCACACCCGGAGGTCCAACGAAACACAGAATCGAGCCTTTGGGATTCTTCACCAGCTGGCGCACGGCGAGAAATTCAAGGATGCGCTCCTTAATCTTCTCCAGCCCATAATGATCTTCGTTCAGAACTTTTTCAGCGCGAGAGATGTTCCGGATTTCCTTCGAGCGCTTCTTCCACGGCACGGCCAGCAGCCAGTCCAGATAATTGCGCGAGACCGTGGACTCCGCCGACATTGGCGGCATGGCTTCCAGTTTCTTCAATTCCTGCAGCGCCTTGTCTTTTACTTCCTTCGGCATGCCCGCGGATTCGATCTTTTTCTTCAGTTCATCGAATTCGCTCTTTTCGCCGCGGCCCAGTTCTTTCTGGATCGCCTTAATCTTTTCGTTGAGGTAATACTCTTTTTGCGCCTTCTCCATCTGCCGCTTCACCCGGGACTGTATGGTGCGGTCCACGTTCAACTTCTCGATCTCGATATCCAGCACATCCGCGATGCGCGTCAGGCGCTCGGCTGGGTCGAAGATCTCCAGCAGTTCTTGTTTCTCTTCAATAGACAGCTGCAGGTTGGCCGAGATCACATCCGTCAGTTTGGCCGGATCTTCCATGCGCACGGCCGAAATCATCGTTTCGTAGTTAAGCGCCTGGCAGAGCTTCACATACTGCTCGAACAGCGACGTCACCCGCTGCATGGCCGCTTCGAGCGGCGGATTCGTCTCCGTCGTGAACCGCGCCACCCGCACCGTAGCCTGCATGTAGCCTTCGCTGTCGGTGACCTGGAGAATCTTGCCCCGCTCGACGCCCTCGACCAAAACCTTGATGTTTCCGTCGGGCAGCTTCAGGCTCTGCACAATGTTAACGATGGTGCCGACCTGGTAGATCTCGTTAGCCTTCGGCTCGTCGATGGAGGCGTCGTGCTGCGTCGCCAGAAAGATCTTCTTATCCGCCGCCAGGGCCTCTTCCAGTGCACGCACGCTGGATTCGCGGCCCACCACGAATGGGGTCATCATAAACGGGAAGATGACCACGTCCCGAATGGGCATCATGGGCAGCTTTCTGGATTCGTATTTTTCCTTCGACGTAGTCACTGAGTCTCCTGGGGATAGTGGCAGGTCACTTACTGCAATTTTACATTGCCGCAACGTTTCATGGAAATGGCAATTACGTGGTAGGGACTTCCTACTGCAAACAGTCGTTGGTCGTTAGCCGCAGATCGCTGGTATGCATGGTTTTGCAACATACCTGCGACAAGCGACTAACGACCAGGGGAAGCTTCCCAATAGCGCCTGCTCTAACCAGCCTTTTCCATCACCGGGGCGAAGGAAGCGCTACGCTTTTCTACCATCTCCCGCGTGACTTCGAACTCTTTCAACTTCTTCTGGCTGGGCAGGTTGAACATCAGGTCGAGCATGAGCTCTTCCAGAATCATGCGCAATCCGCGGGCGCCGACTTTGCGCGCCATAGCCTGACGTGAAATCGCACGTAACGCTTCGTCATTGAACTTCAGCCGCACATTTTCGAACTCAAACAGCCGCTGGTATTGCTTAATAATGGCATTCTTGGGCCGGGTCAGAATCTCGATCAGGGCGGACTCATCCAGATCCTCGAGCATGCCTACAACTGGCAAACGGCCGACGAACTCGGGGATCAACCCGAACTTGATCAGATCTTCCGGTTGCACTTCCTGCATCAGTTCCTGCGTGCGCTTTTTGGTGGTGAACGCCTCTTCCTTCTCTGCGTCTTCACCGCTGCGGAACCCTAGCGATTTCTTGCCCATTCTGCGGGAAACGATCTTATCCAACCCGACGAAGGCTCCGCCGCAGATGAACAGAATGTTCGTCGTATCCACCGGGGTGAACTCCTGGTGCGGATGCTTGCGTCCTCCCTGCGGAGGAACGTTCGCGATCGTACCTTCCAGGATTTTCAACAGCGCCTGCTGCACGCCCTCGCCTGAAACATCGCGGGTAATCGAAGGATTCTCGTCCTTGCGCCCGATCTTGTCGACCTCGTCGATGTAGATGATGCCAGTCTGGGTTCGGCTGACGTCGCCATCGGCGGCCTGCAACAGCTTCAAAATAATGTTTTCGACGTCCTCGCCGACGTAGCCCGCTTCGGTCAGGGTAGTTGCGTCAACAATCGCGAAGGGAACATCCAGCATGCGAGCCAGCGTTTGGGCCAAGAGTGTCTTGCCAGTCCCTGTCGGCCCGATCAGCATGATGTTCGACTTGGAAAGCTCGATCCCATCGCCGGTCTTCTGCCGGTTCATGAAAATGCGCTTGTAATGGTTGTAAACCGCTACCGCCAGCTTCTTCTTTGTTTGCTCCTGCCCAATAACGTACTCATCAAGAAAAGCTTTAACTTCCTGCGGCTTGGGCAGCTGGTTTGGCGTGCTGGAGGGAGGAGTCGCCGTTCGGTCATCTTCGAGAATGGAGTTGCAAACAGCTACGCATTCATCGCAGATATAGACTCTGGGATAATCGCTGGGGGACGAGATCAGTTTCGCTACCGCGTCCTGCGACTTATGGCAGAACGAACAACGTAATATCTCATCGGTACCCGATTTGCTTTTCACTCGATTGTTACTCCTTCAGCGGTTCACGGTATGACTGGCTCCCCCAGTTCTTCGACCTGCCGTCATCCCGTTTCGATCCGAACGTCAGGCGCGAAGGCCGATCATACCGCTTTTACCGTCTTGTAGATGATATCGTCTATGATTCCGTATTCCTTAGCCTGCTGCGCGTTCATGATGAAGTCGCGCTCGACATCTTTCTCCACCTTATCCAGCTTCTGACCGCTGTGCTTCGAGAGCAACTGGTTCGTAATCTCTCGCATGCGCAGGATTTCTCTGGCGTGGATATCAATGTCAGTGGCCTGTCCGGATAAACCTCCCATAGACGGCTGATGTATTAGAATCCGCGAATTGGGCAGTGCCAATCTCTTTTTGGGTTCGCCTGATGCCAAAAGTAATGCGGCCATAGATGCCGCTTGCCCAACACACAGCGTCATCACATCGTTTTTCACGTACTGCATGGTGTCGTAAATTGCCATGCCGGCCGTAATCGAGCCTCCCGGAGAGTTGATGTAAAGCTGGATGTCTTTCTCCGGATCTTCCTGAGCCAGAAACAACATTTGGGCGATCACCAGGTTGGCGATGTTGTCGTCAATCGGCGTGCCGATGAAGATAATGTTGTCGCGCAGCAGTCGGGAATAGATGTCGTAGGCGCGTTCGCCTCGCCCCGTCTGCTCGATAACCATCGGTACCAGCATCATTTTTGGATCGTTCACGTTCACCTGCCACACTCCGCCCCGACGCAACGGCCACCTGCTCTGGGCTGGATCGAAAGGTCCGCCTGTATTATGCGGACTGGTGATACAGAAAATCGAGGGTCTTTTCGCTGCGGATTCTGTTCCGGATTCTATCGAGGCCCCCATCCTGTGTCAAACGAGCGCGAACCGCTTCCGAAGTCTGTTTTGTCTGCTGCGCCAGCGCTTCAATTTCCTGATTCAGCTCGTCTTCGCCGACGTCAATTTTTTCCAGCTCCGCAATGCGATCCAGTAACAACGACGATTTCACATCCTGCACAGCTTGATCTCTTTGCCCCGCCCGCAGCCGTGGCAAATCCATCTTCTTCAGGTCTTCCATCTTCATGCCCTGCGCTGCCAGGGCACGCAGACCGCGTTCCAGCCGCAAGTCGATCTGGCGATCGACCAGCGAGTCTGGGACTTCAAACTCGTTGCGCTTCACCAGTTCGTTTACAAGTTTGTCTTTGGCCTCGCGCTCGGCATCGTGCTTCCGTTCTGCCTGCATGTTCTCGCGAATCTGGTTGCGCACCTGTTCGACGCTGGTGAACTCGCCCAGCTCTTTCGCAAACTCGTCATTCAGTTCGGGCAGATGTTTTTCCTTGATGGCCTGAATGCTGACGGTGTAAACCAGCGTTTTGCCCGCAAGCCGCTTCTCCGTAGAATCGTCGGGATACTTCACTTCGAACTGCCGCGTTTCGCTAGCGTTCGCTCCACGCAAGTTGTCCGAGAACTCGGGCACAGTATTCTTTCCGCCAATCTCGATCAGCACTTCGTCCATGTGCACCGGTTGTGTTTTGTCCTCGGCTTCTTTCGGACGCCCATCCATCGATGCCTGGGCGAAGTCCCCGTCTTGCAGCGAACGTCCTTCCACGGAGGTGTACGTTGCATGCTGCTCGCGAACGTTGTTCAACGCCTCTTCGACTTCCTCGTCCTTCACCCCGATCTCAGGATGATCCGCTCGAAGCTCCTTGTACCCCTCGACCTTGATCTCGGGCATGATCTCGAAGCTGGCTTTAAACCGCAGCGGCTCGCCTTCATGAATGTGCAGGTCGGTCACGCGCGGCTGGGACACTGGGACTAATCCCTGCTTCTCCGCCTCTTTGCGAAAGTAGCGGGGCACGAGCGCTTCCACCACATCGCTCTTAAGATCTTCCTTAAATCGTTGCCGAATGATCGAAGGAGGAACGTGTCCCGCGCGAAAACCGGGCAATCGCGCCACCTTTTGATATTTCAGGACCAAAGCTTCGGTCTCGCGTGTGACTTCCTCGGCGGGAATTTCCACCGAAATCTCGCGTTTGACCCCGTCTTTTTGAATGGTTTCTGTGGGACTCACGTTTTACCTTTCAGTGCACATAAAAACGCAGGGCAACTTCGTGGCTGGACGGCCCCGCCGGATTCCTAACCCGGCTCAATTTCACATGCCGTTCATCTGAGTTTAAAGACAGAAGACAGGAGCGTCAAACGTTTGAGGGGGATAGATATAGAGCGCGTGAAAATTCCTACACCCCCGGAAAATGTCTATCGATTGAGTTGGGAAGCCGGGGCCCGCCCGCCCGCGCGTGGGGCGCGCTCGTGCGTGCGAGCGTGCGTGAGAGCGAGCGCTCTCGGCGACAAACGCTCAGATGTGAATTGAAGCGAAAGCAGTCGAAATTTGAGTGTTAAGGCCTGCTTACGTCAGTCTTGCCCACTTCTCAATCCGACTGGACTAAGGGCGCTATAATTTCAAGCGTGCTTGTGCGATTGGCACACCTCGCTTTCGTTGCGTGGCTGTTGGGTGGGCCTGCGCTTACTCATGCTCAGGAGGACACTCAGACCGACAAGGACGCCCCCTTTCTGTCCTGCGCCTCCCTACCTGCTCACGAGGAATCTACATCCGGTCCAGAGGTTTCGATCACGAACGTGACATTTTCTGGGTTTATCCAGATGCCGACCTCGGACCAAGATCAGATAGTCGCTTCGATCAAGCAGCAGAGGTATGACGGTCTTGATGGCGTGGTCGAGGAAGCGCTCGAACGGGTCAAAGCAGGATGGCAAAATCACGGGTATTTCAAAGCCGAGGTCACCGGTGACGCTAAGACAGTGACGACGAGCTTGACCAGCATCCAGCTCTCGCTCTTTGTCCATGTGGAGGAGAATGCCCAGTACCAGCTAGGCGGAATCACTTTCAAGAATAATAAGGTACTTTCGAACTCCGCCAAGCTGCGCGAGCTGTTCCCGATCAAAGATGGCGATGTCTTCAGCCGTGAGAAAGTGGCTAAAGGCTTGGAATACTTGAGCAAGGCCTACGGCGAGTACGGGTACATCAACTACACAGGCGTTCCTTCGACGATCTTCGACGACGATAAGAAGTTCGCATTCTTAGAAATCGACATCGACGAAGGCAAGCAGTTTTATGTTAGCCGCATCAACGTGGAAGGCATCGGTGCGCCTCCTGTACAGCAGGTGTTGAAGGAGTTGGCGATCAAACCAGGTGACATCTATAACAGCCGCCTGTGGGAACTTTCTAAGCAGAGGGTTGCTTCTTTGTTCGCCGACCGCGTTTGCAGCGACCACACCGCGCAATTGGAGGAACAAACAGGCACCATCGCTCTCACACTGGAGTTCCGTCCCCGTTCTTTACGATAAATCCTGATTTCACTCATCCTATGAGAGAGGATGTCAAGAAAAAATACTTCTCCACCCTTCTCCGGGGAGAGCCAGTGGTGGTGCTTGCATCCAGGCCCCTTCTTGTTCGTGGAGAAGATTTTGGTTTAACGCCTGGAGCGCCACAGAGTACGACAGGGATACGGATCGCAGTTGCCTGATTTCCGTTGAGTGGTTTCATGCCGCGGTCCGACACCATTCGTTGCGAAGCTGCGCAAGCCAACCGTTGGCTTAAGTGCCAACCATCATCCTATGTGAGGCTCGAGGCCTATGGCTTTTTTGGGTTATCCGAGGGGGCATAGGATCAACCCGGAGACTGGGTGCTGATGCCAGCACCCGAACGCCTAATGAGTGAATGGATACTCTCCCTCGAACCCGAGCATCGCCAGAACCGATGGGTCACCACCGAGGCGTGAAACCTGGGAGACCACCTGAGTTCTGTGCAACGCTCAAGCTACTTGCGGCTTCAGTTGTTCGGCGTCGAAACGTTCCTCCTTCTTCCAGAGTGTCAAAGCAATGGCCGCGATCTTCCGGGCTAAGGTCAGACGCGCCATCTCGGGCTTCATGCCCTTGGCCAGCAACGCCACATAGAAATCGCGTAACGGACCTACTCCACAGCTGGCTCGGGTCGCGGCTCCTTTAAAGATCTCTTTCATCTCGTGGTTGTGATTCTGATTGAGACCACGAATCTGTTGCGGTTTTTTCGTGCGTTGCAGTTGTCCGCGGACGAAGCGGTATTGCGCGCTGTCGCGGGTCTCAATGCCTAGCCCACTATAGGTCCAGAGTTGCCGTTTGCTGCGGAACCGGTGCGGCGTCTGCATCAACGCGATTAAGCGGGCGGCTCGAATCGGACCGATGCAGGGAATCTGACGTAATAGTTTCGCAGCTTTGTGTTTCCGGGTCTCTGCCAACAACTCAGGGCGCAGGGTTCGTCGCAAGGTCTGCAATCCATCCAACTGCTGATAGAGCAGTTCCGCTCGCCGACGCACCCCCGCTTGCTCGATCTTGTGTAACCATTCCTCGCGGTAACGCGGAGCATAGACCTGGGTACCTGCACACGGGATGCTCCAGCCGCGATACAGAGCCTTGATCCGATTCATCACTCGATTCAGATCTTGGCTGATGGTCTGATAACTGCGCCCCAGCTCGCGCAGCGTCCCCAGTCCGTGTTCCCCGTGGTAGACCGGCCGCAACATCCCCGTGCGTAACAAGTCGGCCAGCTTGCGCGCATCGATCTTGTCGCTCTTGTTGCCTTCCTTTAATAAGGCATTGCGCCGCGGATCGCACACCAGGACTTGGTGTACGTGTGGCTTCAGCAGATCGTAGAGCCAAGCCGCCCAGGTCCCTTCTTCCCAGGTCACATGCAACTCGCCCCGCAGACCGTGGATAAACTGCAGAATGCTGCTGGCTTTGGTTTCCACAATCGACTCCATCACCACCTTGCCAGTGCCATTCAACACCGCGATCACGGTCGCTTCCTTGTGCACGTCCATGCCGATATACTGGATGTCGCGACTCATAAAGTTGCCTCCTTGGGGGAAAGAACATCGCGCTCAACGGAGTCTTTCCCTCAAGGTACAGTGTCATCCTTTCCCTGATTTGCCCACCTTCAAGCAGGGCCGCTCTCTCATAATGCATCTATCCTCCGTTATTGGAGCTGCCCTAGTCAGGAACACTGTCAATGATACGATCAGTTGCGGGCACTTCGTCATAGTGCTGTTCACCGAAGTGTTGATAGAGCAGGTTCAATTTGCGTCGCTGACAAAGGCTCTTGAGAGGGCTTAACCTGATTTCCAATTAGTCTCCTGAACGACTTGCCCAAAAACCTTGTCCACTTCACGAGGGTGATGTGCCCCCGTTTGTCCGCCGCAGCCCGTCGCAGAATCGCAACCGCTCAGAGCGCACGTCGGGGCGACTAGAGAAGCTTGGCCCCAAGTACTCCCGCAGAGTATGATTGGCCGCTTTTGAAGCGCTTTACATGCGGAGAGTTCCCGAATCAACTTCAAGACTTGCCTCTTCTGCTCGATTGTTTTCCACTAGAAGTTTGGCAACGACCGAACACACTATCAACGATGCCCTTGCAGAACTCCTGCGGGGAACCCGCCGCCTCTGGCGTGACGGAGATGTGGTCGCCTCTGAGCAGACAGGCAAAATCAAAGGGAGTACCGCGCGCCCCGACATCCTTGTCATAGAGCCGAATGTTTCCCCCGTGGTCATCGAAACTGAAGTGGTTCCGGCTGTCACCCTCGAAGGGGAAGCTGTTTCGCGTCTCGGGCTGCAAATGCGGTACACCGGGCGCAAGATTCTTTCCTCCATCGCCGTCAGGCTCCCATTACGGCTCATTCAAAAATCGGGAGGGGCACTCAAGAAAGAGTTAGCTGCGGCGGCGGACTTTGAGATAGCCTTATTCACCGGGAGTACGGCTGAAACCGCCGCGAGATTTCCGCACACAGGATGGATCCTGGGAACGGTCGCCGATTTATCCATTTTGACTCAGTCTGCGTCCGTTCCCCCCGACGTTATTGAGGTAGCTACCGAGCATCTCGTAAACGGCGTAAGTGAGTCAGCCGGAAGATTGAACGAAATCGCTGCCCAGAATCCCCAAGCGGTCGAGAAAATCAGCAAGGAACTGTTCCAAGAGGATGGGGAGCAGACGCGCCGGATGGCGACAACCATTCTCGCGAATGCGTTTGTCTTCCATGAGAGTTTAGCCGGAAAGCTCCACGGCGTGACTTCCATTGCTGAGCTACGCGGCGCGAAGGAGTTCAATCAGAATCCGATTTTGGCGGAGTGGAGCAAGATTCTGAAGGTCAACTATTGGCCCATCTTCGATATTGCCCGCCGAATTTTGGAACACATTCCGGTCACCGAGAGCATGCCGCTGATTGAACGCCTCGCGGAGACCGCAGACCAACTCCTCGCACATCAACTCATGCGCTCGCACGACCTTACTGGGGCCGTCTTCCAGAGGATGATTATCGACCGCAAGTTCCTTGCCGCATATTACACAACCCCAGCGTCGGCCGCGTTGCTGTTAGGGTTGGCCCTTCAGCCAAATCAGACCCCAGCCGGAACTTCTTGGGATAATCCCGAAAACATCAAAGCTCTTCGCCTCGCGGACTTCGCGTGCGGTACTGGTACCCTGCTCACGACTGCATATAGCCGCGTCGGGCAATTGCACGAACTCGCCGGAGGAGACTCCCGAGCCATCCATGCCGAAATGATGGCTCATTCAATCATCGGTTGCGATGTGCTTCCTTCAGCCGCCCACCTCACAGCGTCCATGATTGCAGGCGCACATCCGACCGTGAAATATAACCAAAGCCTGATTATGACGGTTCCTTACGGCAACATCGACGGCGACCTTGCACTGGGCTCTCTTGACCTCCTCAATCCGCAGGCTAAGTTTGAAATCCTCGCTATTACTGCGAAAGCCGCTGAAGGGATGGGCGAAAAAGAAAAGGAGACATGGGCTGCGCTCCCTCACTCATATTTTCATCTGGTCGTGATGAATCCGCCCTTCACCCGCCCTACCAATCACGAAGGCAGCAGGCACAATGTTCCTAATCCCATGTTCGCCGCGTTTGCATCATCCGCTGAGGAACAACGCCTGATGGCTGACGCGACGAAACGCCTCACGGCGGGAACGAGCGCCAACGGGAACGCAGGGGAAGCATCGATATTTCTGCTTCTAGCGCATCGCAAGGTCAAAGACGATGGGATTGTCGCGTTAGTGATGCCATTGAGCTTAATGCTGGGCGAGTCGTGGGAAGATTCGCGAATTCTGCTGACCAAGAACTATAGCGATTTGGTGATTGTCTCGATTGCTGGCGCGACAGATGGAGAGTCCTCTTTTTCAGCCGACACCGATATGGCGGAGTGTCTGGTTTTTGCACGCAAAACCAAGCCGGATGCGCAGCGTGGGACATTTGTCGTTCTGAAGGAACGCCCGAGTTACCCGATGCTGGGTGCGAGTGCTGCGGAGCAAATTCGTCGTCTAATTGACAAGAAAGAGATTCGGAAACTGGAAGACGGGCCAGGAGGTGGCTCCCCACTCCACTTTGGGAACGATGTCGTCGGGCAAGCTATGGACGCGCCATTGCCGGATTCTGGTGTTTGGATTTGGGCCGCATCGCTGATTTATCTCTCGCTCAAGCAGCTTATCAACTCGCTACTGAGAAGCTCATATGGCTTCCCGGTATGAATAAAACCGATGCTGTTCCGGTGCCAATTACCGTGCTGGGGGCAATCGGAAGGAGTGGCCCTATTGATCGCGATATTGATGGCAGAACGCCGAGCGGCGGAGTGCGCGGGCCTTTTGACATTCTGGACGTTGAAACTGGAACTGTTCCGACTTATCCCGTGCTTTGGGAACATGCAGCCGAGCGTGAACGGGCGATGTGCTTTGATGGAGATTCGCAAGCGGTTCCGCGTCAAGGAGCAACACCAGAAGAACAAGACTTCATCGACGCCAAAGTTGAGAGAGTCTGGGACACTGCCGCTCATGCACATTTCAATATCAACTTTCGCTTTAATAGCCAGTCCACTGGAATGCAGTTCACAATCCGTAGAACCATCGGAGGTCGTGCGTGGCAATCAGTGCGTATGGCGTCCGCTGAGCACGAGAAAGCTGTGGTTCTGTGGACTAATACTTCGTTAGGAATGCTGTTGCGCTGGTGGCACTCCAACAAGCAGCAGGCGGGAAGAGGAAATGTAGGCAAGACTGCAATGACAACCATGCCTGTATTGGACATGACGAAGCTCACGCCCACTCAACTTGCGAATTCTGTGCAGATATTCGACAGCTTGTGCGAAAAGCAACTTCTTGCCATTCACGAAATCGACACCGATGTTGCGCGCAAAGAACTCGATGAACGTTTCGGACGCGAAGTGTTGAACTTGCGCGAATCCATGCTTCAACCCGATGGTGCACTCGATGTGCTGCGCAGGAAGCTGGCACAGGAACCTTCAATTCGTGGCAATAAGTAGTCTCTCAGTCATGTGCTAGGCTTTTGCTGCCGGAACAGCAAATTACGACTTAGGGGCTGCTCCCTTCGGTCTTCTTCACATTCCCAAAATAATCCAAGAACCGTAACCCAAGCTCACTCAATTGGAAACGCCGGGAAGGTGACTGGTCGATGTACTTTTTTAGCTCTCTTACCGCGCTGGACGGGTTTGTTGCATTGGAAAAGTTGGGTATCGAGCCTCGTCGTCGCGACTCAATTGACTGCTCGACTAATCCATGTGATACGAGCCCTTCGATAATCGCCAGTTCATCACCTGTGGGGTCTTTAATGGGCGTGGAAAATCTGCGCCGGAGTCTTGCTGGTAGTTCGTCAGGCGTCCCCGAGCGAGGCGACATGTCTCTCAGCGCGGCTATGTGGTCTGGCGAGAGGTCGCGCAAAATGCGAATCAAGAGTTCCTTTCTGGCTTCGTCGCGGTGTTCCTCGACTCCGCTGTTTGCCAACCCAGTTGCTAGCATCCTCATCTTCTCTGTATCGTGAGTCGTTTGTAACTGTTCGATAGCAAGTGCTAGTAGCGTCTGGAACTCGTCGCTCTCAAAACAATCCTTGTCGATTTTCTTTTCCTCAACTTCTTCGAGTCGCTCTCGCATGGCATTGAACATCTCTATTGTGCGGCGGACTACCTTCCGTTTTGCCTGCCCTGACATAAGGGAGCTTATGGGGCTACCCGCTACAGGTATTGCGGAGATGGCGGCTTTCAACAATTCTAAGTCCGCCCTGTCGTGCGACTCCTCCAGCAGTTTATCCATCACTTTTTCGAGTTTGTCATCAATACCCACTGAACAAGTTTCCCGCTGAACTATTTTGAATCGCGCGTCTCGTCGATGCGCTTTATGAGTTTATCGAATTCCGCAATTCGCTCCCTGAACTTCACTGCTTCCTGCTGCCCTGACCGACATTGGATGCACCTGTGCCAAAAACACCTGATTTCGGGCTGGCATGCGCAGCAGATTCTCCCTTTGCAGAATCATGCATTTGCAAAGCGGGTTCTCGTGAGGATTTTGGGCAAGTCGCGCCATTTCGAGCGCGCGACTTTTCGCGGGGGGATCAATCCGAATCAAGTAGCTCGTCAGCACCTTGGTCCAGCCAAGTGTATGCGGGGCCTTTTTCATTGATGTCAAAGTTGAGAATTTCGTACGGACTTTCCTTCCGATTAGCAGGATCGCAGCAGTCTTCTTCAGAGTCTTCTTTATCCATCTGACGGTCCGGCTTGTTGCTGTTCCAGAGGGAAACGAAGAGTTCATCGATACCGCCGTGCGCACGGACGATAGCGCCAAGCACATAGTTCCTTTCTTCCGCAATCACCCGTCTCAAACCTTTGGGCGCTCACGACCAACACAGCAAGTTTCGAGGCCGCAACACTGAACCGCGTGATGTAGGGCCATAGGGCTGCAGTTGGACCACTCTCGCGGCCCCTCGATGAAAAGCTCTCCCGATAGTCGCCCCGCGAATACCAAGTCGAAACTGCTGCTGCTCGTGCCTTGTTTACTCATCGTTCTGGTCGTGGTCTTGTGGCTGTTTATCTTTTTTGGCTCTCACCACTAAAAGATAGAACAAACCGTGATCCTTTGATGTATCACCCAACCATTAGCCTGATCGAGTTAAACGCCTTAACCGTGGCAGCACAGGAGGCGATCAGGCGGAGATGCGGTTGCCTCGCTCCGAGGAGTCCCTGTCGATCCACTTTTCAGTTGCTTCGCGCTGACACCTTTGGCAGGGTTGAACATTACTCCATCGGCTTCTGCTCGTAGCAGGAAATTCCAAAAAGAACGCAGGATGCTCAAATTCGATGTTCACGGTCTTCGGTGAGGTTCCGCTTTCAAGGCGCTGTTTCTTGTAGTCTTCCAGATCGACACGTCGAAACTCGTGCAGAAAACGTTTCTCCGGAAAAGCTGCAAATAATTTGTCGAGTGCTCGGGTGTAGCGTTCGTAGGTGCCATACGGTGAGGTGCGGAAAAGATAGGTCGCATATTTCATCATCCAGAACGCAACGGTGAATCGCTGATCTCTGAATTGGTAGGTTTGCTGACGGGGTTCTTTGGCGGATGTCGAATCGGGGAGTGAATTATTCATAGGTTTTACTTGTGGTTCTTTGGATTGTGAAAGGAATTGCAACAACAGTGCCGCAAGGACTCATGACGAACATGCCAAAGGTTGTCCGGTCCCATCACCAAGGCTAGCTGAGAAGTTGTTCGGCATCGCATTTCGATGCGCTCCAGCACCATGTGCGAGATTCTCAGAACATCGAGCAGAATCAGGCGAATCGAGTTCCAAACAGATTTTCCGTGGACCGCTGACCCGATTAATTGTAGGAAGTTGTTCTCCGTCCGAAGAAAGTGAACTATATGCGGCTCTTCGGGAACTTCAGCGTGTGAAAGCGCAGCTTCTGGCAGCAGCCTAACGCACTCAAGTCGGACTCGGTCTTATCTTCCGGCGACCGCCGCTGCCGAGTTCTCCGCATCTGCATCCTGTTTGGAAGCACGGTTGGGTAGGGGCTGACGCAGGATTATCGCAGCAATCGAGTCTCTGTCTCGAAAGATTAAAACAACGAGGCCGATTAGGAACGCAACGGCGATTGTGAAAAAACTCCAGAGATAAACACCCGATACGTCAGGCCAAGCATTCGTCACGGGTTTGAAATCGGTATAGGCGATCGTGGTGATGACCAGGCAAACGAGGCTGGCTGCCATATTTCCGAAGCTAGAAATTGCCGTAAACCGAAGCAGCAAATAAGCGCGGATTTCGATGGCGAAGCGTACTAAGACTGAAAGCAGCAGAACATCGACCGCGATCACAGCACCCGCCTGTACCGTCAGCTTATCTTCGACAATCCATCCGGCATCATGGAACATAGGGAGAAGTTGTGTTATCAGGCGAACAATGAGCAGTCCAACGATTCCAATGGTTAAATTTGTGGCTACTCGCGCTAGCTGCTTATCGGTTTTCACCTTCACAGACATCGTCCTCCACTCATGAGCTCTCGTAATCTTCCCGTTTGAGGAAATGAATGTAAAGGACCCTCCGTTCATGTACGGTCGTGCCCGAAAAGTTCCGAAAGCAGGCTCATAGCTAGAAGCAGCCCCACCAGGGTCTCACGAATGATTTCGAGCATCCTCGCCTGCGCGAGTACCCCCCTTTCTATATACGCTTGGAAGGGCGAGACGTGGGCTTCAACCTTGACGCTACAAGGATAGGAGCATAGGATTCGGGCACTATTCCTTTCCGCATTTGATTCCCATGAGCGCCGTACCCGAATCTTACTTGCCAGGAGCTGATGCCAACCGTATCAGGAGGGAGATTCAGCGATTGTCGCAGGAGCAAAGCAGAGCGCTCGAAAGCGCCATGTACATGGGTATGAGCCCTACGGAGCAGGACAAATACGATCATAGGCAACGGCAAATTGCTGAACTCCTCAAACAGATCACTGCCGTGGGTGTGGGGGACCTTTCAAAGGTTTCGGCAAGAATGGTCGAACTCTCGCTGCAGCAAACCCAGCGTGAGGAGACTCTGCCGAGGACGGTTTCAGACAACCCGGGTTCAGTTTCATCGCCATTGCCTTGGACTCGCACTGACATTCGGACCGCACAATCGTCCGCCCAAGGGGACGAGGAACCTAGGACGGGGACGCGCAATGCAGTTGTTCCTGCCGCCGCACCTCTGCATCCGCATCTATCGCACTTTGCACCTTCTGAATCGAGAATCCCAATCTTCAGAGTCTTGTACTCGTGGGCGAGGGGCACCCTAGAAGAATGGAGCAGGCGGACTGCAGGAATGGCGCAGTTACTAGCACCGAGACTCTCGGCCAACCCTACTGCGTATTCGCAACCTTGGCGGCGCTTGAAACATGCATCCCGGAAATTCTCGATGCTAATGGCGCGAGCGCCCGTCTTCTTAGAAAATAAATTCGCATTTGCCAGACCGTATCGCTGCCGAGATTGTCATAGAGAAGTAGGTTTCCGCTCACGCCCGCGCACATTTGTGGAATGCTACATCCTTCCGCTGCTCTTGGTGCAGCCAGTTCGCTGCGCTGCGTGTTTCCGGCGAGACTACTGGCTGATTTTCACAACTGTACGCAAGCGCCCACATCATGACGATGAAACTACCCACCACATACATCGGAACGCTGCTTAAGAAGCTCACTCGCAGTGGCTGAAGATTAGGAATCACGCCCATACCACAGTGGGTGCAAGGAGCTATCCGAGCGCGAGAGCGATCCTGACTTCCGCGTGTGGGCGAATGCGCACTCAGGTGCTCTGATTGCGAGATGCCATCGTATACACTCCACAGAGGCCCTAAAGACCGTCTTTCCGGCCCCTCGAGCACGCGCATTTTTGCGCTGACGTGCCTGAGAATAGGGGCTATACCGCTGTACAGCAAGAAGCGTTACATTCTATCGTCGCAGACAAAACATGACCGTCGTAGCCGGGTACATCAAGGGGACCCCACGCTTTCTCCGCAAACCTACAGTACCGCAGCCAGCGACCATGTTGAAAAAAGAAGAACTCGCGGACCCTTCACCCTCCGCAAAAGGTCGCTGCAATGACGGAGTTTTTTCAAGATCTTTAGGCGCTCTTCAGATGAAACAGTGGGTTCATTCCAGCGGCTCCCGCGATCAGCGTCTGCGTCTCCAATGCCGTAATCTGCTGGAAGTTCTGACCGATGTCCATCCCCAGCCGGAAGTATCGTTCATCTCCAGGGGGAATCGCGGCAGTGACCGGCTGCGATAGGGTCCAGCGCAATCCCAGCTCGGCTTCGTGAGGAAAGGCCGCGGGCTCATACCAGCACTTCGGATGCGGATGATCGTTCTTGGCAGACTCAGGCCAAGTCGTCTTAGCCATTCCCTTCAGCGCCATGATGCCCATCTGCTTCTCTTGTGCTTTATCGAGCACCTGCGGGCCGAATTTGGCCTGCGAAAAGAGAACAAAGTTCACTGGAAACAAGATCGTATCGAACGCATACCGGTCCATAGCAGCGAGCGCAACTTCTACCGAGTGCGCAGAGAATCCGATGAAGCGGACTTTACCCGCTTTCCTTGCCGACTCGAAGGTTTTCATGGCGCCGTTCGACCCAAAAATCTGCTCCAGGTCCGACATCTTAGAAAGCGCGTGAAATTGATAGAGATCGAGATGATCAGTGCGGAGCAGGCGCAGCGACTCGTCGAGCAATTTGGCAGAACCGTCTTTCGTCCAGTCTTCTTCCTTGCACGCAAGGAAAATCTTGTTGCGATAGGGCTGGAGTGCCGGCCCCAGCCGCTCTTGTGCGTTGCCGTACGTGGGAGCCACGTCGAAGTAGTTGATGCCGCGATCTACGGCTTCGGAGACGATATTGGCGGCAAATGATGGGCTGTTGTCCATCAAGACAATTCCGGCGAAACCAACAATGGAAAGCTGCTCGCCGGTCTTGCCTAGCTTTCGCTTTGGGATCGCGCCCGATGCGCTCGTTGTTTGCTCCGCTTTGGCAAGGGGCTCAAACAATTTGGTGGAACCAATCAATCCGGCGGCAGCTCCCGTTTTTAAGAATTGGCGACGTTCCATGACGGCCTCTCGGTTCATATGCTCGTTTCGGTGTATCTGAAATTGTAACTCCGGAGGTACGTAGGGCGCAGTCCGCGCCCGCCCCTGAAACATTGATTGCTTTGCGTTCGTTGGGCCGACGGTCGCTAGGCCCGAAATGATGTGATTGGAACCTTTGTGTGCAGTGAATGGCAACGCGGCAGATCATCTCATCGAAAGCGCCTTGCCTCAGTTCGCTCAAGCAACTTTCTTCGCTCTTTCGTAGTCTTGTTCTTTTTCACGAAGGAGCGTCTTTTTGAGCAGACTATTAATCTTGCTCAGTACCCAGAAGATCGAAACAAGAAGAATCGCGATTACGAACAGCAAGAATTGAATGGACATTCTATTAGCCTTCTAAACGCCTGATTACAAGGGCTAAGGAGCTGGACACCTTTGTACGCTGATCTTTTGGGCCTGTCCAGCTTCCGGATACGACCAGTTGGTGAAACATCCCAGTTACGCGCATCGACGCATCGTGACGGCTATTTACTTATTCAAAAAACGCCCCGAAAGGGATTTCACCGGTACGCAATGACCAAGCGATCGAGGCCAATCTCTGGTGGAGCGAGCTCCACGCGCGTGAAGCCCGCGTTTGTCGAAATGCTCTCAATCTCTGCGAAAGTGTAGGCGTCGCCATTGGGCGTCGTGGCCAGCATCATCATGCTGAAGGCAGCCGCAGTGGGCGGGGTAACGCGGTCAGGATTGGGAACGAGTTCAGCAATCGCGGCGCGCCCCCCTGGAATCAGCGTGGCATACATCTTACGCATGAAATTTGTGCATGTGGGCGGATCGAAGTGGTGCAGGAAATTGGTGATCAACACCAGATCGTAGCCTCCGCCAAAATCAGTTTCGAAGGCACTGCCGGGCAGAAGGTGATAGCGATCGGCCACTCCCATTGTCTGCGCATTCTTAGTTGCTATTTCAAGCACATTCTTCCAATCGGCCGCATAGATGTGTGCGGCGGGATTTTGTTTAGCCACGGAGATTCCGAAGATGCCGTGACCCGCGGCTATATCGAGAACTTTATGCACCTCACCGCCTTTGCGGAGCTCGGCGGCCATGATTTCAGCGGGCATATGCATTAGCGGCATCATGGCCCGGGCAAACTTCACCCAGTCGGGGTTCTCGCGCTCCAGCGTTCCTTCGCCTAGGGCTGTGCTTCCGCGGCGTACGGCATCCGTCAGCCTAGCGTGAGCTTCGCGCAAGCGCGGAGTGAGCAGAAACTCAATGGCTCCGCCGATGTATGCCGGCGAGTACCGGTTGAGAAACAACGATGAATCCGGGGCGAGAGCGTACTGTATTCCTTCTTTAGTCAAGAAGCCGTGAATAGTTAGAAAATCGCATAAGGTGCGTACACCACGTTCCGAGGCCTTGCAACGTTTTGCGACGGTTGCGGCCGTAGTATTTCCTTCGGCGATGGCGGTAAAGATCTCCAACTCAACCGCAGTCTTCATCGCCTCGGTTTACTCACGCATTTATGGCATTGACGCGAGGCGGTGGCGGCCATGTAATCCTCCCCTCGGTACAAGCCTCAGCAGTGTAAGCCAATTTCTATTTTTCGGCATCCCGCAATTGCGAGGCTTGCCGCATTCCCTCTTACCCTTCACCCTGGCAGAGTTGAACGTCCGCCTGCTCGCGTTGATTGATTCGGCATCGACATCTTCGTGCTTCACAACAGGGATCCTAAAATACTGCTTCAATGTGTGCGAGGTGTTTTGAGGGCTACTCCGCTGAAGGACTCACCACGCCTGAGGCTCACATCCGGAATGGGAGCAATGACCAAACTAGCTTTGTTCTTCGCTGGGTTACTTCTAGGTCTGATGCTAGGTCGTTTGTATCGGATCCAGGACAATGACACCGTGCATCTGACCCCACTCCCACCTTTCGCTGATGATGGGAACTTTTAACCCCGTCCCTACTGATAAGGGACAACCAGCAATGAAGTGTCCAAATGTGGTTATCCCATCGCT
>Ga0207702_10001778_pt1 | contig 21222 bp, 19 predicted proteins | sample KBSCornC62_FD_184302 | JGI IMG/M metagenome (GOLD analysis project Ga0207702, IMG submission 184302) | Corn rhizosphere microbial communities from Kellogg Biological Station, Michigan, USA - KBS Corn C6-2 (SPAdes) (version 2) | ecosystem: Host-associated > Plants > Roots > Rhizosphere > Soil ...
CCTGGATCTGCGGCTTGATTGCCTCCATTGCGGCCTTCACCTTCTGTTTCTGATCGTCGGTGAGCTGCAATGCATCGGCAAACGGATGGCAGTCGCCGCGCATCATGGGACATGCGCCGGGGCCTCCGCCTTTTTCACAGCTCATACCTCCAATCGGCCCCCTGCCCTCGCCATGCATGTGGTGGTGCCATTTTTGCGTTGCATCGCACTGCCCTTGGTCCGCAGGCGACGGAGCCGGCGTAGGATCAGCCTTCAATGCGCCGATGGAGGCGAGTGCGAGGCTGCATGCGATTCCGAGTATTTTGGATTTGTTCATTGGATTTACGGATTGGTATTTGGCCGAGCGTTCGAGAGCTCGTCCTTTGCATGGTTAAACCCCGGAAGAGGAACCGAGTTGCAACTACGCCGATCCGCTACGAAAGAGGCTCCGGAATTCCGGCAGAAAATCCGCGAGGTCGCTTTTCCATTTCAGGAGCCGGTCGAATCTCGCAGCCAGAGTCAGCAGGTCGGGCCCCGGCACCGCGGGCCAGACTTCGTCCATCGTGCGCAGCTGCCCCTCCGCCGCGTTCAGCGCGGCGTCGATTTGCCCAAGGCCCGCTTCGATATCGCCGCACATTCGGGAGGCGTCCGCCGCCAGCAAGGCTCGAGATAGAGGTGATGTCGCACCGACGGCTTTCGTGCGCAATGCACGCGCCTTTTGCACGATTGCGCCCGTCGACATGAATAGATCCGCATCTCCCGTAAGAGAAGTGCCCCCTGTGCCAGTGACATTCTCCCCGGCCAGCATCCGCAGCCTGGCGCCGGGGTGACTAAGTGCCGCACGGGCCGCATTCAGCTCGACGAATCGCCCGGCATCGCCGCCTGCGGCATCGGGATGCAAATGCCGCGACAATCGCTGAAATGCGACGCGGATATCGCACGCATCGAGCCATGGCCGATGGGGCAGCCCGAGCACCTGAAAAGCATCCATTTCCCGGCCAGTCTGGCGGCCCATTGCCATGCTCTCAAGCAATGAGGTCGGATTTTTGCTTCGACAAGCGCCACTTCGTAGCCACATTGATCGTTTGCACTTATGTCGTTTCAAGGTCTAGGGCTTTCGGAGTCAGTCGTCCACGGCGCGCAGCGCATGGGCTATGTCGATCCGAGTCCCATCCAGCTTCGCTCGTTTCCTGTCGTGCTTTCCGGCCGCGACCTCATCGCCTCTGCACAGACCGGAACCGGCAAGACCGGAGCCTTTGCGCTACCCATCCTGAGCCGTCTCGGCAATGGCCACGGCCACCCGCGTTGCCTCGTTCTCGAGCCCACCCGTGAGCTCGCGATGCAGGTGGAAACCGCCTTCCGCGATTACGCGCGGTTCATGCATACCGACATTACCTGCCTCTTCGGCGGAGTCGGCTATGGCAAACAGCGCGAGGAATTGAAAGCTGGCGCCGACATCGTCTGTGCCACGCCCGGGCGTCTGCTCGATTTCCTGGAGCAGGGTGAGGTTCGCCTCGATAAGATCGAGATTCTTGTACTCGACGAAGTGGACCGCATGCTCGACATGGGCTTCCTCCCCGATGTGCGCCGTATCATCGAGAAATGTCCGAAGGAGCGCCAGACGCTGCTTTACTCCGCTACGGTGCCCGACGAAATCGGCCGCCTCGCGACATGGTGCCTGCGCGATCCCGAGAAGATCGAAATCGGCGCCCGCCGCTCGCCCGCCGAGAGTGTGACGCATGCGATCTATCCGGTCGCCGCAGATCAGAAATTCGATCTCCTGCTCGCCCTGCTCGAAGCAACGAATTACCACAGCGTGCTCATTTTCTCACGCACGAAGGAAGGCGCCGACCGCATCACCCGCAAGCTCAAGGAACAAAAGCACTCCGTCACCTCGCTGCATAGCAATCGCACTCAGCAGGAGCGCATCGACGCCCTCGAAGGCTTCAAATCCGGCAAATACGAGGTGATGGTCGCCACCGACATCGCCGCGCGCGGCATCGACATCGCCGGCGTGAGTCACGTGATCAATTACGACGTACCGCAGCATCCCGAGGATTACGTCCATCGCATCGGTCGCACCGGCCGGGCGGAAGCCACGGGCGACGCGTTCACGATCATGACCGCCGAGGAACTCCCGCATGTGGAGGATATCGAGCGCTTCATCGGCAAAAAGGTCGAGCGCACGAAACTCGAAGGCTTCGACTATGTTTACTCCGCGGTTTTCGACGAGGCTCGCGTGAAGCAGGTACTCAAGGGCGCCAAGGGCGTGCGTACCCACAAGGGCACGCGCTTCGGCGGAGCCGCCAAAAAGCGCCGCCGGTAGAGCCCACTCGCGACCGAGGGCAAACTTCGAGCGATATTCGCAGCCGAGAGCTTGGCGTGGCGCCGCCGCGCCGCTAGCGTGACTGCATGGTTGAGTTCTCGATCACCTATCAGGGCGGCCTTCATTGTGAAGCCGTCCACGGTCCCTCCCAGTCTCACATCGAAACCGACGCTCCTGTCGATAATCACGGCAAGGGCGCGGCATTCAGTCCCACCGATCTCTGCGCCACCTCCCTCGGCGCCTGCATGATGACCATCATGGGCATCGTCGCACAAAACAAGGGGATCGTCCTCGATGGCACGAAGCTGAAAGTCCGCAAGCACATGACGGCCGCACCTCCGCGCCGCATTGCCCGCATCGAAGTCGATTTCGAGATTCCGCTTCCTCCAGATCATCCCGAGCGCGCAGCTCTCGAGCAAGCGGCGATCACCTGCCCCGTCGCCCTCAGCCTCCATCCGGATATCGAGAAGCCGGTGACGTTCAACTGGCACGGGTAAACGTGCCCGCAATCGGAATACATCCGGACGCGCCGCCATACCGCGAGCGCGCCCGGTTACAAATTCCGATCAGAACATGATGCTGGCCACGACCTTCACCTGACAGAAGGTCACGAGCTGATTGCCATTCATGTTCTGGACCACTGGCATCTCGGCATCCGCGTAGAGGCGCCAGGGATGCAGATCGAATTCCACTCCCGGCGACAGGAGGACTTTCTCGTATCCGGTATTCGAAGGACTCGCTGCCGGTCCCGAATCCGAGGCCCTGTAGGAAAAGAGGATTTGTGCGATAGGTCGGATCTTCAATCTGCCAAACGCCAGCCCCTGGTAGTAGGTGCCGACGGCCGCGTTGACTTCGAGGCCCGGCCGATATCCCGCCTGGGTAAACGTGGGCAGGTCGAGCTGCGTCTGGCCAAACCATTTCCATTGCCGCGCAAACGGCACATCTCCCTCGTGGTAAAATCCAGCAAGGATATCCGTGCTCCCCGTCCCGATCTGCGTGTCGCGATCCATTTCCGGCTCCTGCCAGTTTCCCGTAGGCAGCTTGAGCCCCAGATTCACCGCAGTGGACATATCTGGCGAGAAGCCGGTGTAGTAGCCGTTCACCCGCATGTCCCCGAGCGACCACCACTTGATCGTCGTCGTGCTCCCGGGCGGTCCGTCGTCGGGCGTGAGTTTGAATATCCGGTTTGCTGATGGGATCGTGACGTCGAAGCCCCATTTTCTCGATGGGAAGTACTGAAAGCCCGCCGTGAGAAAGGATGTACGGATGAGCTTGTCATCATTGTTCGCGGCCGGAGCAGGCCGCAGTCCGCTCCAGTTCTGGCCCTGTGTCTGGAAGTCATATTCAAGCCAGGCCATCCCGCCGGGGTGGTTCTGGAACATGTAGCTCGTACCGACGTCGTAGATGCCACAACTGCATGCGCAGCCGTGAACGTTCGGCGCGGCAAAGAAGAGAATGAGAGAGAAGGCCATGAGCAGGCCATGGAATGGAATTTTATTAAGGAAATTTTTCATGAATGCATTGCATTGCCCGGGCAGGCGCGAGCGCGCCTCCCATAGCGGATTGGTTTTCAGGGCAGGAGATCGCCCCGCCTCACGAGAGGCGAAGACGACTACAGATGGAAACCCTTGCGCTCAGGCGCAAAGGCGTGAGGGAATCCTCAAATCGGACGTTGCTTGGGAACCGGCAGCGGCGGACCAAGAATGCATTGGGGAGAAAGCGACACCTCTCTCGAAAAATACGAGAAATCGCTCGCGCATGGCGGAACCACCGTAGTCGTCGAAGAAGGAATGAAATCCGAGGACTTCTTCGCTGCCTCGAGAATCTGAGGAGCCTTCTCCTGCTTCTGTCGCTCGTCCGCGATCTTGCAGCACATCGGGCATGGGTAATTCCCGCTGAAGGTCCGCTCGACACCCGTCATGAGCGAGTGAGCGTGGTCTGTGTAGTTCACCACCATTCGCGACCAGGCAATGCCCTGGAAAACCGCCCAATGGCCGCCGATCACGATGAAGATCGCCATCCAGGCAAGGGGAATCCCCAACAGCCTCAGAATGGTCGACGGGTGCGGAGTCACGAAGCGCGATCGAAGGACTCCATTGAAAAAAAGTCAATCATGCGTGGAAGTAGCTTCCGCGCCAGCCCGCGCCTAGCTGTCCTATTCCGCTTTGAATCTGCGACTTCGCGCTTGGCAGTCTCACAAGCCAGGTTCGATTCCCGGGTGTTCTCCCAGAAATGGGAGCGGGTGAAGGGAATCGAAGTCCTAGTCAATGTGCGCGTCTATTCACATCCCTGCATCCATTAATATCTTACAGCACACCGCATTTTCGAGCGAAGTGCATGAAAATGCACCGAGAGGAACTTCCGATGCCGCAAATTGTTGCAAAAATTCGCCAGATTCGATCAGGGTGCTATCGAGTGTCCGCCTATCGACTGAGTTGAATGGCGACTGCCACGATTATTTCGTGGACACGATCGTTGGAGAGAGTCCGGCTCCGGAATGGGAAGACGATTAGAGCATCCGCCCGCGGTGCAGGCCAACTGCGTAGGCTTCGAAAACGAGGCTTGATCTCATCCCGGACACGGCGGAACTCGGCGAGGACTTTTTGTCCGCGCCGGTGGCATGGGAATCCCCAACGGAAACGGTTCACCTGACCCGAAAACATCGGGCATGCCTGGTCGGCGTTGCCGCAGACGGTATCGATCTGCTGGTTGAGAAATTCCTCCATGTGCGTGGAGCGATGGCTGGAGATGTCGATGCCGATCTCCCATGACTTCGATGGCTTTGGGATGCATGTAGCCCGCGGGCTTCGAGCCGGCGCTATGCACTTCGACAAGATCGCCGCGGCGGCGCGGAGAATGCCTTCCTCGATCAAAGATCAGGATTTCGGCCTGTTCGCAAACGGGCGGCGCAGGCCGCTCCGCGGGCCACGCCGCCGACGATGAGGATGCGTTTAGGGAATGTTTTCATGAATGGGAGAGGTTTCGAAGGATCACGAAGGCGGCGACCCCAAGCACGCTGAGGCCAAAAATCACGTTGAGGGCGCGGGCGGGCACCAGCGCTTTCGCCCAGACTCCGATGGTCATTCCAATAGCGGAACCGCCCAGAAACAGACCTGCGAGAGTCCAGTTGCCTGAAGCAAGATGCGAGGCATTCGCCACGAAACCCGACGCCGCGATGAGCGAGATCCCAACAAGCGATGTCGCCAGTGCCCGCTCAATGCTCACACAGGCGACGACGAGCAGCGCGGGGACGATGAGGAATCCACCACCGACGCCAAAAACTCCCGATAGCACGCCGGAAATCGCACCGGCGCCGAAGAGTTTCCCCGCGCAGGAAAGACTGAAGTGGAGGTGTCCGTTCGAATGGCTCTGACAGCGAATCCACGAGAGCGGGACATCAGCGGTGACTGCATCTTTTCGGCGCAGCATCCGAGCGCCGATCACGGCCATGAGGACGGCGAAGAGCAGCAGGGACAGACGCTGTGGCATGAGAGTGCCAATCCAGGCTCCGAGCGGGGCCGCGAGGATTCCGCCGAATCCCAGCACGGCTCCGGCTCTCCATAACACATGGCCGAGTCTTGCTTGCAAGGCTGCGCCGTAAGCGGAGGTCAGTCCGACGATGGCCAGCGACAATGCAACTGAGCTTCGGAAATCCAGGCCCAGACCATAGACTAGGAGCGGAACCGCAAAAATGGATCCGCCGCCACCTGTCAGCCCGAGCGACAAGCCGACGACGCTTCCATATAAAAGTGTCAGGAACATTTAATGGGCGACTCCCTCCGACAGTGCAATGCGTTCGCACTCCTCGCACACCCCATCGATGTGAATGGCATCAAAGCCTTGGGCACGGAGGAACGAGGCGGCCAGGGATGCCCGCTTGCCGGTGCCACAATGAATGAAGAGGCGGCGACCTTTTGGGAGATCGTCCACGCTGGCTTTCAGCCGGGTGTAAGGAAAAGACTTCGCGCCGTCCAAATGCCCCTGCTGGAACTCGGATGTCGTGCGCACGTCGATGATTTCGCCTTCGGTGAGTGCTTTGGCGGAATTGAATGCAGGAAAATCGATCTTTGGAATCGTGGCCACAAGCAGCTCCGCAGCCTTCGCCTCTTCGACCGTGATCCAGCCGGCGACATTGTCGAAGCCGATGCGATAGAGTTGCCGGGTAGCGAGGTCGATGTCGTTCCCGTTCTCCAGCACGAGAAGAATTTGGTCGCCTTCGGACAGGAAAGAACCCGCCGAGGTCGAAAAGAACGGAGTTCGTAGGGGCGCATGAATGGCTCGCGCCGCATGCGCGGCGTCGAAGGCTTCGCGGTCTCCTCGTGCATCGAGAATCCGAGCGGCCGGATTTCCCGCCTTTGCGGCAAAATGAGCCACGTCGAGGTGATGGGAATTCGGCACACCTCCCGTCACGGCAATGCCATCACGGTTCACCCGTTTCATCCTCGCGAAATAGAGCGGTGGGTCTGGCTGCCCCGCGAGGATTTGCTTCACGAAAGCGTCACGGTCGCACATTGCGAGCTTGAACGCCTCATTGAAGCGCCGCTCGTAGCCGAGGGTGGTCGTCGGCACCGCGCCGAGCGACTTTCCACAAGCACTGCCCGCTCCATGAGCCGGAAGGATCTGGAGGTAATCCGCGTACGAAGTGAGCCTGTCATGGAGCGATGTCTGCAGCTGCCGGGCCGACGGTTCCATTACACCCTTGTGACCGGCGGCGGATTCCAGCAAGTCGGGCCGGCCGACATCACCGACAAAAACAAAATCCCCGGTCGCCAGGGCGATGGGCTGGTCGGCGCCTCCGCCCACATCGGTGATGAGATAGCTCAGATGCTCCGGGGTATGGCCGGGCGTGTGCACCGCTTCGACGCGGATGTTTCCGACCATGAAATGGTTCCCATGCTTGAGGAAATGCGTATTCGGTCGCTGGCCGGGCCATTTGTAGGTCCAGTCCGGCCCACCCTCCGCGGAGAGATAGAGGTGAATGTCCGGGTTCTCTGCAAACTCCTGTCCGCCGCTGACGAAATCCGCATGTATGTGTGTTTCTGCGACCGCAGTAATGCGCAGCCCATTTTCAATGGCGAGCCTTTGGTATCGGTCAATGTCCCGCTCAGGATCGATGATGAGAGCCTCGCCGGAACGCTGGCAACCGATGAGATAGGCGTATTGCGCGAGGTAAGGATCGAAGATTTGTCGAAGGAGCATAATGAGGAGATGTTGAGTTACTTTTTCGATGAACAGCACGCACCAGCGCCCGCCGGTCGCCGGTTGTTCCAAGGCACCCGGGCGATCACCATCCCCATGCCGCAAGTGTCGGTGATTCCGCAAAGACGAGGCCGGCTCCCATGAACCCCGAAAGCGCGATCCAGGCCCGAGCCGCCAGCTTCTCCGCCGCCTGGCCCGCCCGGTTCCCGGAACGGCAGATCAAAACGCAGGACCGAACCTTCGATGTGCGCCGCTTCGAACTCGGCTGGAGTCCGCACGTCCAGGAACAGGGCGTTTTGATTGTGGACGGCGGCGGCCGACATTTTCCGCAGTGGCTTTTCCACACTTAATGAATCCGGCTTCATTTCTACTATATAACTATATCGCTATCTGGTGATATGCAACGAAAAAAGAAATCCGTGTCAGATGCTCAGGTTGACGAGAGTAGCCATGGGAGCAGTAGGCACTGACATCGCCATGGAAACGGCGGACGTGCTCATGGGAGATCGGTTCAAGAATATTCCATTGCTGCTTGGCCTGGCTCGGCACCCCTGACGTGTCCTGACGCAAAATCTCGCATTTGCCACGGTCGTGATCTTCGTGCTGATCGCGCCGCGTTGGGGTTTTGTTGCCGTTGCCACAGGGAGTCATCGGCCACGAAGGAAGCACTGTAATCGTCTACCTCAGTGGTCTCCGATTGCTGATCTATTCACTTACGGAAATTCCATGAAAAATCCCCTCAGCCGAGTCTTGAATGCCCTCCTATGGCTTGCCTTCTGCGCGCTGGCCGGAACTGGCCTGCTACTTGCCTTCCGGCTTCCACCCGGCTCCCGTGGCGGTGCGGGATTGTCGGCAATGGGGATGACCCGCCACGAATGGGGAGATTGGCATACGTGGATTGCCTATGTATTTCTTGCTCTCATTGCTCTCCACTTAGCTCTCCATTGGCGATGGCTGTGGAAAATTGCCGCGCAGCGTAGAGCGTGGATGATTCTTGCCGGCCTGTGCGCTGGCCTCGCACTGCTGGCGTGGCTGGCTCTCCAGCCCATTTCGGAGCGCGGATCAGAGGGCAGACACCGTTTACCGGCTGCGACGAATACCTCTCGTTGATGAAGTAATCGTGAACGGAATCCTCCGCACGAGATTTCGCGTACCAAATGGAGTGCTCACGGGCATTTCTTTATCGCGTATGCGATTCTGCGAATCGCCGGAGAACAATTCCGCAAGCCCGATGCCCCCCTCTGCGGCCCATTTTACGCGAGGCCAATTCCTTTCACTCTTCCTCGTGAGCGCGGGAATACTTTTTCTTGCTTCGGCCCATTTCTCACCTAGCTGGGCGCTTGGGTGGCGCGAAAGGAAATCTAACTGATTAGTTCCTGTCTCCCAAGTTGAATCAAAACTTGCCGGTCGCCTGGAGCCTCCAATTGATCGACAACGTAAAAATATTTCTGCGCAGCAAGAAAATTTATTGGTGCAGCCTTGGTGCAAAATCACCGTAAATTGTTGATAATCAAGAGAGCGGGTGAAGGGAATCGATTTGTCCGCACTTTCGTGCGGACCTGCCAGTTGGCTTCGCCCAATGGATCTCGCGCTTCGCGCGTGGCAGTCTCGCGAGCTCGGGTTCGATTCCCGGCGCGATTTCGCCGAAAATGGAGCGGGTGAAGGGAATCGAACCCTCGTATGCAGCTTGGGAAGCTGCCGTTCTACCATTGAACTACACCCGCGTCGGGAAAACTATTGCCAGGACTTAATGTACTTTGCGGGATTTTTGAAGTCCGAAGTGTATTTGGGATTTCCTTTTGACCAAACGATTGCCGTTTTTTGAATCGTAGCGCTATCGCTCGTGTTATCCGGCCCTTTCACTGCGTTCTCGTACTTTACATCCATGGCGATCCAATACGCCTGCCCCCATGGATCGTAATATGGCCCGGTGCCATTCAGGCGACCATTCTTCGCGGAGACAACTCGCGGGGCTGTGAAGAAGACAATCCCTCGCGGATTGACGTCCGTAGCTGTGTTCGTGCCGGAGAGCGCGTCGAAGATCGCACTGGTATCCTGAGTAGAATCGCTACTGGGCGCCCCGGGCGGCAGCTTCCCGTACTCATTTTGATATGCCACGATCGCCGCGGCGATCTGGGTGGCGTCGTTCTTGGCTTGCGTGCGCTTGGCGTTGTCGAGTGCCCTGCTCACGGCGGGGAAGAGCATCGCCATCAAGATGGCCAGGATCGAGATGACGACCAACAACTCGATGAGAGTGAAAGCGCGGCGGGAGGAAATGGTGGGGGAGCGCATGGGAATTGGACTGGTAAATTTCGCGTGCCGCCCGTCTCAAGCAAGCATTTTCTTGTATTCGTGAGCGCGGGCGCAGAAATTGCATGCGTGGCTGGGAATCCAAGGCGCAGTAGCAATCGAAAGCCCCCCTCTTCACGCAGCCGCCCAAAGAGCCTGCAGCAGCGTATTCTCGACCTCGTACGCACCCAGGCTCTCGATAAGGTCGAAATTTCCAAACGACTGAATCTGCCGCACACCGAGCGGCGCAAGCTCCGCGAGCTGCTCGCGGAAATGGAATCTGCGGGCCAGGTGGCGCGCGTGCGCAAGGATCGATATGTGGTGCCTCGCGATGCCGACCTCTTCACTGGCTCGATTCAATTCCACCCAAACGGATCCGCGCACGTCCTGAATGAGGAACGCGGTGAACCGGACCTCTATGTAAGCGCCGAGAATACGTGGACCGCGATGCATGGCGATCGCGTGGTCGCCCGCATCGTGAAGGAACGCTCTCCCGAGGAAAGCTGGAAGACGCCATCTGCCTCGGGCAAGCGGGAAGGACGCGTGATCCGCATTCTCAAGCGTGCGAATGACACGCTCGTGGGCACGCTTCAGAAATCGAAAAATTTCTTTTACGTGGTCCCGGACGATCCGCGATTCGTTCACAACCTCTACGTCCCCGCGCCGCCCGCGGATCTCGGCGCGCATCCTGGCGACAAGGTGGTTGCCCGCCTCGAGGATTGGCAGTCCCGCCACGTGAATCCCGAGGGACGCATCGTCGAGGTGCTCGGCCACGCCGGCGCCCCAGGGGTGGACATGCTTTCGATCATCCGGAAGTACAGGCTGCCGGAAAAGTTTCCCAACGAGGTGGTGCACGCCGCCGAGCAGATTGCCCCGACCGTTCAGGAGAATGAGGTCTCGCGCCGTCTGGACCTGCGTGATCGTTTCATCATCACGATCGATCCGGATGACGCGAAGGATTTCGACGATGCGATCGAGGTTCAGCAGACCAAGGGCGGATGGTCGGTGAGCGTACATATCGCCGATGTCTCCCATTATGTGCGACCGCGCACCGTCCTGGACCGGGAGGCCCTCTCGCGCGGAAACAGCGTCTACCTCGCGGACCGCGTGATTCCGATGTTGCCGGAGGCGCTCAGCAATGGCATCTGCAGCCTCAAGCCCAATGTGGATCGCCTCGCATTCTCCGTCTTCGCAGAGATAACCCGTCAAGGCAGAGTGCGTGATGTCCGATTCGCCCGCACCGTGATCCGCAGCGCGGCGCGGCTCACGTACAAGCAGGCCTTTGCCATCCTGCAAAAGCCGCCAGGCAATGAACTCGAGCAGCGCGTCCACACGGCGTGGCAGGTCTCTTCGCTGCTGCGCAAAAAACGATTCACCGCGGGCTCGCTCGAACTCGACTTCCCGGAGGTAAAGGTCTGGCTTGACGAGCAGGGCCGGCCCGTGCGGCTCGAGCGCATCGAGAACGACATCTCGCACCAGCTCATCGAGGAACTCATGCTCCTGGCGAATGAATGCGTCGCCCGGGAGTTGAAGCTCGCCAGGCAGCCCACCGTCTATCGCATTCACGAAAATCCCGATCCCGACAAGCTGGCCGAATATCGCGAGCTGGCCGCCACCTATGGATTGAGGGCAGGCGATCTCGTCCAGCGCGAGAATCTGGTGCGCCTGCTCTCGGCGACCCGGGGGCAGAATTTCGAGAACGCTCTTAAAATCGCCCTGCTCAAAAGCCTCAAGCGCGCATCCTACGCAGTCGATCCGCTCGGCCATTACGGCCTCGCAAAGAACGATTACACTCACTTCACCAGCCCGATCCGACGCTACGCCGACCTCATCGTGCATCGCTCGCTCGAGCGCCATCTCGGCCTTACACCGACAGGCCCGGCCTCCAAGGATCTCGCCGCGACGGCCGAGCATATCTCAAATACCGAGCGCATCGCGACCGAAGCCGAGCGCGAGTCCACGAGGCTCAAGAAGCTCGAGTTCTTCCAGGGCCAGATCGCTTCGCGCAAGGGGAAGGCTTTCCCGGCCCGCATCCTCGAGGTGCGCAACTATGGGATGTTTGTCGAGTTGCCCGAGTTCCTGCTCACCGGACTGGTGCATGTCTCGGCCCTTGATGATGATTTCTATCTGCACGATGCCGCTCGTGGCCGCCTCGTTGGGCGCAAGTCCCACCGCGCCTATCAGGCCGGGCAGGAAATCCAAGTCATCGTCACCCGCGTAGACATGTTCAAGCAGCAGGTGGACTTTAAACCGGTTTGATTCCTAAACGACTTTCCGCTTGTTCCCATGCCTGCCTGCGCGATATTGCACAGGATTCTGTCGTTTAGTCGTAATTAAAAAGGAATGGACAATATCATCCTGGCGCGTGACTTGCAGATCGAGCGCAAGCACTTCTTCATAGAGTATCGCGAAAACGAACGCGGCAAGTTCGTGCGCATTACGGAGGAAGCACACGGCCGCCGCAACTCAATCATCATTCCCAGCACGGGCCTGCCGGACTTTATCCGGTATTTCGACGAAGTCTCCGGCGCTGCAGCCGCCGAGTCCCAGCCCGCCTGATCGAACCTCCTCTGCTCCACCCCGCCGTGCTTTCCGCGCCGCGGGGGTTTTCATTTTCGTTGACACGCGTCATTCGACCGCGTTGACACCCGGAGCGGGCCTGCTATCAAGGGCAGCTCCCCATACTTTCCCAAATCATGGCTACCAAAACCTCGAAACCCAAAGCCAAGGCGGCCTCCGCCGGCGGCAAGAAGACCAAATACGTTTATACCTGGGGCAACGGCAAAGCCGACGGTGATGGCTCGATGAAGGCCCTCCTCGGCGGCAAAGGCGCGAACCTCGCGGAGATGACCCGCATCGGCCTGCCAGTGCCTCCCGGCTTCACCATCACGACTGAAGTCTGCACCTACTATTACGATCACAAGCGCTCGTATCCGGCTGAACTCCAGTCACAGATCGAGAAGGGCGTCGCAAACATGGAGAAGATCATGGGCTACAAGTTCGGCGATGCGAAGGGCTTCCCGCTCCTCGTCGCCGTCCGCTCCGGCGCCCGCGACTCCATGCCCGGCATGATGGATACCATCCTGAACCTCGGGCTCAATGACCAGACCGTCGTCGCGCTGCAGGAGGCAACCAACAACCCGCGCTTCGCGTGGGATTGCTATCGCCGCTTCATCCAGATGTACGGCGACGTCGTCATGGGCGTGCAGAAGCGCGAAGGCGAGGATCACGATCCTTTCGAGAGCGTCATCCACACGTACAAGCACGAGAAGCACGAAGACGACGTCGATGACTCGAAGCTCACGACCGACGACTTCAAGGAACTCGTCACCCGATTCAAGGCTCTCGTGAAGGAGCGCACGGGCAAGTCCTTCCCCAACAATCCGTGGGATCAGCTCAAGGGCGCCGTCGGCGCTGTCTTCGGCTCCTGGATGAACGACCGCGCGATCGTCTATCGCCGCAAGTACAATATCCCGAGCGAGTGGGGCACCGCGGTAAACGTGCAGGCGATGGTCTTCGGCAACACCGGCGAAAATTCCGGTTCCGGCGTCGCTTTCACCCGCAATCCGGCCAACGGCGTGAAGGAATTCTACGGTGAGTTCCTCATCAACGCGCAGGGCGAAGACGTCGTCGCTGGCGTGCGCACTCCGGAACCCGTCTCGCAGCTCAAGAAGCACCTTCCGAAGCCGTGCGCCGAACTCGAGAAGGTCCGCCAGACCCTCGAGAAGCACTTCAAGGACGTGCAGGACTTCGAGTTCACTATCCAGGATGGGAAGCTCTATATGCTCCAGACGCGTAACGGCAAGCGCACCGCCGCTGCCGCGCTGAAGTTCTCCATGGATATGTGCCAGGAGAAGCTCATCGACTGGGAAACCGCCATCCTGCGCAACCCCGCCGATCAGCTCGACCAGCTCCTCGCGCCGATCTTCGATCTCAAGGAAGCGAAGGCCGCGCAAGTGATCGCCACCGGCCTGCCCGCAGGCCCGGGAGCAGCCTCCGGCAAGATCTATCTCAACGCCGATCGCGCCGCAGCAGCGGAAGAGCGTGGTGAGAAGGTCCTCCTCGTCCGCAACGAAACCTCGCCGGAAGACCTCCGTGGCATGATTGCCGCCGAGGGCATCCTCACCGCCAAGGGTGGCGTCTCCTCGCACGCCGCACTCGTGGCGCGCCAGATGGGCAAGGTCTGCATCTGCGGCGCCAGCGCGCTCGACATCGACTATGATGCCAAGACTGTCTCCGTGAGCGGCAAGGTCTTCAAGGAAGGCGACTTCCTCTCGATCGATGGCACCATCGGCGCCGTCTATGCCGGCCAGATCGCCACGGCTCCGTCCGAGATCATCACCGGCCTCCTGCATGGCGACAAGGCCGCGCAGAAGACCGAGAAGTTCAAGCACTTCAAGCAGCTCATGGACTGGTGCGCCAAGGCCACCCGCCTCGAGGTTCGCACGAATGCCGACAACCCCGAGCAGACCAACAACGCCATCGCGTTTGGCGCCACGGGCATCGGTCTCACCCGTACCGAGCACATGTTCTTCGAGGGCGACCGCATCGATGCGATGCGTGAGATGATCCTCGCGGACAACGTCGCCGACCGGAAGGCCGCCCTTGCCAAACTCCTCCCCTACCAGCGCGAGGATTTCACCGGCATCTTCAAGGCGCTCAAGGGCTATCCCGCCACGATCCGCCTGCTCGATCCGCCGCTCCACGAATTCCTCCCTCACACAGAGGACCAGCAGAAGGATCTCGCGAAGAAGATCGGCATCCCCGTCGAGAAGATTCATTCGCGCGTGCATGCCCTGCACGAATTCAACCCCATGCTCGGCCATCGCGGCTGCCGTCTCGGCGTCGCATACCCCGAGATCACGGAAATGCAGGCGCGCGCCATCTTCGAGGCAGCCGCCGACGTCGCCAAGGCCAAGATCAAGGTCAAACCCGAGGTGATGATTCCGCTCGTGGGCTTCAAGAAGGAGCTCGATCTCCAGGTGCAGATCGTCCATCGCGTCGCCAAGGAAGTGATGGCCGAGAAGAAGGTCAAGTTCGACTACCTCGTCGGTACGATGATCGAGGTGCCTCGCGGCGCCCTCACCGCCGATGAGATCGCGCAGACTGCGGAGTTCTTCAGCTTCGGCACGAACGACCTCACCCAGACGACTCTGGGCGTGAGCCGTGACGATATGGGCAACTTCCTGGGTGCCTATACCGAGAACGAGATCTTCAAGAAGAACCCGTTCGCCACGCTCGACCAGACCGGCGTCGGCCAGCTCATGCAGGTCGCGACCGCGAAGGGCCGCTCCAGCCGCCCGGGCATCAAGCTCGGCATCTGCGGCGAGCACGGCGGCGATCCGGATAGCGTCAAGTTCTGCCACAAGCTCGGCCTGAACTACGTCTCCTGCTCGCCCTACCGTGTGCCCGTCGCCCGCCTCGCCGCCGCCCAGGCCGCGATCGAGGAGAAGCGCGCTGCGGCCCCCGCCAAGGCCGCGAAGAGCAAGCCCGCGAAAAAGAAGTAACCAGGCTCGGCCGACTTCGGCCGACTAACCTGTCGACAGGCGCCATGCGTGTACCGCGTGGCGCCTGTTTCTTTTCCAGCTATCGCCCCAGTCACCGGGCAGGGCTGAAGTGCTCTCAGCTTGAATTGTTAAGATAAGTTTTCATTGCGTTAATCTTCTTCCAATCAACAACTTATCCAAACTCAAAGCCCACCCCTCTGGCGTCATTCGTGCCAATGCTTGTCGGAGTGCCGAGTTCCCGCTTTGTAGAGGAGGTAATGCACCTTTCAAAGCGATGATGAAAATATGAGAACCTGGACGAAATCGCTGCGCGTGCTTGTCTTTGCGACACTGTGTAGCGTGGGTACGACGTCGCTCTGCCATGCGTCGACCGATACGGATCCGCCATCTGTCCTCCGTACAGCGGTGGGAATGCCATCTGTAAATGCCCGTACTGGCCGTGTGCAATTGGTCCTCTCGGGCATGCTTGTCTTCGTGGCAGCAACGATGCTCTTGCGGCGTCATGCGTATTGAGCGATGGAGACCGTGCGCTGGGCATCAAAAGACCTGAAGAAAATAGTTTCTGACGGATGCCTTCCTCGATAATCGAATCAGTTCCGATAAGCGTTTTTCATTGACGCAGCGGAGTGGTTCTTAGTCGAGTGGGACCACGGCTGATTCGCCCCACCAGCCCAACGATCTCCTGAGACCTGAAATGAAATTCCTTTTATTTATCGGATCCCTGTTCGCTTCGAGCGGCGTCCTCCTCGCACAGGACCTCACGCCCACCGCGACTCCGTCGCCAAGCAGTTCTCCGGCCGCATCGTCCCCTGTAGAGTCGGCGTCGCCCTCCCCCACGTCCGTGGAGCTTTACTCGTTGGACTATGATGAGGATGCGGATCTCTTCTTCAGCCCCGGCACTCGCAATACCTATACCGGCCCAGTCTTCTCGAAGGGCGACAATGGCAATCTCGAAATCAAGGGAGCGCTGAAAAATGGCAAGCGCGAGGGCTTCTGGACGGAATACTATGACAATGGCATCCGTTCCCAGGAGGGTGCCTATCGGGATGGCAAGGAGGTCGGCGATTGGAAGTATTGGTTCGAGACCGCCATTCTGGAGAGCCAGGGCTCCTACGCGGATGGAAAGCCTATTGGCCTGTGGAAAAACTTTTACGAGAACGGCAAGCCGGAATCGGAGGGCGTGTACGTGGACGGACTTATGGAGGGCACCTGGAAATTTTACGACGAGGAAACCGGCGTAGAGAAGGACTCCATCTACAAGAAAGGCGCGCAGGTCTCCCCGTGAGGTGACACTTGCGTGATCCAGATACATTCATGATGGCCGCAGGCCTCCTGCAGCGAGCCGCTGCACCATTGTCTCGACATTTCCCAATGGTGCTTTGGGCGACATTCGCCCTTGCGGGATATCTCGTGCCTGTCGCTGCAGCGCAAACTGATACGACTGCCCTCCCCGAGCAGCCAACTTGGGCGTCCCCATCCACTTCGGGGGCCAGCAACTTCGGTACGTCCCCTGCAAGCGCTCCTACAAATGGGGCCGGAGTGCCAGTCCCTCCATCAAATGGCGGAGTCTCGAATGGCGCCGCCGGCACCCAGAGTACCGCCGCCCCCGCCCCTTTGACGGTTACGCAGGCTGGCGCCTCTCAAGCGTGGCAACGGAATACAAGCTCCAGCGGGTATTCGTCCTCGGCGTCCTCGGTCGGGGTGCCGGATATGTCGTATTACAATCTTCCCAATTTTCGACAGAGCTCATACGGGCAGGCATGGTTCGAACGGAGCGGACTCAAGTTCCGCTTCGGACCAGTGAACTTCCGCATGACTCTCTCCCTCGGCGCCGAATATACCGATAATGTCTTCACGAGCAATATCGACCCCGTTGGCGATTCCATAACGACTATTGCCCCTCAATTTTTGCTGGGCATGGGCGATTTTCAAACTGGAACGAACGACTTCCTCTCGTTGTATTACGCGCCCCAACTGACTTATTACACCCATTATTCCGGGCAAGATCGCACAAACCAGAGCTTGGATTTCAAAGCCCATAAAGGTTTCTCGAGATATTCCACCACCGTAGATCTTAATTACATCAATACGAATCAGTCGAATGCGACTCAGACAGGACTAAATGCTTACCAGATTTTAACCTTTAACTGGAATAATTCCTACTACGTAGGCGCGAAGACGTCCGCTCAATTTCTCGTAAACGCCCTAAGCCAGACCTATAACAATGGAGGCACCAGTTATCTTACGCTCGGGCTGACGCCTCAAGTCGGCTATGATCTGTCTCCCAAGACCACTCTCACTTTCGGTCCTTCTTTCGGTACGTCCTATGTCGGGTCCGGATCATCCCAGACATTCGAGGAACTCAACACGGGAATCCAATGGACCAATCTGCGCAAACTTTCAGTCAATGCACAGTTGGGGTATCAGGTCCGCCAATTCCATGGTCAAAATGCCAGTGGCGCAACGAACTTCTCGACGCCGATCTACAACATCTCGGTCACGTATCAGCCAAGGCTGACCACTTCCTTATCTTTTGCCCTGAGCCGAGACGTAGAATTGTCGGATCTCGTGCAGGGCCAGACTTATACCAGCACGGCGGCTTCCATTAATATTGGCGAGACGGTCCTGGATCATGTGGCCCTCGGATTAGGGATCTCCTACCAGAACATCCAGTACCAAGGCGGCCTCAGTGACCGTACGGACAAATATATCGCGTTCACCCCCACCGTAACGTATTCGTTCCTGCGGGATACATGCTCCGCGTCGCTTTTTTACCAGAGGCTTCAACGCGCTTCGACCATCCAGACGTACGGATACGAGCAGGACAATTTCGGCCTGCAATTAACCTACCATTTTTAGGCCGAAGCTTGAAGGTCGACCTGTCCTTTCCCTACGTTGGTGCCATCATCATCCCGTCCATTCGCCCGTAAATGATCATCCGCTCCAGAGAAATCGGCCTGTTCAATGCCTACTCGTTGATGATGGCCGGTGTGGTGACCCTCTGGTTCTGGGGATGTCTCGTCGCGATGTCCGTGCTGGATCTGCGGCCCCTGCTCCAGAATATGGAGCCGTACCTCGCCTATAACCTGATCTCTGTGGGCGGCCTTCTCCTGCAACTCTACCAGACGGATCTGGGGCGCCTGAATCTGGTACGCATGGAGGCGGTCCAAAATGCCCGCCTCTCCATCAGCCAGACGCTACATGTTGCCGGGGCACTGGCCCTCATGCTTGTCCTGACGAAGGATCTGACCATCTCCCGGCTTTTCCTGCTTGTCTATCTCGCCGCTCTTCCATTCATCCTTTTCCTCGCGAATGCAATGGTACCCAAGTTGTTGGGTCGCATGTTCTTTGGCGGGCGAAATCTCCTTCCTTCGCTCGTGATCGGCCGCTTGCAGCGTGCTCCGAAGTTGCGGCGATGGCTGCGCAGGATCGAGGCCTATGGCGTCCATGTCATTGGGTTCTTGACGGATGATGATCTCGGCGGCCTTGAGACAGAAAGCGGTCCGGTGCCTGTCGTCGGCCATGCCCGGGAGCTCAGGGGCATCCTAAGTAAAATTCGCGTCGACACCGTTATCCTTCTCGATTTGCCCAAAGAGCAGCCCTTGCTCGATGAAATCGTGGAAAATTGTATTCATGCCGGTGTACGACTGGTAGCGATCAATCCCCTTCCCGAGCGTTTCAAGCACTCGCTTCGGTTCTATCGGCAGTTCGGGATGGATTTCATCGCACTTCGGCAGGAGCCGCTGCAGGATCCGCTCAATCGTATTATCAAGCGCACGATCGATATCGTGGTGGCACTGTTTGCAGTGGTCTTCATCCTCCCGCCGCTCACGCTCGCCGTCTGGATTGCCCATCGCATGCAGTCCCCTGGACCCCTCTTTTTCCGGCAAACCCGAGCTGGCATACAGAACCGTCCCTTTCAGATTTTCAAGTTTCGCACGATGACGGTGTCGAATCCAAACGAGGCGCGCCAGGCAACGGAGGCAGATGATCGGATCTTTCCGTTCGGTCGCATTATGCGGAAGTGCAGCATTGATGAGATTCCGCAATTTCTCAATGTACTGCTGGGCGACATGAGCGTCGTCGGACCGCGCCCCCACATGCTCGAGCACAACGAACAATTCGCAAAGGTCATGGCGGGGTACCATGTGCGTACTTTCATCAAGCCTGGAGTCACAGGTCTGGCGCAGGTACAGGGATATCGTGGGGAAGCTCATACACCCGATGACATCCGCAAGCGAGTTGCCTGCGATGTCGATTACATCGAGCGTTGGTCGCCGCTGCTCGACGTAGCGATTATTTTCCAGACAGCATTGCAAGTCGTCCGTCCGCCACGCTCGGCTTATTGAATCTCGCTGCGAGGGAAGCCCCGCTCCTCATCATCATCCTCGATAGCGTTAGCTGTCCCTGTGCGAGTCTCTCGCCACCATATGGCTTTGCCTTGAATCCAATCTCGGCAGCGCAAACTGGCTGCGGCCAAAACGCTGATCGAGAGGCATTATCGGAGGTGAATCTGCTCCGGAAGTCCTCCTCCGCCACCATGGCGGCGAGCGAACCATAGCTCACGAAGCGAACGTGTCGCGCGCGAGCCGTTGGACAAGGATGTTCCGGCCCGATTCGTCTCAATACCCGCGCTCATCGATAGGAAGCTCGAAGCCGGACGGGCGCAGGATTTGATCGACGTTGAAAAGCTGCGCCAAGTCCTCAGCTTGGAATCCGATGGCGATTAAAACCTGCCACCCTTCCGGCATAGGCTGAGAGCAGTTTTGCGCCGGGGACTCGGAGGAGGCTCAGCTCCGTGTCTGGGCAGGATTGTCGGTCCGCCAAAAGCTCTAGGCTCTGGAGGAAATGGGAGAAATGGCCGAGCGCGTGATCGCACACCGCAAGCGCCACGGGCTCCCTTACTTCGATCCCGATACCGGCGAACTCGTTCATCCGGATCGCCAGGAAAACGCGTAACCGCTTGGCATCGAAGAGGACGACAACTCTTCTGAAGACCAAAATTAGTCCCCGTCGGCGTCACTCCCCCACTGCGCTCACGACGATGCGGCGAGCATGCGGAGCGCGGCGGTGCTCGAAGACGAAGATCCCCTGCCAGGTGCCTAGTGCCATGCGACCATTGACCACCGGAATGGTCTCGCTCGTGCGCGTGAGGGCCATCCGGAGGTGACTGGTGGTGTCGTCCGGCCCCTCGAGGGTGTGAATCCAGCGAGGGTCATCCTCGGGCACCAGGCGCTCGAAGTAAGCATGGAGATCGGCGCGAGCGGAGGAATCGGCATTCTCGTAGATAACCAGACTCGCGCTCGTGTGCTGAAGGAATACCGTCACGATCCCAGTCTTTACACCGCTCTCGCGCACCACGCTGGCCACCGCTTCGGTGATCTCGTAGGTGCCTTTTCCACGGGTCTGTACGGTTAATGTAGCAGCGTGAGCAGACATGCGATTTTCGATTTTGAATTTTCGATTGTATCGACTCGAAGCGATCCCGGACTTCGGCGGTCGTATTCGTCCTCTCCGTCCTATCGCCCTCGGAAGACGAGCACGAGCCATCCGGCCAGAAATGCGAGTCCCCCGAGTGGCGTGATCGCGCCAAGCCATTTGATGCCGGTGACGCCGAGGATGTACAGGCTGCCCGAAAAGAGGATGATCCCTGCAGTCCATAGGCCGGTGAGCAGCGCATTCGCGCGGCCCGCAGCGGCGAGGGCAAGCAGGGCGGTCGCATGCACGAGCTGGTAAAGCACGGCGGTGCGCCAGACTTCCACCGTCTCGTGGACGGAGAGGGTGTGCTTGAGGGCATGTGCGCCGAAGGCGCCAAGGGCAACACCGAGGAACCCCAGCAGGGCTGCGATGCGAAGCGGCGCGCTGGCCGCTGGAGTGGCGGACGAGGAGGCATCCATGCCGCCACTCTAGCGGGTTCGCAAC
>Ga0207702_10001783_pt1 | contig 21204 bp, 8 predicted proteins | sample KBSCornC62_FD_184302 | JGI IMG/M metagenome (GOLD analysis project Ga0207702, IMG submission 184302) | Corn rhizosphere microbial communities from Kellogg Biological Station, Michigan, USA - KBS Corn C6-2 (SPAdes) (version 2) | ecosystem: Host-associated > Plants > Roots > Rhizosphere > Soil ...
CAAGCCCGCGATCCACTTTTGATAGTTGTTCATGCCCGTGCCATCCAAATCCAAATAATCCACTGAACCGTCGGTGGGGAGGCCGTACTGCTGGAGCCATGCATAGGAGAGAACGGATGCGGGCGCTTGATATTCGTAAGCGCCCGTGTCCACGGTGCCGGCGACGATGCGCGGGTTGCCGTCGAGGTCGGTGGAATTGGTAACATAAGCGTTATTGCCAGAGTTGATGCAGGGCGAGCCGGATAAAAGGTGAAAGTCCCCGCCAGTCAGGTTTACAAATGCCGGGTCGTTGGTGATGTTGCCAACACCATTGGTGGGCAGAGGCGCGGTGCAGCAATAATTCATGACCATGTTGCTTGGAAAATAGAAATTAGGGCCATGGCCAATCGAAGCGTTGCCGTAGACAATACTATTCAGTGAACTGCCGCCAAACACACCTCCCCCGCTTGGAACTGCCGCCAAGCTGTAAACTGAGTTACTGACAACCGTGCAATTGACCAAGGCACTGGCACATGCGCCACCGCCGGATAAAGACGCGAAGTTATTCCGCAAAAGACAATTGTTCAGCACGTTTGAGAAAGCACCTCCACCGGAATTGGCGCGATTACTTGAAATAAGCGAATAGTTGACGAAGCCAAGAGCCACCCCCCCGCCCCCGACTGAGCCCGCAGAGTTGTTGCTAATGACACAATTATTCAAAGTCGAAGACCAGGCCCCACCCCCGCCGGCGGCGGAATTCCAAGTGATCAGACAATTGCTCAGGGTTCCGTAAGCCGCGCCACCGCCGTAGCCAAGAATAGTGAGAGGCGAGAAAGGCGCTAAATTTTTTGTCAGCGTGCAACCGGTCAATGTTCCTCCGTAAGCACCGCCGCCGGCATAGGAAGCGGCATTGTTCGAGAGCATACAATTATTGAGCACATTCGAACACGCGCCGCCGCCGTAACCCGCGGTGTTGCTGGTGATCAACGAATTGTTGACAACACTCAAGCACACACCTCCACCAAAGCCCAAAAACACGGAATTATTGCTGACCACGCAGCCTGTCAAGGTACTAAAATACGCACCAGCGCCGCTGCCATTTTCGATGCTGGAATTGCCTGTAACCAGGCAATTGCTCAAGGTGCAGTAATAGGCGCCTCCACCAAGGTTGGGATAGAGAAGCGACACGGAGTTGCGGACCAACGTGCAATTGATCAACGTGTTGGAACAGGCACCGCCACCGGAAGTTGCGGTGTTATTGGTCAAGACGCAATTATACAGCGTACCTTGATCGGCCGCGCCGCCATAGTAGTGCGCGGAACAATGGGCCAGCACGGAATTGGAAATCACCACACTATTGTCCTCACACCAGACACCGCCACCGCTTTGCTCACGGTTCACGTCGCCGGCGATCCTCGTTCCGCCGTTGGTCAACGTGAAGCCGTTCAACGCTGCGTTATTGGTCAGGTAAACGCATCGAACCGCGTTGTTGCCAAGGAGAGAATTGCCTTGGATCACCGTCACCGCCGGCCCATTGACACTTTGAACAGTGATAACTTTGTTCACCGCCACGCGGTTGGTAAGCGCACCGTAAACGGTCCAGCCGCCGTACTTGTAAAGTCCGTTGGTCACGATGACCTGATCGCCATTCACCGCGGCATCCACGGCGTCCTGAATGTTGGTGGCCGCGGTGCTCCAATCCAAATAGGGCGACATCGGGCTGGCATTGCTCACATTCACATAACGCACTGATGGAGCCAGGATTGCCTGCGGCGTTAATGCGGCTGTGTGACTAAAGGCCGTACTCAAAATATTGGTCGCCTCGGCGACGTAGCCGCCAGCATCGCTGCTTTGGACATTGGCAATGATCAGGGTGGGCGTGGCACTGCCGCTAATACGTCCGCCGTCAAATAATGGGGCTCCATTGTAAAACCATTGATAACCCAGTGAAGAGCCGGTGGCTGAAATGGAGAACATAACAGTGTTGCCCAGCAACACCGCCTGGCTTGCAGGCTGACTGGTGATTTGTGCCGGGAGCAACACAGTGAGGCTGGCCAAAGAACTCGTCGCCGCGCCGTAGAAATTGGTCACCAGCACCTGATAATTGCCGGCGTCGTTGGTCTGGACACTGGTAATGGTAAGTGTGTTGCTTATTGCCCCGCTCACCCGTCCGCCGTTGGTCAACGTTGTCCCATTGAAATACCATTGGTAGCCCAGATTTGTGGTACCGGCGGCAGTGACATTGAACATTGCCGTGCCATTCAACAAAACAGTCTGGTTTGTTGGGTTTGCGGTGATGCTGGCGGGCTGCCAGACAAAAATACTTAACATGGCCACGGCACTGGTGTCTGAACCGTAATTGTTGGTCACGATCAACTGGTAGTTGCCAGCGTCGTTGGTCTGGAGGCTGGCAATGCTCAGAATGTTGCTCGTAGAGCCGCTGATGCGCCCACCATCCGTCAACGGCGTGTTGTTGAAATACCATTGATAGCCCAACGGCTCAGTGCCGATGGCTGCCGCAGCAAACACCAGGTTACTGGTCCATACACCAGTTTGATTGGTGGGCTGGAGGGTGATGGCGGCAGGAACGAACACGGTTAAAGTCGCCATGGTGCTGGTGACCGAGCCGAATTCGTTGGCAACGATGACCTGATACGTACCAACATTGTTGGTGGTAACGGCGGTGAGATTCAGGTTTGAACTGGTCGAGCCTGAAATATTGCCGCCGTCCGACAAGGCGGTTCCATTAAAGAACCATTGGTAAGTCATGGAGATATCGTTGGTGGCGGTCACAGAAAATGTCGCATTGGACCCGGTCAGAACCGCGAGGCTGGCGGGCTGGGCAATGATACCAGGCGGCGGATAGATCACCGTCAGGACAGCACCCGCACTGCTTACGGACACAGTGGAGTTGGAAGCCACCAAAGTGTAGGTCCCGTCATTGGCAGCGGTCACGCTGGTCAAGGTGAGGGTCGTGTTAGTGGCTCCCGTGATGGCCGTTCCGTTGTCATACCATTGATACACCACCGGGTAAGGGCCGGTGGCCGAACCGGTGAAGCCCACCGTCTGGCTGACGTTTACGGACTGGCTTTGCGGTTGAACGGTGAACCAGGTGGGCGTCGTAAATTCATAAGCGCCTACGTCCACGACCTGGCCGATGACGCGCGGGTTGCCGTCGAGGTCGGTGGTCCCGACCACAAACGCGTTGTTGCCGGCATTGATGCAAGGTGAGTTGGTTTGCAGACGGTAATTCCCGCCACCGTAATTGACCAACAAGGGATCACTGGTGAAATTTCCCGAGCCGCTCCCGGGCAGAGGCGAGGTGCAGCAATTGCTCAAAGTTCCGCCGGCATAATTGTAACCGCTATCATGGTTATAGGGCGATTCGGAATTGAATTGCACAATGCAGTTGTTCAACGTTGTGCCATAGGCGCCGCCGCCGCTGTATTCAACCGAGCCCACCCCATTCTCATCCCGAACCACGGTATTCCCCACGATAGTGCAGTTGTTAGCCGTGCCTGAAAACACCCCGCCACCTCCGGACAATACATTGGCGGTAGCGTAATGATTGTGCGCCACGTTGCCCGCCACCAGGCAATTGTTCAAGGTTGAATCAATGGCTCCCCCACCCCATTCGGAGGAATTGCCGGTGAGAACACAGTTGTTCAAGGTGCAAACGTAGCCACCGCCGCCGTAGGCGCTGGCAAAGTTGCCCGAGAGATAACAGTTGTTCAGCGTGCAGTATGTCGCGCCGCCGCCGTTCTGGCCGGAATTGTTTGCGATGTAACAATTGTTTACGGTGCAGGAATTCAGCCCGCCGTAACCGGAGTTGTTGGTAACAGTGCAGTTGTTTACCAAGGCGGCATAGACGGCTGAGCCGCCGGCATTGCCCACCACCACACAATTGCTCAACGTGCCGCTGTTGGCCGCACAAGAGCCCGACGCAGTGTTCGATACGATGACGCAGTTTGCAATGAACGCGTTGGTGGTGTCGCAATAGATGCCACCGGCGGTGCTGTCTATGCCGGACAAGGTAACCAGATAATTCTGCGTGGCGCCGTTGGTCACGGTGAACCCATTCAGCACCGCGTTGTTGGTGAGATAGACGCACCGTACGGCGTTGCTTCCATACGTGGTGCCAGGCACTGAATATCCGGCGATGGCCGTGGCTTGGGGGCCGTTGACACTTTGCACGGTGACGGCCTTGTTGATGACCACACGATTCGTAAGCGTGCCGTAAAACACGCGCCCACCAGACTGGTAAACACCATTCGTTACGAGAATAAAATCGCCATCTGATGAGGCGTCAACGGCATCTTGAATGTTTGTAGCAGCAATGCTCCAATCCGTGAACGGCTGCGTCGGATTGACGGAATTCAGATTCACAAACCGAACCACACCGGGAGTAACGAACGTTGTACCCAGGACAACCACCGCGCTGGTGGCAGAGCCGTAATTATTGGTGACGACCACCTGGTATAAGCCACCATCGGAAAGCTGAACTGAGGCAAGGTTCAAGATCGCCGTGGCTGAACCGCCCGTCCGTCCGCCGTCGGTTAAAGGCACGCCGTTGAAGTACCATTGGTAACCCAAGGGACTGGAGCCGCCGGCAAGCACGGCAAGGCTGGCATTGCTCGAGAAGGTCACCACCTGGTTCGAAGGCTCAACCGCGATATATGGCGGAACCAGGACTGCCAGCCCTGCCACCACGCTGGTCGCCGCACCATAATTGTTGGTGACCACCAGTTGATAAGCGCCGGCGTTATTGGTCTGCACGTTCGCAAAGTTCAAATTGGTTGTGGCCGAACCGCTGATTTGTGCGCTGTCAGACAAAGGGACACCATTGAAATACCAGCGAAAGCTCAACGGTGCGGTGCCCGTGGCCGACGCGGTAAAGTTCGCATTGCTGGAAAGCAAAACGGACTGGCTTACGGGCTGGGCGGAAATTGAGGCGGGGATCAGCACCGTCAGTGTCGCATTGGAACTGGTTACGTTTCCGTGGCTGTTGGTCACCACTACCTGGTAATTGCCCATGTCACTGGCGGCCACATTGCTAACCGTCAGAGTTGTGTTCGTTGCCCCGCCAATGCGCGCACTGTTGTTTAGATTTGTCCCGTTGAATGACCATTGATAAAACAGCGGCGTCTGCCCGCCGGCCACGACATTGAATGAAGCATTGGACCCGAGCAAATTGGTTTGGTTTTGCGGCTGCGTGGTAATGCTGGGCGCGGAACCGGCTACGGCAAAATCCGGCACGAGAAACGCCGCCGCAATCAGTGCCGGCACAAAAAACGCCAGGACCTTTGATAATGAATTCAATTCCATGGCCTTCATGAGATTTGGTCTCCAGGTGACAAGACGTTATGCTAATCTAATGCTATTCCTTTGGCTCTCTAATTTTAATTATTACATGGGGTGGCGTCAATTCTCAGCCCGGCGTTTTGTCATCACCACCTCTGGACGCGGTAAAAGCGTTGCAAGTTGGTCGGGGACGGATCAGTTAGGAGCAGCGTAGTTCCGTTGCCTGGCACCAGCGGCAATGAATTCCAGTTGGTGTCAGACAGTGAGTTTTGATATTGCAGGCCATACACCCGGCCACTCTGACTGGGCACAGAAAGACTGAGACCATTTGTGCCGACGGTTGGTCCGGCGAGGAGCGTGCTGGAAACTGGCGGGCCGTTTCCAATCAGCGCCATGCTGTGATAGGCCCCGGCGGAGATGGCGATTACGTTGGTGAGGCCGGGCGGCACATTCGTCTGTCCATAGAGGTTATACCCCCACGACACCACGGTGCCGTTGGCGAGCAACGCCAGATTGTGGTACACCCCGGCCGCAATTGCGACAACGTTGCTCAAGCCGGGTGGCACATTGGTCTGGCCGTAGCTATTGAGGCCCCACGCCCGGACCGTGCCGTCGCTCTTGAGCGCGAGGACGTGGTAATATCCGGCCGCAACGGCAATGACGTTGCTCAGCCCAGGCGGAACGTTCGTTTGCCCGTAGGCGTTGCTGCCCCAGGTAGCCACAGTGCCATCAGCTTTTAAGGCCACGCCAAAACTGGCGCCTTCGGAAATCGCCACAGCATTGGTAATGTTCGTGATCGTGCTTGAGCCCGTGGTACCCGCGTAGTAAACGGTTTCCAATGTGCCATTCGTCCTCAAGGCTATGGGACTGTATATCAAGGGAGCGATGGCAACTGCATTGGTAAGCCCGGTGACCGGCTGGATCAGGTCATCTACCAGCCATTGAGCCACGATGCCGTTGCGTTCCAAGATCAAGAAGGGCACCTGCTGAGCGCTGCCGCCGGCGATAGCCAGAATATTGGTCGCTTTGGGAGCGGCAGCATAATTCGTGACCGGCCAATGAATTGCCGTGCCGTTGCTCATGAGCGCCAGACAGTCCATGCGCGCATAGCCGCCACCGGCGATGGCGATGAGATTGGCGAGACCGGGCGGAAGGTTCGTTTCACCCGTATTTCCACCCCAGACGGCCACTTGAGAATAAATCAAATTCGCGTTACTGCTCGTGACACTGCCGTAACCGTTACTGACGATTACGCGACAAGTTCCAAATTGTTGCACGTTCGTCAGCGTCAGCACATTGGTCCACGTTCCTGGAACATCCACGCCGTTGACCTGCCAGTCAAAGCTGAAAGGCGGCTGGCCGGAGACGTTCACTTTGAAAGCGGCGGAGCCACCCGGCCAGGTGACTTGGTTCGTCGGTTGCGACGTGATCAGCAGCGGCAACACCGTGAGCGTCGCATTGGAACTGACGGTCATGCCGTAGGAATTGGTCACCACCACGGAATAAAGCCCCGACTGGTTCATGAGCACACCAGTCAGAGTTAGCGGGTTGTTCGTAGCGTCAGGCAGATTTGTACCGTTGAACAACCATTGATAGAAATACGGTTGCTGGCCGTTGACATTGACACTGAAACTGACGGTTCCGCCGACCAAAACCGATTGGTTTTGAGGTTGGCCCACCACAGCCAATGCAGCGACCGTCAAATTCGCATTGAAACTGGTGGCCATGCCGTAGGAGTTGCTGATCACGACGGAATAAGGTCCCGTCTGTCCCATCTGCACGTTGCTCACCACCAAGGAACTTCCCGTGGCTCCCGGCAAATTGGTTCCGTTGGACTGCCATTGATAAATCAGCGGCTGGGTACCGGTGGCCGTCACGGAAAAAACGGCATTGCTGCCGGCAAGTGCCAGTTGATTTTGCGGTTGGACAGTGATGACCGGTGCGCCGCCAAATGGCACCACGTTCTGATAAATCGAAATGGTGTTGCTATAGCTGTTGGCAAACACGATGTCCGGCCGCCCGTCACCGTTCAGATCGCCGATAGACATTCCCCAGGCGTTATACTCCGTCGCAAAGTCCATTCGCGGCCCCAGGGAACCGGTCGTAAAACTTCCGGGCGTGCTCACATTGCGGAAAATTGAAAGCAGACTGCTCAATTCGGTTACCACCGCCAGGTCCAGTTTGCCGCTGCCATCCAGGTCCGCAAGCGCCGGTGTGTGACCGCGTCCGCCCAACGCAAAATCCACGTGCGGCTCAAACGAGCTGGCCGTCAGGCTGCCCACCGTGCTCACATTGTGCAGCACCGAAACGTCGGTAGTGGGCAAATACGCGGTCACGACGATGTCCGGCTTGCCGTCGCCATCCAAATCTCCAATGGCCACCTGAACCGGACTGCTCAAGACCGGAAGATTCACCGCCGGAGCAAAGGAATTGGTCGTCAGACTGCCGGGCGTGGTCTGGTTGTGCAGTATTGATACGGTGCCCGCCGTATCGTTGGCCGTGACTATATCGGGCAAACCATCGCCATCCAAATCAGCCACCGCGATGTGGTCACAGCCGGCGCCCGTGGGAATATCCAGGCGCGGCGCAAATGAATTCGTGGTCAAAGTGCCCGAAGTACCGATGTTTTGGAAAATGGAAACCGTCCCGTCACCCACGTTGGCCACAAGCAGGTCAGGCTTGCCATCGCCATCCAGGTCGTGGACTTCAACTCCCTGCGGCGTGGTTCCCGTGACAAAATCAACACGCGCGGCAAAGGTGTTGGAACTGATGTTTCCGGGCGTGCACATATTCCGGTAAATCGACATCACCGGCTGGTTGTCGTCGGTCACTATGATGTCCGGCTGGCCATCGCCGTCCACATCGGCCACCACCAATCCATAGGGACTGGACCTTCCGGGAGGCGTCACGAGCGTGACTGGCGGCGCAAACGAAGCGGCGGACAGCACGCCATTCGTGCCGATATTTCGATAAATCGAAATCAGGTTGCCGTAGTCATCGCTCACAATTAAATCCGGTTTTCCGTCGCCATCCATGTCTGCAATGACCACTTTGTTGGGGCCGCTTGCGGTGGGTATAATAATCTGCGGTCCCAGCGAGTTGTTGGAGAAAACGCCACTGCTGAAGAACGTAGGCATAAACGGCGCATTGGCATAGGCCGTCAGACCACCAACCGTTTCCGTGATGGGACTGAACGTTGCGCCAACAGGAACCGTCACTACCAAATTCGTCACGCTCGCCGAAATTACCGCCGCCTGCACTGCGCCGAAATAAACCGTGTTGCTGCCGGCCACGGAACTGAAATTGGTGCCAGTGATCGTCACCACCGCCCCGGTATAAGCCATGCTCGGGCTGAAATCGGCGATAAACGGCACGCCTGCTGGCGGCTGATTCACCGTCAGCGCCGCATTGGAACTCACCACCGAGCCATACGCATTGGTAATCACCACGGCATAGTTCCCGCCCTGCGATGGCTGGATATTGGTTAACGTCAAAACGGTGTTGGTTGCCCCATTCAGATTCACTCCACCGAACGTCCATTGATAACTCAGCGGCGCGGTCCCGCTGGCAACGACACTGAGCATCGTGCCCGCACCCCACTGCACTGATTGACTTACCGGCTGCACGACGACCGACGGCGGAGACAATACAGTGAGCGTCGCCACTGCGCTAGTGGCCGAGCTGAAACTGTTCGTGACCACGAGTTGATATGCGCCGGCGTCGCTGGTTTGGACGTTGGCCACGTTCAGGCTGCTGGTCGCCGCACCGCTTATGCGACCGCCATCCGCCATCGGCGCGCCATTGAAATACCATTGAAAATTCAAGGGGCCTGTTCCGGCGGCAATCGCGGCAAACGAAACATTGCTCGATTGCAACGCGGTCTGATTTGTGGGCTGTCCGGTGATATTGGCCGGAATCAAGACGGTCAGCATCGCCACTGCACTCGTGTCCGAACCGTAGTTGTTGGTCACGATCAACTGGTAGCTGCCTCCGTCGCCCGGCTGGACATTGGCAATGGTCAAAATGTTGCTCAATGAGCCGCTGATCCGCCCGCCATCCACCAATGGAGCATCGTTAAAATACCACTGGTAGCCCAACGGTGCCGTGCCAGTCGCCAACGCTGTGAAGGTTGCGGTGTTCGATAACACGATGGACTGGCTCGCCGGCTCTCCGCTGATGGCGGCCGGCACCAGCACGGTCAATGTGGCCACCGCACTCGTGGCGGCGCTGTAATTGTTGGCCACCACCAGTTGGTAGGCGCCCGCGTCGCTGGCCAGAACATTCGCAATGTTCAAATTCGTTGTGGCCGAACCGCTCACCCGCCCACCATCCGTCAGAGGAACACCGTTGAAGTACCATTGAAAATTCAACGGCCCGGTCCCCGTCGCGCTGGCGGTGAATGAAACGTTGCTCGATTGCATCACGGCCTGATTCGCGGGCTGCGCGGCAATGGCGACGGGAATCACGACATTCAGCACCGCCACCGAGCTCGTCGTCACGCCGAGAGAATTGGTCGCCACAAAATAATAATTGCCCGCGTCGGAAAGCATCGCGCCGGAAATCGTCAACGTGCCGGTGGCTGATCCAACGATGCGCGCGTTGTCCGTGAGGTTGGTGCCGTTGAAATACCATTGATAGCTAATTGGCTGTGTGCCGCCCGCTGTCACGGAAAAGACAGCATTGCTGCCGACAAAAACCGTTTCGCCCTGCGGTTGCAAAATGATGGTCGGCGGCCCGCCGAAGGGCACCTGATTTTGGTAGATTGAGATCGTGTTGTCGTAGCTATTGGCAAACACAATGTCCGGACGGCCGTCACCATCCAAATCGCCAATCGCCAACCCCCAGGCGTTGTAACCTGTCGCAAAATCCATGCGCGGTCCCAGCGAACTGGTCGTAAAACTCCCCGGCGTGCTGACGTTGCGGAAGATTGAAAGCAGGCTGCTCAGTTCGGTCACCACCGCCACATCCAGTTTGCCGCTGCCATCCAAATCCGCCAGCTCTGGCGTATGGCCACGGCCACCCAGCCCAAAATCCACATGTGTCTCAAACGAATTGGCCGTCAGGCTCCCCACCGTGCTGACATTGTGCAGCACCGACACGGTGGTTTGCGGCAGATAGAACGTCACAGTGATGTCCGGTTTGCCGTCGCCATCCAGATCCCCGATGGCCACTTGGACCGGTTCGCTCAACACCGGAATATTCACCGCTGGCGCAAAAGAACTGGCAGTCAGGCTGCCGGGTGTGCTCTGGTTGCGCAATATCGACACGGTGTTGGCGCTCGTATTGGCCGTCACAATATCCGGCAGACCATCGCCATCCAAATCGGCCACTTGCACGTCTTCCGCGCCCGCACCCGTGGGGAGATCCACGCGCGGCGCAAATGAATTTGCGTTAAGACTTCCCACCACACTGGTGTTGCGAAAGATGGAAACGGTCCCGTCTCCAGAGTTCACCACTAGCAGATCGGGTTTGCCGTCCCCATCCAGGTCCCGCGCCACCACCCCCAGCGGAGTGTTCCCGGTCGCAAAATCCACACGCGTGACAAACCCGCTGGCGCTGATGTTGCCCGGCGTGCAGGTGTTCCGATATACCGACACCAGCGGCTGGCTGTAATCCGTCACGATGATATCCGGTTTGCCGTCGCCATCCACATCGGCCACCGTCAATCCCCAGGGACTGTAGCCCCCCGAAGGCGTCACCAGAGTCACCGGCGGGGCAAATGAGGCAGCCGATAACAAGCCGTTGGTGCCGATGTTCCGATAAATCGAAATCGCGTTGCCATAATCATCGCTCACAACCAAGTCCGGTTTCCCATCACCGTCCATGTCCGCGATCATCACTTTGTTTGGGCCGTTTCCGGACGGCAAAACAATCTGCGGTCCAAGAGAATTGTTTGTGAATACGCCGGAGCTAATAAATGTGGGCACGAAAGGCGTGCTGGCATAAGCCGTCAGGCCACCGACAGTTTCAGTGATGGGACCGAAGGTCGCGCCGGACGGAACCGTCACCACCAAATTCGTCACACTGGCCGAAACCACGGTTGCCTGCACCGCGCCGAAAAAGATAATGTTACCGCCGGTGGTAGAACTAAAATTCGTGCCAGTTATGGTCACGGTCGCCCCGGGACGGGCGATGGTCGGCGTGAAACCGGCAATGAACGGCACGCCCGGAGGCGGTTGGTTCACCGTCAGGACCGCATTGGAGCTCACCGCTACTCCGTACGGGTTAGTAATCGTCACCGCGTAATTTCCCGCCTGTGACGGCTGGATGTTCGTCAGCAGAAATACGGAGCCGGTTGCGCCGTTGATGTTCGTGCCGTTGAAAGTCCATTGATAACTCAGCGGCCCGTTCCCGCTCACATACACGTTGAACATCGCGCTCGCCCCCCACTGCGCCGACTGACTCACCGGCTGCTGCGCGATCGTGGGCGGCACAATCACCCCAAAGAACGCCGTCGCGCTCGTTACCGAACCCACGGAGTTCGTCACGGTAAAAACGTAATTGCCGCTGTTGGTTATTTGGAGGTTTGAAATCATCAGGCTCGCCGTGGCCGCGCCGGTGATTTGCCCGCCGTCCGTGAGCGGATTCCCGTTGAAGTACCACTGATAGGTCAACGGAGCTGTGCCGGCGGCGGCAACCGTAAATCCGCCATTGCTGTAAAGTATCCCAACATGGTTTGCCGGCTGCGTGAGGATGTAGGGTGGCACCAGCACCGTCAGCGTCGCCACCGCGCTCGTCGCGCTTCCGTAATCATTGGTCACCACCAGCGCGTAAGGCCCAGCATCATTGGTTTGCGCGTTGGATACATTCAGATTGGCTGTAATCGAACCGCTCACGCGCCCACCATCCGATAACGGAGCGCCATTAAAATACCAACGATAGCTCAGCGGTGCCGTGCCCGCTGCAGCAGCAGCAAAAGAGATATTGCTCGACTGCAAAACAAATTCGTTCGTCGGCTGCAAAATAATTGTAGCAGGAACCCTGAGCGCGGCAACGGAACTGGTCACGCTTCCGTGGCTGTTCGTCACCACCACCTGATAATTCCCAATGTCCGCCGGGGACACATTGGTGATCATCAATGCCGTATTCGTCGCCCCGCCAATGTGCGAACTGTTCGTCAGATTGATTCCGGAAAAAGACCATTGATAGAACAGCGGCGTCTGCCCGCCGGCCACGACGTCAAACGTCGCATTAGATCCGAGCAAATTGGTTTGGTTTTGCGGCTGTGTGGTAATGCTGGGCGCTGAACCAGCCAGAAGCTCGCTGGGAAAGACGAGAACCGGGGCGGCCAAAGCCAAAAGCATGGCCACCATAAACCGGGGCAACAACCTGCATTCCGAGAGCTTCATGAGAGTAGGGTCCTTTAGGTTTGGCCACGATTCTAACCGAGTGTCCTTCAATTTGCACAATGAATTGTTTGGCAATTTTTGCACAGTTATGTTGATAAAATGTTAATAATTTGCCGTTGAAAAAAGTTGGACTCGAGGCACTTTCATTCCCGTGAGCAAAAGAGGCAACGAACACATACGGCATCTGGAAAAACTTGAGTCCCGAATCCAGGAAACCCGCAGACTCATCAATCGGTCCGACGCCAAGATTTCGGAACTGCAATCCACCATCTCCGCCGCCGCCGAAAGCATTCAAGCGATCAGAGGGATTACCGCCCATTTTAAAAGTGGAAAAAGGGCGGTTCGGTAATATTTTTGTTACCGTTAAAGCTTGCAAAATTCCCCCATTCCCGTAAGATTCACCCTGCCTGAACGCCGCGTGTGCGGATCGTTCGTATAAGGCTGAGAAAAGTCGTTAAACCAACAACCTAACCTTTAACCTCCGTTGCCACGGCAGCGTTCGTTAGTTCGTTAGGCAATGGAGTCTTCTTCGAGTCCAAATCGGACGAAGCCTCCCATTAGTCATCGCAGTTATTGTATTATGTTAACCATGGAAGAAGCCCTGAAACAGGGCAGCAAGCTCGTCACCCAGGGCGAAATCGTCAAGGGCATCATTATCGAAGTGCGTCCCAAGGAAGTCCTCGTGGACATCGGCTATAAGAGCGAGGGCGTCGTCCCCGCCAATGAATTTCTGGAACCCGATGCCATCAAGCTCGGTAATGAAATCGACGTCCTCGTCGAGAAGCTCGAAAACAAGGATGGCACCGTCGTTCTCTCCCACGAGAAGGCCGAATTCAAGAAGAACTGGGAGCGCATTCTCTCGATTTGCAACGAAGGCGGCCGCGTGATGGGCAAGGTCAAATCCGTCGTCAAGGGCGGTCTCATCGTCAATGTGGGCGTGGAAGCGTTTCTGCCTTCCTCCCAAATCGACATCACCACCCCGAAGAATCTTCAGCAGTACGTGGGCAACAGCTATGAGTTCAAGGTTGTGAAGATCAACCAGGAGCGCCAGAACATCGTCCTCTCCCGCCGCGAATTGATCGAAGCCGAACGCAACGACAAGCGCGCCAAGCTGCTCTCCGAAATGGTCCCCGGCGACATCCGCAAGGGTACCGTCAAGAACATCACCGATTTCGGCGCGTTCATCGATTTGAACGGCCTCGACGGCTTGCTCCACATCACCGACATGAGCTGGGGCCGCTTGAATCATCCTTCCGAAGTGCTCAAAGTGGGCCAGGAACTGGATGTCGTGGTGCTCGACGTGAACAAGGAAAAGGAACGCGTCAGCCTCGGCCTCAAGCAAAAGATGGCCAATCCGTGGGACAACATCGAATCGAAGTATCCCGTGGGCCAGAAGGTCAAGGGCAAGGTCGTCAGCCTCGTGCCGTACGGCGCGTTTGTGCAGCTCGAACCCGGCGTGGAAGGTCTCGTGCACGTCACCGAGCTTTCCTGGACCAAGCGCGTGGCCAAGCCCAGCGACATCCTCAAGCAGGACCAGGAGCTGGAAGCGGTCGTTCTCGGCATCAACCGCGACGAGCAGAAGATTTCCCTCGGCATTCGCCAGCTCGAAAGCAATCCGTGGGACAATGCGGAAACCAAATATCCCGTCGGCACCAAGGTCAATGGCAAGGTGCGCAACCTCACCAGCTACGGCGCGTTTGTGGAACTGGAAGAAGGCATCGACGGCATGGTGCATGTCTCCGACATGTCTTGGACCCGCAAAATCAATCATCCTTCCGAAATGCTCAAGAAGGGCGACGAAGTGCAAGCCACGGTGCTCGAAGTGGATCGCGCCAATCAGCGCATTGCGCTGGGCATGAAGCAACTCGAAACCGATCCGTGGGAAAACATCGAGAAGCTCTACAAAGTGGGCGACCTCGTGCAGGGCAAGGTCACCAAGCTCGCCAGCTTCGGCGCGTTTGTGGGCTTGCAGCATGAAATCGACGGCCTCGTGCACATCTCGCAGATCAGCGAGGAACGCGTGGACAAGATCAAGAACGTGCTCAAGGTCGGTCAGGATGTGAGCGCCCGCGTCGTGAAAATCGACCGTGGCGAGCGCCGTATCGGTCTGTCCATCAAGGCGGCCAGCTACAGTGACGAGCAGCTCAAGGAAGAGCAGAAGATCCTCGACGCTCTCAAGCCGGGCGAAGACCTGGTGGCGTTGCAGCACGCGTTCGACGCGCTGGAAGACGTCAAGACCGAGAAAGAATAAGCTCGGGTCACAGAATTCAAAAACGGCGGACTGGAAACAGTCCGCCGTTTTTTCTTCCCCACAAATGATTGATTAATCGTCATTGTCAAATGCCGAGGCCAATACGCTTTGTTGGGCGTCGGAGTTTTCGTAGCGCGAGAATTGCCCCCAGCCATTACTGAAATTCTTTTTACAGGGCACGGCCCAAGGTTGACGGCGCTTCTTTGAGAATAACGATGAGAATGACAGCTTAAAAAACGGAGGGTGAGGAGCCGGAAAAAAACCCAAACGGCTCCTCACCCGATCCCTCTCGCGCAATTGAGAGGGCAAGTATTTGCGCACGGCCACCCGGCGCACGGCAGGCTTACGCCGCCGGTAATTTCAAGGTAGCGCCAACAGCGATGATATCCGTATCAAGGCCGTTGACCGCTTTCAAAGCTTTAACAGACGTATGATGCTGTTTGGCAATTCGACTGAGCGAATCACCGGATTTAACGACGTAAATCTGACCTGGCTTCGCGGCCGGGAGCGTCACAGGTTTCGCTGCCACAGTCGGAGCCAGGGCGGAGGAAACGGCAAAGTGGGCGGGAGCGGCGGGGGCCGGCGCGGCGGCGGGCTTGGGCGCGACCACGGGGGCAGGCGCAGGAGCCGGGGCGGCAGGCAGCTGGGTGACGGCAGGAGCCGTCGTGGAAGTGGTCTTGGCATGCTCGCTCATGCAGCCTTCAATGAGGAGCACCACCAGCAAAGCAACGACGGCGGCGACGATGACTACTACTCCCCGGCGAAAGCGCTCGCGGCGGCGCAATTGTACGTCCGCCCGCTGCAGGCAGGACGGGATTTGAAACGGATTCGTCGTGTTCATATGCATACTAAATGGCAATAAGTCGGCAAGCACCTTCAATGCCAAGAATCTTACGAAACCGATAACTGCTTTGCAGGGAGTGGAAAACCTCGCCGTGTCTGTCTCAGCGCAAGGCAAACTGCCCAATAAATTCGTCCCATTATGAAGACACGTAGGGTGTCACCCTACGATGCCAGGTTGAATAAGGACCGATGGCGGTAATGGAGAATCTTGAATTCCGGCTCGTCGCGGAGGGTGTCCACGAGGTCAAATTTGTCCTCGAACACGGGAAAAAAGGCGTCGCCCTCGACCTCCCGCTTGACCAGGGTCAGGTAGAGGTCTGAACAGAATGGCAAAGTCTGTTCATACACCTGTGCGCCACCGGCGATAAAGAATTCCAAAGGCGAACTCGCCGGGTCCAGCTTAAGCACGTCCTTGATGATACGCAGGTCCACGGCCGCGGCGCCGCCGACTTTGGGCAATTCGAACTGATGTGGCCGGTCCGGAATTTGCGTCTTCCCCCGCCCCACCCAGGCGTTGCCGAAGGCTTCGGGGAAATCCCGCTGCAAGCGGCCCGGATGTCGGCTGAGGACAATATTGATCCGATTCGGCAGCGGCTTGCCAAGACTTTCGAAAGTCTTGCGCCCCATGATAACCACATTGCCAGAGGTGAGCTTTTTGAACCACTTGAAGTCCTCCGGCAAATGCCAGGGAATCTTGTTGCCCGCGCCAATAACGCGGTTCAAGGACATGGCGGCGATGGCTTTAAAATGCTTCATCGAATTTTCGGATCTCTCCGCGCGCCATGCCACAACACACGCACCTTTACAGCCAACGACACATCGTCAATTTCATAAATCAAGCGGTAAGGTCTAACGATGAACTGGCGGAGGTCGGCAATAGCCTCGTCTGTCCAGATTACTTTGTGACCCATGATGAAAGTTGCTGCAGCAATTCTTCAGCGGGTACAGTCGTGCCCTCGGGATTTTTTTTCAGCCGTTCCCGCACCGTTGTCAGAAGCATCAACTCGTCAAGAATATCCTGCATTGAAGCCTGTTCCGGCATTTGCTGGACAGCTTCCAGTATTAGCTGGCGGTCACTCATATCGTTAAAACTATGCGCCGTGAAATTGGCCAGCGCAATTTGATTCTTTGATTTAGTACTAAAGCGCCTTTTCCTTGAAATGCTTCACTTCGCAATGGTCGAAATAAGAATGGGTTCCTTCGGCCCGAGGAATTTCGGGCCGCGATGGAGCACGCACGCGTCCACGGTGCACCAGGCCCGCGCGAGTTGCTCGCGAGCGTCTGCACGTATGGACCAGCTCTTCAATCTCACATCTGGCGCGGCAAACGCGATGGCATCCAAACTATGCTGACTGGCAATCCACAACGCACGTGGACAATGGAAATTTTCGGTAATGATCGTACAGCGCGGCACGCCGAAAATTTCCTTGGCGCGCACAATGGAGTCCAGCGTGTGAAATCCGGCATAGTCGCAGGTAATTGCCGAGGCCGGCACGCCGGCGGCAACGAGGGCGTCGCGCATGTCGTCCGGCTCACTGTAACTGGCGATATGATTGTCTCCGCTTACCAGCAAATGCTTTACCTTGCCCGCACGAAATAAAGCCGCCGCCGCTTCAATGCGCTGGTTAAAGTGCAAATTGGGTTTGCCGTGGCGTGTTTCCCTGCTCGTGCCAAGGACCAGCCCAATTTGGCGCTCCGGCACATCGGCCACCGATTGAAACACTCGCCCTTGGGCAGCGCGAGCACAGGCGCGGTCGGCATAGGTCATCAATCCTGATACAAGTATTGCAGCCAGCGCCAAACCGGTCGCCAGGCTGGCACGATGCACCTTCACAAAGTTGAGAACGTTACTAATTTTCATAGGTCTGCTTCAGATTAGAACTCATGGATGTTCGCCGGTCACCGCCGTCAACGCCTGCAATCGTTTGCGAAACATTTCTGAATCCGGATTCAATTGCACAGCGTGCTGATACGCGGCCACCGCCGCATCCATTCTATGCTCCGCCGAGAGGGCGTTGCCAAGATTGAAATAAGCATCGGCGTAATCAGGTTTGGAGGCAATCGCCTGCTCGTACTCGGCAATAGCCTGGCCGGTCTGATGCTGTTGGTTCAGGATAATTCCTAAATTGTTGTGGGCTTCGGCCTTCTCCGGATTAAGCCGCAGCGTTTCCCGGTATTGAATTACGGCTTCATCAAACCGACGCGCCCTGGCGAGCAAATTCCCATAGTTGTAATGAGTGCTCTCGCCGTCGGGAAAAACCTGGAGCGCGGTCCGATAATGCGTCTCCGCCTCTTCCGTCTTTCCCTGCTGCGCCAGCAACCGGCCAAGATTCGTATGGGCCATCCACGAACGAGGATTCTTCGCGATAGTATCCTCCCACAATGCTTCTGGCGTACGATAGATCCCGCACTGCCGCCAGGTCAGCATGCCCAAACAAAGCAGCAACACCACAGCCACCGGCACACGAAGCGGATGCAAGGCCGGCTGCGTTTCAAAATGTGTCACCGCAACTCCGACCACCAGGGCGATAAGCCCAAGACACGCCAGATATTGGTAATGGTCGGCGACGTACGAAAAATAAAACGTATAGAGCGGAATAAAGCCAAGCATGGGCGACAGCGCCGCCACAAAGAATACCAGTCCCACGATCGCGCCCGCGCCCATCCGCCGCCGATAAATCCACGTCATCGCCGCGACCGCAAGACACGCCACCAGCCATATATATTGCAACGCATTGCCAGCATTAATTTCCCATCTCGGGTAACTGAACGTCAGATTCACCGGCCAAAACACTTTGCCGGCGTAAAACCACAGCGCGTGCGTGGCAATCAAGAGCCGGTCGAGCGGCCCGCCGAGCAGGTGCAACTTCGGTGCGTAATTCCCCAAATGTTGTTCCCACCACACCGAAAGCAGGCCCATGCCGAAGCCAAGCGCCAGAAACGGCAGCACCTGGGTCACCCGGCGCCAGTTCACCGGCTCGCGGGCCAACCATAACGCCAGCAGCAGCGCCGCTGGCAATGTGCATGCGGTCGTCTTGGCGAACAGCGCCAGCACTTGAAATACCAGAGCCAAAACGTAAAACCATTGTCCCCTGCCCTTGCAAAACGCCAGCCAGGAAAATATCGTCAGCAAATAGAACAGCGTGGACTCCGTATTCTTCAGCTCTGTCACCCACGCCACCGTTTCCACCTGTACCGGATGCAGCGCCCAAACCGCCGCCGCCAGCCACGCTCCGGGGATTGCCAGCCGTTTTAATAGCGCCCACACCAGCAACGCGTTTGCAATGTGCAAACACACGTTTACCGCATGATAACCCAGCGGATTCAGCCCCCACAACGCGTACTCAATCCGCAGCGACGTGAAAACCAGCGGGAAATATTGCGATTGCGAATGCGCCGTGAACCAGATGCGCCAGAGACCGTCCGGTTCGCTGAGCAGCTTGTTGTTCGTGACATAGTCGTCGTCGTCCCAGATGAACCCGGCGGAAAACACCTGCCAGTAAGCCGCCACCGTGGCCAGGACCAGGAGCAATCCCAACCAGAACGTTACGGGCAATCCCGCGACACGGCTGGTTGACTTTGCCGGTTCAGTTGTGCCGGGCGTCATTCGTCATCACACCGCCACCGGCGCCTTGATCGCCGGATGCGGGTCGTAGCCTACCAGCTCGAAATCTTCAAACTTGAAACCATCAATCGTCGTCACCGCCGGATTCAGCTTCATCTTCGGCAGCGGACGCGGTTCGCGCGACAATTGCAATTTCGCCTGCTCCACGTGGTTCGAATACAGATGCAAGTCGCCAAACGTATGAACGAAATCCCCCGGCTTCAGTCCGCACACCTGCGCCACCATGAGGGTGAGCAGCGCATAGCTGGCAATATTGAACGGCACGCCGAGAAAAATATCCGCGCTCCGCTGGTAAAGCTGGCAGCTCAATTCCCCGTCGCTCACGTAAAATTGAAACAGCGTATGACACGGCGGCAGCGCCATGGTCTCAATCTCCCCCGGGTTCCACGCGCTCACGATTAGCCGCCGGCTGTCCGGATTCTTCTTGATCTGCTCAATCAGGTTCTTGATCTGGTTGATGGACCGTCCATCCGCCGTCCTCCAATCCGTCCATTGCGCGCCATAGACACGGCCGAGGTTGCCCTCCTCATCCGCCCATTCGTCCCAGATGGTCACGCCATGTTCATTAAGCCACTTGATGTTCGTATCTCCGCGCAAAAACCACAGCAGTTCATAAATAATCGACTTGGTGTGGACCTTCTTCGTGGTGAGCAGCGGAAAGGAATCGCGCAACGGACAGCGAATTTGCGCGCCGAACACTGAATAAGTGCCCGTGCCGGTGCGGTCCGCCTTAAACTTGCCGTTTTCAAGCACGTGCCGCAGCAATTGGAGATATTGAATCATCGCAGACAAAATCTAACCAAAGTTTCACCGCGATGAAACTATTTTGAAATTCAAATGAGACGCCAGTTCAACCAAAAGCCAGCCCGGTTTCTCATCAATGACCATCGCAAACCGGGAACTCGTTGCCGCTCCGCAATCTGCATGAAGATGCGATGGCCCGGCAGAAATTTTTATTTGCCGCAGCGTTCAAGACAACTTAGCTTCGTGCGACGCCGGAAAGAACCGGCACGTGGTAATTTTATTCTGATGTATGAAGAAACCGTTGACGGGTGCCGAACTTAACGAATTAATTTCCGGCCTCAACAAAATGTCGCGCAACCTGTGGTGGTGTTGGAACCAGGAGGCGCAGGACCTGTTCCAGCGGCTCTCGCCGCGGGGCTGGCAGAACCTCTGGCACAATCCAGTGGCTGTTCTGCGCGAGGTTTCTGAATACGAGTTGCGCGTGCATTTGCAGGATCCCAGCTTCGCGGAGCGCGTCCGTTGCGTGCTCGATGAATTCCACAATTACCTGTCGGACCAAAATACCTGGTGCCACAAAAACGCCCCCAAGCTGCATAAAAACCCCGTCGCCTATTTTTCTGCCGAGTTCGGTTTCCACGAATCATTGCCCATTTCGGCCGGCGGTCTCGGCATCCTGGCCGGCGACCACGCAAAGTCAGCGAGCGACCTCGGCCTCGGTTTTGTCGGCGTCGGTCTGTTCTACCGCGAAGGTTATTTCCAGCAGGCGATCGACTCGAACAACTGGCAGACTGAATATTATAATCCTGTGGACCCGCACAACGTTCCGCTCGAACCTGTGTTCGATTCGGACGGCGACCGCCTCGTATGCGCGGTTGAGATCGGTTTCAACACCGTGGACTTCCAGGTCTGGCGCATCAACGTGGGCCGCGTGCCTGTCTTTCTGTTGGATACAAACCTGCCGCAGAATGAACAACATTTCCGCGACCTGACCACGCGCGTCTATGGTGGCGACAGCACCACGCGCATCATGCAGGAAATCCTGCTCGGCATCGGCGGCGTCAAGCTGCTCCGCGCGCTGGGAATTGAACCCTCCACGTTCCACATGAACGAAG
>Ga0207702_10001787_pt1 | contig 21174 bp, 25 predicted proteins | sample KBSCornC62_FD_184302 | JGI IMG/M metagenome (GOLD analysis project Ga0207702, IMG submission 184302) | Corn rhizosphere microbial communities from Kellogg Biological Station, Michigan, USA - KBS Corn C6-2 (SPAdes) (version 2) | ecosystem: Host-associated > Plants > Roots > Rhizosphere > Soil ...
CCTGAGCGGCGCGATGTGCGGACGGCAGCGGTTTCCGTTGGATTCGAGAGCTGGCTCATGGCGCTCAGGAGCTCGGGGGCGGTCGGGTCGGATTCAGTCATGATCATTCCTCAGGTTGAAAAGTAAGTGTTGGCGTAGGACTTCCGCCAGTCATCCATGGTTTTGAACTTCTGCCCCTCGCCGATCTTCAGCCGCTTCGCGGCTTTGTCGCAGGCGGCCTTGGCGTCGTCGGGGAGGTCGGAGTAGGACTTGCCAGCGAGGCTCGATCCGCTACCGTTTGTGCCAGGACCTCCACCACCTTCGACCCGGGAGGGTCCGCTTCGGCGGCCGCTGTCCTTCAAGTTGAACTTCGCTCGAGTAGCCTCCGCAACCATCGCCAGACGATCGGCCTGCGAGGTTTCAGCGGTCACCTTGCGTTCGCGGATCAGCTGGTTGTTGATCTCGATGCTGGCAGCCCGCATCACAGCATCTTCGCTCCACCAGGGATTGTCCTTCAGGAAGGCCTTGAACTCGGGGGTTTCAGCAGGATTCCCCTGCTGCTGCTGCAGTTCCTGCTTCTTCGGCGGAGTTTCCTTCACCTTTGCGGCGGTCTGCACTGCAGTAGCATGCTTGCGCAGCAGCTTCAACTCTGTCTGCATATCGCCAGCTTCGCGAGCATCTACGATAGCAGCTTCGATCTCCTCCACCGACTCTTCCGCCCGCTCAACTTGCACCTCGTGGTTAGTGGCTTGGATTTCGTCCAGCGCCGCAGCATTTGCCCGCGCAGTCCGTTCGGCGGCCTCCAGTCTCGCCTGCAGCTGCTCAACCGTCTCCGTCAGGCGGCGATTCGTTGCCTTCACAAACGGGAGCACCTCTTCGCCCCTACGAACATACTCCTCCGCTTCTACAAACTGGGCCTCATCTCCCTTGAACTCCTCACGAGGCTTCCAGCCCTGTGCCCTCGCCTTCTCTTCAACTGTCTGTTCACCAGCCATGATTAGCTCCTCGCTTGTAAGATCGTTGCTCTCGTCCGCCCCTCGCCGCCCTCTTGCTTAGATTGGGTGACGGGGTTCTTCACTATCATCTTGCTAATATCGCCCTTCAGGCGACAGAACACATCCTCCGCGTTGATGATGCGGTAGAACTTGCCGTCCAGCGGCCCTTTCACAATCACTCCGCAGAACTTGCTGATCAACACATTGTCGCCGGGCTTGCAGCGAGCGGAGACGCCCTTATACGCATCCTCCCCCAGCTCAATCACCGTCCCTCTCATCTCCCTCATCAGTTCCAGCGCCATCACGTTGTCTGGGATCTGCATTAAGGACTCTGTCAGTTCCGGCATGTATGGAACGCACAGAATGGCCTGGCCACTCGGTTCCAGACCTGACTCGTTCATGATAGTCGACATCGTTCATTACCTCGCTGTATTGCTCGTAGTCCAAATAAAGTAGCTCATGAATGCATTTGTACTGGGCAAGCGCCGAGTCCACCGCGGCCTTTTGCTTATGCGCGTCTTCATCACTTAGCAGACCCATCGCCCACTGAGACTTTAGACCCTCCAGGCACCTCGACAGATACGCTTGAATCGCCTTCATCCCCGAGCTTGCCTTCAGATTGAGAAACTCCTCCTCCGTCAGAACCCTTGCTTCCATCACCTTCTCCCAGCAGAGTACTAATCTGCTTGTTCATTTGATCACCTAGCTGTTCGTGCATCTTGAGTAGCTGTTCGAATGCCTCGATCTGCAGGGCAGCCTGGGCACCATGCGCTTCGGAGGCAGCCTTCATCGCCTGCGCCTCGAGCAGGCGGATCTTCGCGCTGTTCAGGCGTTGCTCTTCCATCAGATGATTCGCCCACTTCATCTTCTCGGCTTCCAGCTTCATCTGGATGCCTTGCAGTTTCATCTGCTCAACCGCCGCTTTCGGGTTCGGGGCGGTGTGATCAGGCGGTACCTTACCCGGCCCGGGATAGATCACGCTAATGTTCTCCACCTCCATGTTCTCGAGCCAGATCTTCTCCACCTCTGCGATATCGTAGCCAGGCGTGGCCATAGCGGATTGCTTGACCGCGAGGGCGGTCTGCAGTTTCATCGTAACCGAGCTGACATTCGGGTTAGCGACGGGGGCGATCAGGTCCGCCGCAGCCGTAACATAATCCTCCCTCCGAATCGTATCGTCCCCTGAGCCAAACTTGAAGGAGCGGGGAAGATAGATGCGGTTCAGGGCGAAACGCTGCTTGAACTCCTCCTTCATCGACCGCCAGACCCGCTTGAAGATCATTTTATAGACCTGCATCCCCTGTTCGGTCATGCCCTGGAAGGTCGAGGCGGGGGTGTTCTGCCCAGGATTCTCTCCCACCGTACTATCAACAGTGCCCGCAATCCGATTGCTGTACTCGATCAACAGTTCAATTAGTTGGAAGAGAAATGTTGGCGGGGCTCTGTCAGGCCACATGAATACATTTTTTCGTAAGTCATCACCAGAGCTATCAACACGCTTGAATTCCCAGGGTGCCATAGTATACACGCCTCCCCGGATCTTTGCGCCCCGACCAAGGAGGCCTCCAAGAGAGTTCTGCATGGTTCCGAAATCAAGCATTTGGTTGATAGCAGAATTGACTGCCTCATTAATCGGTCCGAGAAATACGCCGAATCCGAGGTCGTAAATGCCCCCGTCCGGAGAAGGTATGAAAGAGTACTTTGTGAAGTACTGTGTTGCTCGGATACACAGGATTTTATCATTGTCAGTGAACTCAATGTCTTCCATCCGCTCAAATCGAGCTACAATGCGGAGGAGGGTTTTACTAGACTCCTCCACGGTTACGATGTAGGGCTCGGCGTAGCCGTCGCCATCGAGGTCTAGCCAGCAGTGTTGCTCCAATAGGTAAAACGGAGTGTCGTGATCGCCCAGGGGAGGTGATCTACCCAGTCGTCTGTCTGCATCGATCTGCGCCTGCGTTTGCTGCGAGGCGGGAGGTCCTTTAAACCACGCCTCATCTGTGCAATCCACGAAGGTTCCCCGCAGCATTCGCTCTCGCATCTGGTTGCGGTATAAGGGGAAGCGGTGGGTAACTCTGGCCGCTGCACTTACGCTCTCCGCATGGTAGTCGATGATGAGGTCTTTTGCCATCACTAGCACGCCGACGGAATGAACCTTCGAGGCGTCGTAGTACGATTTGATGAAGTTGCAGCCGACGATGGAGAGATTGATTAGGAGGCGGTCATGCTGCTCTTCCCACGCCTCGTCCTCTTCGAGGACCTGCCAGCTCATATGCTTGCCGATGCGCTTAGCGCGATCGACAGCGAGCTTATCCTCCCCATTCACGGTCTTGTATCGGACGACGTTATTACCCTGGACAATGGCGGCGTAAGAACGGGCGGAGAACTGGAGGGCAGCGATGGTGACCAGCGGGAACACCACATTCGAGCAGTTTGGCCAGGGGAAGTTCTTCGCCACGGCGACCTGCATAGCCAGGTTCATTGCCGCCTCCATCCGCACCTCCCACTGCGCACGAGACTCTTTATCGATCTGATAGCCGCGGTAGATCAACGAGGCGATCGCTGTACAGTCTTCATCACCAAACCGTCCGCAGAGGTTCGGGGCGTCGATCATCTCTTGGTTAACGGTCAGGCGTTTAGTCAAATTTAGCATGGTTAGTATCCAGTTATCGATGATCGACCGTCGCCGCTGTTCCGCCAGAAGTCGCTCTCTCGCTCGAAAGCCTCTTCTTCCTCCGATCTCTCATCTCCATCCTCCAGCTCAGGATCATGTTCCAGGCCGATAAAGAGAGTAGCAGTACCATCAAAGCGGTCATCTTTCTCTGCATCCGCATTGCCGGTGAACATCAGGCATTCTTCCTTGTACTCCGGGAACCAGTCCGCCATGGTGTCGAAGCGGCAAGCGCGGGTCTTCATCCGCTTTTGGAACGGGCGGCCGCGAACCTTCTTATCATCCACCGGTACAAGTGAGTCGGCGATGTCGAGAAACTTGTTCCTGCTAAGCATCTCTTTCTGCAGAATCGGCTCAATCGCCAGCCACTCCTTCCCGTGCTCGACGAAGAAGCGAGGCTGCCAAGCCTCATGGATCTCAAAGAACATCTCAATGATTTGCAAGCTGTCCATCCTGTTTGCACGCACGTCTACGATGTGGGTGATGTTGCGCAGATCTTTCCCCCCAACCACGAAGGCGGTTCGATCAGCCTTCTTCTTCTTGCTCAGCGCAAAGTCTACTCCGCAGGCGAAGCGCTTGAAGAGCTGATGATCCTCATCAGTCATCGGCACGAACCACTCGGCGTGCAAGTACTTATCATCATCGTCCTGTGGGTCGTTCAGGTACTCCTGCGAATAGCCCGCCGAGTCGCCTTCGTTTACGAACTCTTGCTTGATCGCACGGAGGCGTGCCTCGGGGAACTTCTCCTCCCACAGGATCTCGCTGAAGTCATTCATCGATTTATGCGCTTTATAGCGCCGCGAGTCCCACGAGCGATTCTTCATCAACCGTGCTAGCAGAGAATCGATGTGAAGGATGGTCCCATGGACACGAATTCTGCCTCCGTCACGCAGAGCCTGTTTACAAGCACGAAAGAACCACTTACGGAACTTCGTGCGACGATCCTTATTCTCAACCTGTTCATCATCCTCCAGGTCATCTGCCACGATAAGTCCAGGGCGCTTTCCATGCCATTTACGGCCACGAATCTTTTGTTCACTACCACGTGCAAGGATTCGGAATTGCGTTCCATCTGTCCTCTCCACAATGATGTCGGAGGTAGTTCGCTTGATGAAGCTCTTGATACAGTAGTCGCGCCGGAGGAGCTCGTTCTCATCCAGCTCCGTCGCCATATCTCCAAGATGCTCACAGGCCATCTCCTCGCTAGCGCCGACGATGATCACATAGTCTTCTACTCCGAGGCAGACGTTTGCGAGCGTGAAGTCGTGGGTGAGGCCAGTAGACTTAGCATGATTGCGAGGGGCAGCAGTAGCACAAGCAGGATGAGAGCTGCAATAACGAGCCCAGCATTCACGATGGAATTCAGGAGTCGGCTGAGGCTGATCATAACGCCCCGCTAGGTAGACACCTGCGAATGCTTCGATATGCTCAGCGGTCAGAAGTTTCATGGCAGATTCGGAACGATCGCAAGATAAGTGTCGAGAATTAACTGCTGCCCACCACTGGTGATCGCGGTGCATGTAAGGTCGTAGATATTACCGACGATGGTTGGGAGGCATTTCTGGATAGCTAAAGTTCCCTGGACCGTAGCAGCCCCTACGATGATGGACTGTGGAGACGGGTCAGTGCCAGAGTAGAGAGTGCAGGTGGTAGTAGCTGACACTACCACCTCCGTTGGGCTCTCCATCCCGGAGATGAAGTCGAACGGTATGAATGGCGCCTCTCCAATCTTGATAGGCTCAATAATAATTCTACCCACGTGGCGGACTCCTAGAGAACCTGGTGGAGGCGTTGGACCAGTTGATTGCAGGAACTGGTTCCGCTCGGTGATGCTGAAGAGATTACGAGACCGCTGACGGACAACTATCTGCTCTATCAACTGCGCACCAAACGGCGGCGCTAGGTTGCTGAATAGAAGGGCCCATTGCGTCTCCTGATGATCGAATATAGAAGCCGGCCCCGCTCGTCTACTCGTCGGCAGGTCCTGCAAGGGAGCAAATGCCGGGAAGACTGTCAGTGAGGCCAGCAATATTGGTGCCGTACCCTGGATGTAGTCTGCGACAGGTATCCTGAGACGAAGCGGCAGGGGCCACTCGCCGCAGAGAGGCGGCTTGAGAGGGATGGTGTAAAAGAGAGCTAGGCCATACGCCTCGAAGCCTCGATTCACAGCCGGTTGCCGAGCGCCTAATGGCGGGTCCCACTGCAAATTATGCAGTGCGCCGAGAGGGATGTTATCCTGGCCCAAGAGGTTCAGATTTATACTTCGCTCAAAGCCCCTGTTCCACTGCCTAGGTCCGAGGGGCGGTATCCAGTTAAACTCTAGATAAGGCGGATAATTGGTCAGGGTAACTATGTCGAGGGCGTTGAGGCCCCTTTCTACACCTCGCAAGGCGGCGGAGAGCTGCTGAGCATCCCATTCGTATCCCCAATCAGTCGGAATCAGCACCCGATCCTGGCCTCGAAGGGTAGCGGGGGTGCCTTGCTCAATCCCTAACTGTACATTCGACCTTGCTCGCAGTAGGTAAGCGGGCATATCTAGGTCGCTGGGAGGAATCTGCAGTGGTGGGACCTGTAGAATGGTCGCTGGTACTTGCCAGAATTCATGCAGGGAGGACGGACTAGCGGCGCCGAAGAGCTTGTGCGGGAATTCGTCATCACCAGGTGGTGTGCCGGTGATCACCGCAGGAACTAAGGCGAACATCGTGCTGCGGCCGGGCTGTGAAGAGGCCTCAGTGAAGTTCATGGTCATACTGGGAGTACTGACGGGTGCCGCTGAGGGCTGTACTAGCTCATCAATCACTATCGTCGGGCGGTTAGCGTTCGGCCAGTGAGTGAGTCGGCGGGTGAAGCCAACTAAGCCACCAGCTTCAGTCGCGACCGGGGACGGATTACCCAGGGTGTTGCCGAAGTTAATCGCGAGGATCAGGGACTGATCGTTCGCCGGGGCACTCATAGAGCTCCACACCAGTGCGCCTACTCGGTTGTATCCACGATCGTTGCTTACCGGATCAACCAGGCCAGTGAGGATGTTCGGTCCCCCACTGTAGCAGAGGCAGACTGCCACTTGGAACTGGTTCCCCCAGCTCGGAATCGCAGGCATCGGATCGTTGCCGGCGGCGATTGCTGCGTAGACGGCACAGCCGACGGTCCACTGTACCGCTACGGTGATATCGAGCCAGCCGGGAACGACGGGACGAGCGTTGCTGCCGAGCAGTTCGCAGGTAGCGATGATGAGCAGGTCGTTCAGCTGAATACCGGCAGGCTGCCCCGGCGTCACATTCGCGTTAAACGAAGTGCCCGGGACGCCAATACTGCGAAATGCCCAGCCTGCCATTACGGTGAAGTATCCCAACTGCCAGGTGGAAGGGCACCGACCGCGCCGTTATTAGCGTTGATGACGGTGAGGAGGTCGGAGGACTTGAGGCAGAATCTCTGCTGCCACGGCCAAATCATAATCTGACAGCCCATGCCGGTGTGTGCAGGACGAGCGCCTACGGCAGGGACGGAGTTGCGAGTACAGGCGTCTACAAAGGTTGCCTGGGCTGTGCCGAGAGGCGGTGGGCAATTCGCAAAGCTCGAGCCGGTTCCGAGCCCCGGGCCTTCCGAATTGCCTATCTTGAATACTTGGTCTCGGATATCTCCCAGCGAACCGACGTTGCCGGCGATGAGCTGGAGGAAGGTGGTGTACCAGGCAGTAGAAGTACCATGGACACCGAACAGCGGCGTATCCGGGCCGCCGTAGCCGAACCCGCCCGGGTCGGCGGCTTCGAGCTGCTGGTACAGAGCCGTCAGCCCTGGCACCTCATTCGTCGCGAAGTAGGATGCCGGGCACCAGACCATCCGTGGAGCGAAGGCTTGGCGAAGGGCGATGTGCAGGGCGATGAACTTTGTCTGATAGTTCGTATCATTCTGGATGGAAGCGCCATTGATGTCTACATTCGCATCAATGCTTTCATCAGCAGTGGCGAAGAGATCAATCCGGTTGTCGGTGTCGAGTTGCTGGATGACGTCGAAGGCCCCGAGATACATCTCTTGCTTTGCAGCCCACATCGCCGCATTGTCGCTATCCAGCTGTGCCCGGGCATTAGTATTAGTCTGGAAGAAGGTGTTGATCCAGCTCGAGGGCATCCAGGCGGGCCAATAGGACGTATCGACGGCTTTTTGCTTTCCGAGAAGGTAGTTTCCGTTACCTCCAGAGAATCCTGTCAGCGTAGCCGTGGTCGTTGTGCTAGAACTGACTGGATAAGTATGCCCCCCAATGTTGCAGAAGGTCCATCCCGTGCTACCAAACCCTGCTGAGTCGGTAATCGTGTTCCCTGAGACAGAAGTCGTAGTCCCGCTATGGGTAGCATAGAATGCCCCTTGCCAAAACTTGCAGGATAGGTAGACCTTCTTCTGCGTCTGAGCACGGAGGATATTCAGGATCGTAGTGAGATTATTTCGGAAGGTGTTGAAGGTCTGCTTGCCACCGGTCAGGGCGGAGTCAGAGATGGCAGACCAGGTGAAGTTGATGTTGACCCGATTTACCTTATTGACCGGGTTCGCGATGGAAGAGATGGCGCTCTGCAGTGTCGAAACCTGGTTCCCCGGGAAGAACTGGTTGTCCATGTGGAAACCATGGCCAGGGTGAATGCGGGTAGCTCCCAAGTCTGGAATGGTCTGTGGAATTAGGAGAGGGATGTTAAGCGCCTGCTGGATACCAGTGAGAGCATTAGACTGTCCACTCTTCCTGAACGAAACTGCCAAATCAACAGGCACAAAGGGTCTCGGCACCACCGGCGGAGGGGGTGTTGGAGGTGACGGGTTGATTGTCGGGTATAGCGACAACCCCCCTTGTGCCTGTTTGAGCCGCATTTACAGAGGCTCGTACTCAACGTGAGAGCTGATTGCCCCCACAGTACCACCGCTGAAGGCGGAGAGGATGGACTCGCCGCCGGAGGCGGTGTTGCCCAAGATCCACCATTCAGCACCAGGCGCGGCTACCCACCGCTTGATGCCACCGAAGGCGTTCAGACCCATGTCGAGTCTGGCGTCGGTAGTAGCGGACGAGCGCTGGGGGCCGGTCGCCGCAGCTACGAAGCTGACGGGTACTGCGGCCAACGCTGCGGTGGACGGATGCGCCGGGCCGTCCGAGTTGGGGGCCGCCAGCGCAGTCGGCGTGGTCTCGATAGTGCCTGCCCGTGCCCACTGCAGGATGGTGGGGGAGCTCGCTCCGGCAAATCCTGAGACCATGATCTCAAGGACACAGAGGAGCTGGGTACTGGAGCCGCCCTTCAGTGCGCAGTACGTCGCGTTCGCGAGCGCAGAGGCGTCCGCCGTAGCGGTCGGAGTCCAGTTGACAACTTGGAAAATACGCTTAGCCATGGCAATTAAACCTCGATGAAGTTAGGAATTAAGTTTTGGTCCGAAACAGGACCGACAATTGTCCACCTTCCGCTACTGACCATCGCAGCGATGTCATGAAAAGAGCGGTGAGTGTAACCAGGTTTCTTCGCTGTACGCGCACAAGGATCGCAGAGATACTTATCGCAAGAACGGCAGTATTCTCGCTGCCTGTCGCGATCTGGGTTCGGAAGAAAGTTTGCGCTGCAGTGGCAGCACCAAAGCGTGGCTTGCTCGACTAGCTTGTCGCCTGGATAGACGACCGGGCCCCGAAGGGCGGAGCTGTAGAAGTTCACTCCCGGACCAGACCGGTGGTCGGTTAGGAGGTATCCTTCGAATCTCTTCTTGCTGCTCATCAGGAGATATCCTCTGAATTTGGCTTATCCCGAGTGACGTTCGGGCCCGAAGTGCCGTAGGTAGTAGAGAGGGCGGTGGTCGAGAGGGTTACTCTCGGACCATCAACCTTATAGTTACCAGCACTAATCAAAATGGTAAACGCATTGCTGGACGTGTTACCATTTCCATTAGAGGCGATAATAGTATAAGGACCGTGAGTAGCGACGCTCGCTACTGCGGTGTTGACAGTTAGTACGCCCGTTACGCTGTTAAAGGAGAATCCTGTATCTAGTGCAGGGGCGATGGTGTAAGAGGTGACCGTACCGGCGAAAGCGAAGCTAGTGTCATAGGTTTGAACTCCGTTGTTGATGTTGTAGGCTAAGTTCGGGATACCCTGAACAAAAGTTGGCGGGGCGGTTAGGGCGAAAGTAATAGGCTGGAAGAGGACGAGGGCCAAGTTATAGATGGGACGGGGGCGAATATCGTGGCTGGAGTAGCTAACCGGCGGCTTTACTGAAGCCAGTATGCGGTAGATATTAGGGCTGTATGAGGTATACAGATCCGGATTGCGACGGAACCCGCTTGGCGGAAGATCCTGCGACAGCGGGAAGTTGGGCTTAGAGGAAACGGTAGAGGTGAGGAAGCCTCGCACGGTGATTGTGTAGTCGATACGCTTGACAGGCGGATAGACGTAGTCAGGGGTGATGTTTCCTGGTGGCCGGAGGCCAGTGCCGCTGAAAAGTATAGTGTTGCGGAGGTGTTCTACCTGCAAGCGAGGCGCGGGGCCCCTACTATCGCTGACGTCAACGGGCACATAAGGACTGTCTCCGACGCCATTCAGCAGAGTATTGAGCAAGTTCTGCTCTAGCACGGGCAGCAAGCCCTGCCTTCCAATCACTGGTACTCGCGGTGCGACCAAGCTGGCGAAGGGCGGGAAGCTAGAGGTCTGTTTCTGGACTGCGAAGGCAATCTGTGACTCGTATAGTATGGGGTTCCAGGGACGCCTAGGCACTAGTTCATGCAGCACGGGGGTAAAGGCTGGCTGCGGGGTAGTAGTAATAGGAGTACGCAGGGTGTAGTTCTGCACTACATCGTACAGGCCGGGATTTATGGGAGCTGGTGCCCGCCGACCCGAGAGATCTTGCTGGAAAGGTGGCTGAACCGGCGGTGCGAAGCTCAGATTCAGGAGGATGTTCTGCGGAGCGAAGTCGAATCTCAGCCGCCCTGGGCGGAACGGCGGGTTGAAGACTACCTGACGCTTCATCGCCAGCGTAGAACTTGGGATAAGACGGACGGTGTAGTTCTGAACTACGTCGTAGATGCCCGGATTGCGCACCGCCCGGCGGACGGGAGGTGTAGTGTCAAACTGGGACAGCGGATTCCCTGCCGACAAGGGAGGAGTGATTAGGGTAAGATTCTGCGAAACGAAGTCGAAGAGCAGCCTTGGCGCTGGCCTAGGGGGACTGACGACCGTTTGTCTCGCTAAGGTTCCCATATCACATCCACGCCTGGCCCATTAGCGTATCGCCAGCACCCTGCTCCTTAAAGGCGACGGCAGCGAAAGAGTTAAAGTTCCCTGTACCCTGCGTATAAGTATCGGAATAGGTTCCGGTAGCGGACTTTATGGCATAAGAGACGGCCCCAGCAGGGACGCCGTCGGTGACGTCCTTGTCTACGAATGCGAATCCGGTTCCTGAATCGGTGATCGTAGCGGTTGAGCCGAAACATCCAATGAGGGAGAGGATGAGATCTGGGGCGAAAGTAGTTGTTACGGAAGCGCCAGTGACGGTAGTAAGACCAGAATCATTATTGCTGCCGTTGCCGGTTACGTCCACACTGGGGTTGGCGGCTCCGGTAAGCTCGATGAAGAAGAAGCAGAACGAGTCGGCGGCAGACATGGTGAGGGTGGCGGTGTGTCCTGAACCGCCCGTCCCCCCATCGCAGACGTAGATGTTGGCGGTGTTGAACAGCGTCCCACTTGCCTTCTGCACATAAGTGTTTCCTTTGCTATCAGTAACACTCGATATCGTTTGCGACTTGGTATTCGTGCAGATTACGAATGTGCTGCCGCTCGCTGCAGTTGTTACTGATCCTGTCGTTGCGGTAGTAGAGCTACCGAAGGGAGTCGAATGGGTATGAGCGAAGGAGCCTAAGTTGATTGCCATATTAGGGCTCTATGTATCTCCAAACGCCACTGTTGCCCATCGCCCCTAGGAAGACATTATGGGACCCATCGTTTACAACCGCGACCTGATGCGGGCCGCCGAGGAAGTTAGCAGGTGCACCGGAGGCATTCGCCCAACCAGTAATACCAGGCTGCGGGGCGGAAATGAAGTTCGGCTGAACCTGCACCGTGCTGCCAGCGGACCATCCATAGATGGAATAGACATTCTTACTCGTCCCCCACACGAGAGCTTCTGTTACACTAGAGCCGACGTGGGTCCAGGTTAGGCCATAATCAGTGCTGCGGTAGACGCCCCAGATACCAGTCGAGTTCGTTCCAGCTTCGTAAACCACGCCGTTTTTGTCAGGCTGGTAGATCTGAGAATCTCCATGGGGGTGGTTGATGTTGCTGGTGTTGGTCCAGCTCGCTGCACCGTTGGTGGTGATGTAGGTGCCCGGGCCGCCGCCCGTACCCTGCATGATCCACAGCCAATGGTTGGCGGTAGTTGTAGCGTTACCATCGTCGATGAAGAAGGTGAATGCTGTGCCGCCGCCAGAGGGGTTGGTGGGCATCGTCTTGTTTACCCAGGTTACACCACCATCTGTGCTCTCAATCAGAAAATTCTGCTCATGACCGCAGGCGAGCAGGTGGTTGTTGTTGTAGGGGTCGACAGAGACGGGATAGATGTCCGGACGGCCACTGGGTAGCGGGGGCGTGAGGCCGGCACTCAGGTTCACCCAGTTCACCCCTCCATCGATAGACCTCCACAAGCCCACCACCGAACCCCGAATGCAGGTCTCATAAATGGTAGGCAGGTTCGCAGTCGGGACGACTGTGATGCCTCCAGCACAGTTCCCTGCACTCGACCCGTTCGTTCCAGTATTGATGGGGCCGCTCCAGGTGATCCCGTAGTCAGTGGACTTCCAGAGGCCCTGGCAATGCGCTTCGAAATACAGCGTTCCTGGGTGAGTAGTGTCAGCGCCTACCGATTCTATGCCAAAGTTACCACAGCCGGGGTCGGTAAGGAGGACTACGTTGCCAGGAGTGACATTCGTCCATACGCCCGTAGCGCCGCCGGCCACCGGGGTTCCACTCACCTGTGCGGAATTTGCACTCTCGCAGCAAGCGTTTACTGCCGATACTACATAGTAGTATGTAGTACCGTTCGTCAGCCCCGAATCGACGTAAGGAGAGATACTGACGGAGCCGATGGTGGAATAAGGACCGCCGTTCACCAACGAACGCTTGACGTTATAGCTGGTCGCCCCCGAGCTAGCCGTCCACGAAATCACTACCTGCCCACTGCCAGATGAAGCTCCTACGCCGGTAGGTGCGCTGGGGGGCGGGAGTGTTGGAGTAGCGCTGACGACGGAGGTCTTCCCACTAACCCCAGTCGCGTTTCCGGCGGAGATGATGTAGTAATAGGTCTTATTGTTGAGTACGCTCAGATCTACGTACGAAGTCGTTGTGCTCTGAGCGATTTGGCGGAAGAATCCCCTAGAGGCCAGGCCTCGGTAGATGTTGTAGAAGCTAGCACCGTTCACTGTATTCCAGCTCAAACTCACCTGCGCATTGCCGCCGGTGGCTGCCAGGCCGGTGGGGATAGTAGGCGGAGGGGCGATGCTCTGCTGATCAATGCGGATGGCGTTCAGAATGGTCTTCCTGCCACCGCCGAAGGAAGCAGAGGTCTGGATCTTAAGCTGCTGGTTCGTAGTAGTAATTGTGTAGCTGTAAGTGACAGCTGCATCTACTGAAGGAACCGGAGTACTGGTGATGCGGAGGCAGGAGTTATGAGTGCCGCCCGAGTCCGGAGGGCTGTAAGGAGAGTCATTCGTGCCGCTGAAGCTGCTCCACGCACATGCACGTACTACGTTGCCGTTTATCGCCTGGTCTTGACCAAATTCACCAGCGTTGTTGATTGAGGCAGTGGAGGGGTCGGCGAAGACCGACTGGGTAAATGCGGTGACTGGGGCAGCACTTAGGGTAACTGTATAGGTGCCATTCGGGACGTTTATGGTCCAGATACCGAAGTTCCCGTACCGCCCGCTTTGGAAGAGAGTAGGATCGGGGGTACCAGTGATGGAGTGATTTGTGGTATAAGGGATGAAGAACTGCATGCTCAGATCTAGCCCACTAGCAGCTACGTCGGCGAAGTAGGTAACTCCGTCGGAGGCGAGATAACTGCTGTTTGACCCAACAGAGATGCCGTAAGGGAATACTCCGTTGTTGAAGTAAGGAAGAGGAGGCTGAACGGGCGGGGTCAGGCCCTGTGCCGCCAGGAAATGATCCCGCATTCCTACACCGAAGCTGGTCGGCGTCCCACTGTAATCTGCAATGAGGGAAGGGAAGCTGGAGCAGTTATAGGTGTTCCACGCCCAACCTAGATAGTGGCCGTAACGGGCGTCAAGCCAGACCATCAGCGGATCTACGTAAGTGTGAGCACAATCTCGCTCGCCCAGCTCACCGGTGATTAGCGGGGCGTTTGCGAGGACGGGGGCGATCTGGGAGTCCCAGCAGGACTGCGGTACACAGATCTGATCGCTGTAGCTGTGCCAGGAGGCGACTAGGTTGTTCGCAGAATCAGTTGGCTTATACAACACCCACTGAGCCAAGACATTAGTGAACTGAACGCCCGGCACCATGATGATGTTGGTTGCGCCAGTGGCGCGAATGGTGTTGACGAGTGACTGGGTACCAACGGAGGTATAGGTGCTGCCATCGTTTGGGTAGGTTGCTAGGCAACCGTCCCGCAGGCAGGTCCAGGCCGCCGTGGTATTCTGGTTATTGTCCGGATACGGTTCGTTGTAGAGATCGAACAGCACTCGGCTGTTGTTCTTGAAGGTGTTAGCGACGGAGGTCCAGAAGGCAGGCGCGTGGTCGAGGTCGGGAACGGGGATGAGAGGCTGAGCGCCAGTACCTGCTTGAATCACCCCCGGGGCCGCCCACTGGAGGTCAATAATCGTCGCTATGTTGGCGGCGCTCAGCAGATTCACATAGTTGACAATGGCGTTTTGGTAGAAGGCGCTGGTGTAATTCGACCTAGGCATGCTGTTGATGCCAAGCCAACACTGCTCGTTCAGCGGCAGACGAACGATATTCACGCCCCAGGCCGTGAGGTTGGCGACATCTGAGGCATCGGCGGGGCCGTCGAATACTGCAGTGCCAGTAGTGCTCAAGCACTGGTACTCGGTACCAGACTTATTCACCCCTCGCAGGGATACTCCCTGGCCGAGACTGTTCACTATACGGTTGCCAGAGACATGAATGCCGGCGAGACTTAGGGTAGCAGGCGCTTGGCCGCCGGTCAGGCTACCCGGCTGTGCGCCGATTGGGGCAGTGGCGAAGAGGAGGAAGAGGGCTATTAGCTTACGCATCATTTATGCTACACTGAAGAGGAATTCCGCCGACCAGGGCCCGACGCTGGAGGCAAATGTAGACTGCACTGCCCCCACATAGTTGCCAGAAGAGAGAGGAGGATTGATATCGGAGAGGAGGACGAGAGAGGTTGGCTGTCCCTCCACCGCCAGGATCAACGGATAGGTGCCAGGCGGATTAGCGCTGGTTCGAATACCTATATTGTAGCCAGTTACACCGGGGGAGGGATCAGGAATCCATGTGAGATAGCTGGCCAACGGGGATGACGGCGGAGCCTGGATCATCCGAAAGCCGCTGGTGATAATGGCATGCATTAGAGCCAGCCCTGGAGAATGATCAGGTCGATGTATCCAGCAGTATATGCGCTCACGTTCAGTCTGATAGCACGAACAGGGAAGGCGTAGTTGCCGTCGGCCCTGGTTGTCTGGCCGGTGAGAGAGACGTGGGTATCCCAGCGAAAATTGTTCGCGCTTCCGTTTCCGGCGGCAGTCTGAGAAACTGCGGAGGTGACAGTGTACTGCGATTGGCTGATGACGGAGGCAATCTGATAGTTGCCGTCGGGGGTGCCGGAGATGCCTCGCAGGAAGACGGAATCCGCTACGCTCAGGCCGTGGCCAGCGACTCCGGAGACCACTCGTCTATCAGTGACAGTGATGGTAGTGGTGGTCTGGGAATAGCTGATTGGCAGCGACCCCTCCGGGCCCGGATCATCGAGAGTATGCTGAACGCCCCAGGTAAGCGAGCCGTTCGACGACAGGATACCCATCACGCCGACAGCGAAGGGGACGGAGCGGTAGTCGACTGGGATGGCCGGGCCGAAGCCGGCGGCTGCTTGGCGGTAGAGCGGCTTCATTTCTGCCTCGCAAGCTTCTGGTGTAGGCGCAGCGGTGCGTCGGCGGTGGGGACGGGCTGGGCCGGCTCTTCCACTAGCCCCCGACCGGAGAGGCGGGTGGCCTTCCCCTTCGAGAACCTCGACAGCGGGGAGGCGTATTTGATGCACGCCCTGCCATTACCTTTACTCATGATGATCTCCAAATTCCGCAGTTAAATGACGGCCGCCAAGGGCGGCGGGCTAGCCCTCAATGTCGTTGAAGGCGGCTGATTCACCCTCTAGTACCTGCGCCTTCTTCCTCCTAAGCAAGTGAACCAGCTGGTCCGCATTATCGTCCAGTTTCTGGGTGACGTTCACCACGACAGCGGGGGTGTCGCGGGCGCCATAGCCAAGGGCTCGGGAAGTGAGCTCTGCTGTACGAAGGGCCAGCTGGTCCGGGACGCAGTGTGCGGGCTTGGCGAGCTTCTCCTCCAGAATCTGCAACGAGCGGTCCATCACCGCCTTCATTCGATCTGTGATCGAGCTGTAGTGCTCTCCCCAGACCTCCATCATCCGCTCGTTCAGCTTAACCAGAAAGGCGTCTGAGTTCATGATGATGGAGATCCAGCTCTGCGTCTTCCCGAACCGGGCGGCGAGCTCGCACTGCTTGATCGACGGCTCCGCGACGATCATCTCAATCATCGCCTTGTGGGAGTACCGCAGCTTCTGTATCTGCACCGCATTGCCAGGTACCTCTGGCACGTTCCGTGCCTGCGCCATCAGTTCATCCACATCCATCTAAGTGCCCTCATGGGTAGGCAAAACGTCACCAACCGTAGGTTGGCGGATTGAGAGAATCTGATTCAGTGGCCAATCGGCGATCAGCCCCACGCAGATATCCGCTAGGTACTTGGCGGTGTTGTTGTGGTCGGCAGGCGGAGCGTAGATGGCGATCACTTGGCGAAGGGTAAGGCCCCGCTCTGCATAGAGCTGGAGCTGCCTCTCAAGATCCTCCCATCCATGAGCTGGAGTATCAATCTGCCCAATCGCGTTAGGCGCATCAGCCGTATGCGTAGAGTGGGGGGAGTGGCGGAGATCTCCCGGATTGTTATGGGTAGTCGGGATTGCTCCTGGGACACCGAACCCCTCCTCCTTCGCAATCAGTTCAGCTAGCCTACTGCGCATCTTTAAGCCCCAGAAAGCGTATCTTACGGAACAGCTCTGAATACTTCCCTGCGCGCTGTCGTCTATTAGCTATCAGCTTTGTAGGCTGATGTCTTCCTTGAGGGAACTGACGTTTTTTGACTATACGCACCTGCTACCCCTACCGCAAGCTCTAGCTTCAGCTACGCGATTGTGCACCATTTTTGACCAGTTGTCAAGTAGTTTCGCCCCGCTACTCGGTCTTCCGAGGCGGTCTTTCCGCATTCCGGTGCCCATTATTGGCTAATAATAGGCGCCCAATATGACCAACCTGCGCCACCGAGAAAAACGGAGAAGAAGCAAAAATCGTGCCAGGCTGATTTGCCCCCCACGCCTGCAAGATCCGTGCCACCTGCAAATAGCATGCCAGCAGATGCTTGAGGTGTCAATAGTTCAGATGTCAACGACCAACATGTTGGTCCTTTAAATGTCAAGCACCAACATGGAGTTAGTCCTTTAAATGTCAACCATTGACATCTCTTGTGTGCGCTGCGGTAGGCCGGGCGGCCTAAACTGGATGCAAAAAGTTGTTGACGAATTATTCCGACGCGCGTATTGTATGGACCATGGAAAGTGAATTTGAAACGGCAAACGGGAGAATCGCATGGCAACATTGACATTGAAGCGGCCCATGAGTGAATGGCGAAGGCCAATGGGGATGAACGACCTCACGCAGGATGAAACGACAGCCGCGCTGCATTATGCGAATCGAATGCAGCGGTTGGGGAAATATGAGGAGAAGGCGCTGCGGTTGATTGATGAGGGATTCTGTGATACGATTCAGGATGCGCAGGGACGGTGGGTGAATGTGATTGGAGAATTTTCGGATTATCCTGCCGATTGTTATTGACAACGGAAGCGATTCGTGAGAGGATCGCTTCGGTGGTTGATCACAAACGGGAGTTGCGAACATGGCGAAGGTAGAACGGAAGAGGTTGTGCAGCATCAGATCGGATATTAATGTCGAGCTGAATACGGTGCGGTTCTGGGCGTGGGATTATGCGACGGAAGCGCCGGTACCGGGAATGGATTTCAGGATCGATGTGTCGAAGGTCAATCCGGAGTTGCATGCGTATGCGATACTGGATGGGATCAAAGATACGGTGAGGGATGCAGGGGCGCTGGGCGCAGGGGAATCGATTGGTGCGAAGTTCGCTGCGATGAAGGCACGGGCGGATTATCTGACGAGTGGGGCAGATAGTTGGACGCAACGCACGCGCAGCGAGGGGGAAGGGACGCTGCTCTTTAAGGCGCTGATGAGGTTCGCTCCTGATAAGGATGAGACGAAAGTGCTGGCGTATGTGAAGTCGCTGCCGAGGAGCAAGCGGGATGCGATGCTGGCGTCAGAGCAACTGAAGGAGATTGTTGCTGAATTGCGGGCAGAGTCCGGCAAAGGCATCGAAGTTACTGAGTTGTTTGACGAACTGGATGGAATGTAAGGCGGGACGGGTGGCAGGTGGAGGTGGAGGGACAACAACCTCCACCTCCACAACAGCAGCAACAACCAACAACACAACAACCAACAACACAACAACCAATGCCTGACTCGACCTCGATATTCCCTTGGGAGTACTGTATTCGTATAAAAGTTTTTTTTTTTAGAAGGTATCATCTGCAGCGAAGGACGTACCTGACAACCAATGGGAATAGGGGGGCCGAGGCGGGCATTGGTTGTGGTGGCTGTGGAGGTTGTGGGGGTGGTGGTTGTGGTTGTTGTGGTGGCTGTGGTGGTGGGAGTAATGGTGGTTGGCTCGATTACTGGCTTGCAAGGATCGCTCATTCGTGGTATGATGCGGGGAATTGGAGGAGAATTGTACATGCCAAACGAATCACTGTCGCAATCGAAGGTCGCCATTGTGACAGCACTCTATCGTCTAAACGGCCGTCCGGTCACGACAGGCGAGTTGCATAAGTATTATGCACACCTATCCATGATGCCTGCGTACGGCACACTGCAAGCGTATCTGCCCAAGCTCGTTGAAGCAGGCTGGGCTAGCTGCGAAGAGGGCAAGTACTTCGCGAGTCCGCAGCAGGTGGAGCGCATTCGCAAAGAGCTGGGGAAATAGTATGGCTGGATCAACGAAGTTCAATCTTGGGAATACGAAGGCAGGGAAGCTGACTGGCACGGAAGTGATGGAGATTAGGGAGAAATATGCGAGCGGAATTTACACGATGAATAGGCTCGCGCGCGAGTATCATGTGACGCGGAATACGATCAGCGATATTGTGCATTGTGTCACCTGGCAGGATCTGCCAGGGATTACACCGCAGCATGTGGTGGATGATGCTGCAACGAGGTCGATGAAGAAGCTGGATGAGCTGATGGCCGCCGACAACCTCCCTGCAGCAACTGGGGAGCTCGACGCCGCCACCCTCGCAGCCATGCAGCAAGCCGTCGAGGACATGCCGAAGCCGGAATTCCTCAAGCCCTCGGATGACATCGCGGCGCGGATGGCTGCGTATGGAGCACGAGTGCCGACAGATGCGCCACTGCCGAGCAAGCCTGCACTCCAGGCACAAACGCAGCAGGATGCTGCGAAAGGGAGCACGGATGCTCCCGCCGCCACGGAACGTGGGCCATCAGGTTTACAGCACGCGGATGCGGATGTACTGGATCAACTGACGCAGGAGTCCGGGAAATGAATAGTGTGGAATGGGTGAAGGTAGCGTTGGGGGCCCTCGCGGTCCTGGCGGTGCTGGCGACAGGGATGCATATCGCCGCCGCCCTCGACCGCCAGACGGCGAAATGCATGATGGAGGATCGGTGATGAAATTGTGGGTGCTGGAATTAATGTGGTTCGGCGCCGGTCTGGTAGCCGGGACCGGGCTGAGCTGGGTTTGTGGTTGGGTCTAATTAGCAATGGGAGTCAAGCGAATGTCAACAGAGAATGTGAATGTTGAGGTGATCAGCGATGATGGTGGAGTGCTGGTGCTGCGGGTGGATCTCGAACAGCGGTTGAGGAAGAGTACGAGTGGGAAGACGATGATTATTGCGGAGGCGACGGACAAGCTGCCCCCGCCGTTCCACCACATCGGCTTTTCGCTCTATGTCTACACAAAGCAGGGGGTGACACCGTGAAGGCGAAAGAGGTGAAGGACGGAATGCGGACTGCGGTGCATGCGGGAGTCCAGCAGTGGATTGATCGGGAATCAGCGAATGGGACGCTGAAGCTCGGCGGGGTGGTGCTTAGCGCCCCTAACCGGCTGAAGGTCCGCTTGGTGGACAGCGAATTCAAGCCCCATACGTTCAACGTACTGATTGAGGAGGCATCGCGATGAGAATGGCAGTAGTACTGACGAAGCGAGAGTTCGAGGAGGCGCTGGCAGAGCTGGTCGGCGTGCATGATCCAAATACGCTGGTTGAGGGGATATATCAGCGGATCGATGGAGGCATCGAGTTCACGCTTACGACGCTGGAAGGGCCGACGGAGCGGGAACTGGCTGGCGAGACACCGCGCCCCCGGCTCTGGACTCCCGATCCGCCCCCATTCATTCACTCGGTGGAGCCAGCAGCGGAAGTTCCGCCACGCAAGCCGGGAGACTTCTATCCTCCCTTCAATTTTGAAAAGGAGAGTAACTTCGGGGAGACTGTATCGTGCAAGTGTAGGAAGTTCAAGGTAACGGAGGTGCATGGCTGGGTGGACAGCGACATGACTCTGCATACGATAGCAGAGTGCGAACCGGCGCCGATCAACGATGCGGCAGCGCTCTCCGCCAGCACCACCGGCGAGCACGGGACGATTGATAGCGATGATGACACTGTTTTCTGACCACTAACCTTACGGGAGTCGAATGATGGATAATCAAGTAGAATTGACGGAAGAAGAGCATCTCAAACTGGAGAACGATGTTGCTACTTATCTGCGAAATGGACTCGCCCTCTACTCCGGGATGCGGCCGGAGGTCCGCCCCAGTCACGTCATCATCGGACTGTGCAAGGTGCTGCTGCATAGGATCGTCCTACCGCTGGAGGCGAAGGATAGGAAAGAGGGGCTGAAGGTGGTGAAGGTCTGGCTCGACGAAAGCTTTGAGCAGCTGGAGGCGAACCCAGCATTCCAGGCCAGCGTAGCGAGGCAGAAGGCTGAAGAAGAGGCGGCGAAGCAAGCGGGCTGAGTGCATCCTGCGAGCCCCTACGGTACGTGGCCGTCATTTAACTGCGTAGTGCGGGGGCTCAACTGGTTGTACACAGAGAGGAGTAGATGAGATGATTCATTCGACCCGGATTGCCGCCAGGCTCCGCCTGGTGCTCTTCATCGCC
>Ga0207702_10001788_pt1 | contig 21174 bp, 21 predicted proteins | sample KBSCornC62_FD_184302 | JGI IMG/M metagenome (GOLD analysis project Ga0207702, IMG submission 184302) | Corn rhizosphere microbial communities from Kellogg Biological Station, Michigan, USA - KBS Corn C6-2 (SPAdes) (version 2) | ecosystem: Host-associated > Plants > Roots > Rhizosphere > Soil ...
CTGCGGCAGGGCCACGGCCGATTCCATCAGCCGACCCTGAGGCGGTGGCGCAGGGCGCGGGCGCTGAGCAGGAGCCCGAGCACGACTATGCCGGCGATCGCCAGCACGGCCTCGCCGAGTTCGGTTGCGTCGACTCCGGAGATGATCGGGCCGCGGATGCCTTCAACGACGAAGCTGAGCGGGTTGTATTCGGCGATTGCCTTGGCGGGCTGGATCATCAGTTCGTTGGGGAAGAAAGCGGAGGAGAGGAAGAGGACGACGAGGACGAGCGGGAAGAGGCCCTGGACGACGCTGGCGCTGCCGGTGCGAAGCGCGATCGCGGCGCCGATCCCGCCGACCGCCATCGCCGTCGCGGTCACCAGCGCGATCGCGATCAGGGCGCCGGCGATGCCGCTGTGGATTTCGGCGCCGAAGACCAGGCCGATGGCGAGGAACCAGAGCGAGCCGAAGAGGCCGAGCGCGGCGGTCCCCGCGAGGCGCCCGAGCACGATCGTGTAACGCGGGATCGGGGCCGAGAAGAGGCGGTCGGTGAAGCCCATCTCGATGTCGACAGCGAGTGCGATGCCGCCGCTGTTGCCGGCCAGCATCAGCGACTGCATCATCGCCCCGGCGAGCATGAACTGGAGGAAGCTCTGCACCGGCGGGAAGCCCGGCAGGTTGATCGCGCCGCCGGCGCCGCCGGTCTGGATCGCCAGCAGCAGGGTGGGGAAGACGACGATCGGCGCCATCAGCTGCGGCCGGCGAAAGGTCTGGCGGATCGAGCGCATGCCGAGCGCCCGCACGACCCTGGCGTTCTTGCCCAGCTCGTTCATGCCTCGACGGCCTCCGGCTCCGCCTCGCCCTGCTCGTCCTTCTCCAGGTGGTGGCCGGTCTTGGCGACAAAGACGTCGTCGAGCGTGGGGCGGACCAGCTCCAGCGAATCGACCGCGATCCCGGCGTCGTCGAGCGCCCGCACGACCTTGGGGATGTCGGCGGCGCCGTTTGCTGCTTCGACCAGGACCGAGCGTCCGTCGACGGGCGGCAGCAGCTTGCCGACCTGAGCGCAGACCTTCTCCGCCTCGGCGATCGAGCCGGCGGCAAGCTGCAGCTGGATGTGCGGGTGGCCGATCTCGGTCTTGAGCTTGTCCGGGGTGCCTTCGGCGACGATCCGGCCGCTGTCGATGATCGCCACGTTGTCGGCGAGCTGGTCGGCCTCCTCCAGGTACTGGGTGGTGAGGAAGACGGTCGTTCCTTCGTCGTTGAGCGTCCGCACCTCCTCCCAGATCGTCTTGCGGCTGACCGGATCCAGGCCGGTGGTCGGCTCGTCGAGGAACAGCACCCTCGGCTCGTGTACCAGGGCCGCGGCGAGGTCGAGCCGGCGCTTCATCCCGCCCGAGTAGCCGCCGACGCGGCGATCGGCCGCCGCGGCGAGGTCGACCCGCTCGAGCAGGTCGTCGGCGCGCCGCTTGCCCTCGGTCCCAGGCAGGCCCTGGAGGGTGGCCTGCAGGCGGATCAGCTCGCGTCCGGTCATCAGCGGATCGAGCGCCGCCTCCTGCAGGGCGACCCCGATCGAGGCTCGAACGGCGCGCGCCTGCTTGACCACGTCGTGTCCGGCGACGGTCGCCCGGCCGCCGGTCGGCAGCAGCAGCGTCGTCAGCATCCGCACCGTGGTCGTCTTGCCGGCCCCGTTGGGGCCTAGGAAGCCGAAGATTTCGCCCTCCTCGACCGCCAGGTCGACGCCCTGGACGGCGAGCACCTCACCGAAGCTGCGCTGCAACCCCTCTACGACGATCGCCGGCATCGGCTGGCAACCCTACTGAGGGGACCTGGCCGGGATCGTGCAAAGCGCACGTTCTCACGGCATTGCTCCGGCCCGGAAGGCAGAATCGGCCCCGCAACCCTCGCCAGAGGCGGGGGTTTGCAGCATTGATCGTGCAAGGAGCAGCGAAAAACCGTCTCGCCAGGTCCCCGGTCGCACTCGCGGCCGGCTTTGCCTGCGTGCTGGCCGCCCTGATCGTCGCGGCTTGGCCCGGCGCGGCCGACTCGGCGCCACTGGGAGTCGTCGTGCTGGGCAAGACGACGACCACGCCCCCGCCTTCCTGCCCAGGCAAGATCGTCAACAACGTAGAGGTGGTCCCCTGCCGGGTCGAGGGCCACGTCAGCGGCTACCAGACCAAAGCCGGCGGAGTCGAACAGCCCTACGAAGTTCCCTTCGACGGCAAGATCGTCGCTTGGTCGATCACGCTCGCCAAGCCTTCGCGCACCGACACCAAAACGACCACCAACGAGATCGGCTTCTTCAACGAATTCCTCGGCAAGCCCTCCGAGGCGCGGATCGGCGTCCTGCGCCCTGTGGATGAATCGAAACCGCCCAAATTCACCCTCGTGCGCCAGAGCCCGCTCGAGGTGCTCAACCCCTACTTCGGCAGCACCCCGATCTTCACCCTCGATCACTCGCTCTCGGTGCTGCGCGGCCAGATCGTCGCCCTCACCGTCCCCACCTGGGCGCCGATGTTCGCCTTCAACGTCTCCGAAGAAGACACCTGGCGCGGCAGCCGCGTCGAAGACCACTGCGCCTCCAAGGAAGACATCCAGGGGGGGCATCCCCAGCAGGGGGTCGGCAAGGTCAAGACGTACGGCTGCTTCTACTCGAATGCGCGGTTGCTCTACACGGCGACGTTGGTGAAGAAACCGTAGGCGGGGCATCGGGGCCTACTCCACGCCCGAATTTCGGAAGCTGCAAGGGACGGTCGCCGTGCCGGGATTCGCGGAAGCTTCAGGGCATCCGCCTGGCGAGCTCACGAGCTTCGGGATCGCTTCGAGTCGCAAAAGCTCCTAACGCCTGCGCGTCAGTGACGAGTTCGCCGCCGCGCTGGGGTGAGAAGCACTTCAGCCCTAGGGACGGGCGTCGGTGGGGCCTCCGAACGTTTTGCGCCGCTGGCCCTATCCAATCTCGGACGGCGGCAGGCGATCCAGCCAGTCAGGCGAGTGAGGAGGCCCCACCGACGCCCGCTGCTAACAGCTAAAGAGCTTCTTGCCTGAGCCCGCAGTACTGGCAGTCGCTGACGTCGAGACCAATCAGCTGGTCGCAACGACGGCAGGCCCGCAGGTTCTCTGGGGTGCGCGGTAGGGATGAGGCACTGGGGGCCAAGGGGAGGACCATGGCGACCGGTTCCATCTCCTCGCCGGTCTCGCGGTCGAGGTAGACCTGGCCCGGCTCGGCGTGGGCGAGGGCCTCGCGGCCGGAGGCCGGGGCGCGCATCCTGTAGAGCTGCTTCGAGTTCACGGCGGCGAAGACTAATAGCTTCTGCGGAACCGATGCGGATACTCGTCTTCCACGGCTACATGCTGCGCGGCACCGGCAGCAACATCTACAACGTCAATCTCGCCCGCGCGCTGGCCAAGCTCGGCCACGAGGTGCACCTGCTCTGCCAGGACCGCGAGACGAAGATCGAGGGGGTCGAGATCCACAACCCCGACATCGGCGGCCTGCTGCCCGTCTACGTCACGGATCCCTACGAGGGCTTCGAGGTCAAGACCTTCCCGGAGCTGAGTGAGGAGGAGCTCGACCGCTACATCGAGGCCAACGTCGCCGCTGTGGGTGACGTGGCGGAGCGGGCGGGTGGAATCGACCTCGCCCTTGCCAACCACCTGGTGATGGGACCGGCGATCCTCGCCCGCGCCGACGTGGCTCCCTTCGCCGCCAAGATCCATGGCTCGGCGCTCGAGTACACGGTCAAGCCGCATCCGCGGTTCCTGCCCTACGCGCGGGAGGGGATGGAAGCGGCGCAGGGGGTGCTCGTCGGCTCTCGGCATACGGCTGAGTCGCTTTGGGCGGCGCTGCCTGAAGTAGAGGAGCTCCGGGAGAAGACACGCCTGGGGCCACCTGGGGTTGACACGGAGGCGTTTCGGCCGCGGGAGTCGGGGTCGGATCCAGCGGGCTCGCGTTCGCGAGGAGTTCCCGCTGGACCCGACCCCGACTCCCGCCGGAGGATCGTCTTCGTTGGGAAGCTGATCGTGTCCAAGGGGGTGGATCTGCTGCTCGCCGCCTGGCCACTGGTTCGGGCCGAGCATCCAGGTGCGAAGCTGGAAGTCGCGGGGTTCGGGGAGTACGAAGAGGGCCTGCGGCGGTTGCTGGCGGCGCTAGAGCGGGGGGACCTCGATGATGCACGGAAGGTGGCTCTGGCCGGTTGGGGACTCGAGGGTGGGGAGGAGAAGCCGTTGCCGATCCTCTCTGCCTTTCTTGCTGATCCGCCCGCCGGCTACATGGAGGCCGCCCAGGACGGGGCTGGGTCAGTCGAGTTCATCGGCCGGCTCGAGCACGATGAGGTGGCGGAGCTGCTTCCGGGGGCCGAGGCGCTGGTGATGCCGAGCACGTTTCCGGAGGCGTTCGGGATGGTCGCTGCGGAGGCTGCGGCCTGTGGGGCGCTGCCAATTTCGGCTGGGCACTCGGGGATGCTCGAGGTGTCTCGGCAGCTGATGGAGGCGCTTCCCGAGGAGGTCGGTCGTCTCACCTCGTTCCCCGTCGAGGCGGGGGCGGTCGAGGCGATTGCCGAGCGGCTGAACGGCTGGCTTGCGCTTCCCGAGGCCGAGCGGGCCTCGGCGCGGGAGGCGCTGGTCGAGACGGCGCGGCGGCTCTGGAGCTGGGAGGGCGTGGCCCGTGGGGTGCTCGCCGCCGCGGCGGGCCAGGAGCCTGAAAGCTTCCCGCCGTCGCTTCAATAGAATGCCCGCCGCCTCATGTACGGCCGCCTCCCGATAGCGAAGATGCTCGCTGCCACAGTTGCGATGACCGCGGCGATCTCTGCCGTGATGCTCTCGATCAACTGGGATGGCCAGGAGGCCTCGACGGCCGCTCCCAAGATCGACGATTTGCTCAATGTGATGATCGTCCTCTCGTCCTTCGTCTTCTCGCTGGTGGTCGTTGCGCTCTTCTACGCGCTGTGGAAGTTCAAAGCCAAGCCGGGCGACGAATCCGACGGCGAGCCGATCCACGGCAACACCCGGCTCGAGGTGGCCTGGACGCTGATCCCGACGATCATCGTGCTCTTCGGCGCCGGCTACAGCTGGTCGGTGCTCAACGACATCGAAACGCTCGACAAGAACCCGCTCACCGTCGACGTCTTCTCCCAGCAGTACGCCTGGAGCTTCGGCTATCCCGGCAAAGGCGACGTCTACGTGCAGGGCGAAATGCACGTGCCGCTCAACCGCCAGATCCAGTTCAAGATGCACGCCCAGGACGTGATCCACTCCTTCTGGGTGCCGGAGTGGCGGATCAAGAAGGACAACGTGCCCGGCATCACGACCACCGCGATCGTCACCCCGGACAAGCTCGGCACCTACCAGCTGATCTGCACCGAGCTCTGCGGCTTCGGCCACGCCTCGATGCGGGCCAAGGTCGTGGTCGAAACGCCGGCCAACTTTCAGAAATGGGTCAGCGGCCTGGAAGAAAAGGTGCCGGCGCCGCTCAAAGAATCGATAACCCAAGACACCGAGACCAACCCGACGCCACTCAACGCCGGAGGGGCATAATGGAGGTCTGCTGATGACTGCTGCGATCAAGCACCCGGGCTGGATCAGGGGCGCGCTCGGCGCGATCCTCGGCGCGGCATTTGGCTTCGCGCTGGTCGTCGCGCTGCGCAAGGCCTCGGGGCTGCCCGCCTACCAGACCGAACAGACCGGCTACCCGCAGGTGGTCGTGCCGCTGATCACCGGCCCGCTCGGCTTCCTGCTCGGCTTCGGCTGCTTCGACTACTGGCTGCGTTGGGCCGCCGGCATGCCGACGATCCCCGAGGACCACTCCCAGCACGGCGCCAAGAGCTGGAGGGACTACTTCCACTTCAACACCGATCACAAGGTGATCGGCATCCAGTACATCTGCACCACCTTCTTCTTCTTCTTCGTTGGCGGCCTGATGGCGATGCTGATCCGGGCCGAGCTGGCCCAGCCCGGCACTCAGATCGTCGACGCCGCCACCTACAACAGCCTCTTCTCCACCCACGCGGTGCTGATGATCTTCGTCTTCGTGATCCCGGTCTTCGCCGGCATCGCCAACTACGTCCTGCCGCTGATGATCGGCGCCCCGGACATGGCCTTCCCGCGCCTCAACGCGCTCAGCTTCTGGATGCTGCCGCTGGCCGGGCTGCTCTTCATCGGCAGCTTCCTCGCCCCCGGCGGCGCCTTTGACGCCGGCTGGACCGGTTACGCACCGCTCTCGACCGGGGCTCCTCTGGGCCAGTCCTTCTTCAACCTCGGCGTCCAGTTCGCCGGCGCCTCCTCGATTGCGACCGCGCTCAACTTCCTGGTCACGATCATCACCATGCGGGCGCCGGGGATGACCTTCTGGCGGATGCCGCTGCTGGTCTGGGCCAACCTCTCGACCTCGCTCTTGGTTGTCGCGGCCACCCCGTTCATCGCGGGCGTCCAGTTCATGGTCCTCTTCGACCGCGCCCTGCACACCAACTTCTTCCAGTTCGCTGGCGGAGGTGATGTCGTCAGCTACCAGCACATCTTCTGGTTCTACTCGCACCCAGCCGTCTACATCATGATGCTGCCCGGCTTCGGGATCATCAGCGAGGTCATATCCACCCATGCCCGCAAGCCGGTCTTCGGCTACCGGCTGATGGCCCTGGCGCTGATCGGGATCGTCGTGCTCAGCTACTCGGTCTGGGCACACCACATGTTCGTCGCTGGCATGTTCAGCTGGCTGCGCGTTCCGATGATGATCACCACGCTGCTGATCGCGGTGCCGACCGGGATCAAGATCTTCTCCTGGATAGGCACGCTCTATTTCGGCAAGATCCATACCTACTCGACCGCGATGCTGTTCGCGCTCGCCTTCATCGTCACTTTCACGGTCGGCGGGATCAGCGGCGTGATGCTGGGCATGGTGCCGATCGACATCCACGTCTCGGACACCTACTTCATCGTCGCCCACATCCACTTCGTGCTCTTCGGCGGCTCCGTCTTCACGATCTTCGCCGGGATCTACCACTGGTTCCCGAAGATCACCGGGCGCATGTACGACGAGAAGCTCGGCCGGGTCCACTTCTGGGGCACGCTCTTCGGCACCTGGGTCACCTTCATCCCGATGCACTGGATCGGCATGGATGGCATGCCCCGGCGCGTCGCCGATTACGCGACCCAGTTCGGAGAGTGGAACTTGCTGATCAGCTGCGGCGCCTTCATCCTCGGCGCGATCCAGCTGGTCTTCCTCTACAACATGATCGTCAGCTGGCGCTTCGGCCCGAAGGCTGAGGCCAACCCCTGGCGGGCCAACTCGATCGAGTGGCAGGTCTCCTCGCCGCCGCCGATCTTCAACTTCCCCGAGATCCCGCGCGTCGTCGGCGGTCCCTACGAGTACGGCGTGCCGGGCGCCCGCCACGCGATCATGCCCGGCGAATCGGTCGAGGCGCCGGCGCCGGCAGAGCCGACCGTGGTGGGCTCGGCATGAGCGACGCATCGGGGGCGAAGCCCCTGCTCGTCTTCCTCAACGAGGTCGCGGGCGGGCGCAAGCTGCTGGCGGCTGTGCGTGAGCGCGCCGGCAAGGTTCCCTTCGTCGCCGTCGCGGCGCCGCAGAACCAGCCCGCGGTCGGCCAGCTGATCGACTCCGGCGAGCTGCGCGACGCGGCGAGGGCCCGGGTCGAGGTGACGATGTCGATCCTCTCCGAGTACGGGATCGATTCGATCGGCGAGGTGATGGACCCGGAGTCGTCGCTGGCGCTGGACGACGCGGTGCGCGCCCACGAGCCGGGCGAGGTGCTGCTCTCCTGCGCCGCCGGAACCCGCTTTGGCCTCACCCGCAAGGACCTCGTCTCCTGGGCCGAAGCTCGCTTCGAGCCTGAGGTCGCAGTGACCCACATCCCAGTTCGGATCACCGACGATTCGATCAGCTGGGAGAAGAGCCACACATTGGTGGTGGCGAGCCAGACCGTTGCCGCGCCTGACCTGGTCAGCCGGCTCAAGGAGCGCGCCGCCGGGCACCCGCATCGCTACACGATCATCTGCCCGCGGACCGAGGACGTGACCGAGCAGGAGATGGTCCGTGACCTGGCCGCGACCCTGGCCGAGCTCTATCGCGCTGACATCGACGCCACCGGCCAGCCGATGAGCCCCGATCCCTTTCACGCGGTGCAGAACGCGATCGAGCACTACAGCGTCGACGAGGTGCTGATCTCGACCTTCGCCGGCGAGACCTCGCGCTGGCTCGAGGACGACCTGATCGGCCGCGTCCGCGCGATCACCGAGAAGCCGGTCGAGCACCTCGAGGTCGGCCGCCCGGCCGTCGTCGTCGCCGCTGCCGTCGCCGAGGGAGGGGAGGCCTGATGGAGAGCGCAACGGTCACGCTGGGGCACGCCCACGAGGAGGAGCACCACGGGCCCCCCGAGGCGAACCAGAGCTCCCGGATCGACCGCCAGACCCTGGGGATCCTGCTCTTCATCGTCTCCGAGGTGATGCTCTTCGGGGCGTTCTTCGCCTCCTACTTCTTCCTCCGGGTCGTCGTCCACCCCTCGAGCTGGCCACCGCATCCCTACGAACTTCCGGTCGCGGTGGCTGGGGTCAACACGGCGATCCTGGTCTCCTCCAGCTTCACCATCCACTACGCGCTGGAGTCGATACGCCGCGGCAACCGCAACGGCCTCAAGCTTGGCCTGCTCCTCACCTGGATGCTCGGCGCCACCTTCCTCTTCATCCAGCTCAACGAGTACGTCCACCTCGGCTTCAGCGCCCGCGATCTCGGCTTCGGCTCGATCTTCTACAGCCTCACCGGCCTGCACGGCGCCCACGTCTTCGTCGGGCTCTGCCTGCTCACGTTTGCCTCGATTCGCGCCTTCCGGGGCCATTTCGGTCCCGAGGAGAAGGATCACCTCGGCGTCGAGGTGCCCGGCATCTACTGGCACTTCGTCGACATTATGTGGCTGGTCGTCTTTTTCACCGTGTATATCCTTTAGCGCGGCCGCTGCAAGCCGGCGCATCTCGGAGTCTTCGGCCTGAGAGGGCTGCAAATCGGCGCCCGGCGGCGTCCTCGGTCGCTCGCGTGCAGAGCACGCCACGCTCCCTGCGTCCTTGCCGAGCTTGATTTTCGCCGTCTCTGGGTAAAAATCTAGATATGCACAATCCGCTGCGGTCTGAGGCTGACGCGTTCAGATGGTTGGTGGTGATTGCGGCTGGAGTGGTGTCGGCGACCGTGCTCACATTGCTGACGCGGCCGGTGGTGGGTGTGGTCTGGACCGCTCTCCTCGTTGGCTTCGGCGTTGGCTTCGGTTACCGCAGCGCGCGCGGCTCGTTGCCTCGCAACGTCGAGGTGACCAAGGGTGGGGATGGCAAGTTCCGCCTGCTCGTGGTCGCCAACGAGACGGTGCAGGGCGCGGCGCTGCTGAAGGAGATCGGCAATCGCTGTCGTGACCGTCGCTGCGAGGTGATGGTCATGACGCCGGCTCTCGCTGCCTCCCGCGCGTCGCACTGGGCATCGGACATCGACGAGGCGATCGAGTTGGCGCGCCAGCGCATGGAGCTCTCTCTGATCGAGATCAAGCGGCTTGGCCTCAAAGCCAAGGGGGAGATCGGCGATTCCGACCCCAACATGGCGATCGAAGACGCCCTGCGCGTCTTTCCCGCGGACGAGATCGTGATCTCGACCCACCCTCCCGATCGCTCGCGTTGGCTAGAGCACGGAGTCGTCGACAAGGCCCGCGAGCGAATCGACCTGCCGATCGCCCACGTGGTCGTCGACACCCAGGCTCGCGTCGCCTGAATCGGCACGGGGGACCCGCGGCTCCAGCCGCCCCGCCGTCGCCACCGTCCACAGCATCGCCAGCCAGGTGGCAGTCGCCAGGGCGACGTGAACCCAGACGATCTCGCCCGGAAGCTTCAGGGCCCACTGGACGCCGCCCACGACACCCTGCAGGGCGAGCAGCCCGATCATCGCTGACAGCGGCCGCAGCGCCCTCCTATCGCCTCCTGGGCGTCGCAGGACGAACCAGACGGCAATCGCGGCGAGGCCGAAGACGGTGGCGATTGCCGAGTGGCGCTGGACGACCCATTCGAGCGTCCCGGTCCCCTCGAAGGTGAAGCGGTGGACGAGCTGTCCGGCATGGGCGCCGGCGTGCGGCCCCGAGGCGGTGGCGACCGTCCCGGCCGCAATCGTCAACTGGCCGAGCGGGATCAGCCCCCGCACCGACCAGACCCCGAGCCGGTCGCCGGAGCGGCGCCGCTCCCACGGTTCGTAGCGCGAGCACCAGGCGAGCGCGAAGGAGGCGTCGAGCAGCAGCATCGAGAGGATGAAGTGGCTCATCACCAGGCCGGGAGCGAGGTGGTACTCGACCACCAGGGCGCCGAGGATCGCCTGCCCGATCACGCCGAGTGGCAGCAGGGCGCCGAAGAAGGCGAGGTGCCAGCGGAAGGGGACGCGGAACCAGGCGAGCACGCTGGCGGCGATCACGGCGAAGCCGACGAATCCGGTCAGGATCCGGTTGCCGTACTCGATCACCGCGTGAGTTTCGAGCGGCGGAGTGTTGCCGCCGTAGCATTTGGGCCAGTCGGGGCAGCCGAGGCCGGAACCGGTCAGGCGAACGCCCGCGCCGGTCAGCACGATCAGCGCCAAGGCGCCAAGAGCGACCAGCGAGACCGTGGCGTAGAGCCGGGGCGTGATGCGGAGGCGTTCGCGCATAGTTGCCTCAGCGGATGATGCCAGCGGCCGCCGTCGGCCGCGCGGAAGCGTCAGCCGCTCTTGCTCTTCGAGCCGCTCTTGCCGCCGCCGCTGGTCGATTCGAGCAGGTATTCGACCAGGTCTTCCAGTTCTTTCGGCGAGAGCTTTTGCTCGAAGTTGCCCGGCATCACGTTGGGCGGGTAGCCGGTGGCGATCTTGGCGTTGGGGTCGACGATCGATTCGTGGACCATCGCTTCGCTCTGGCCGGGAAGAACTTCGTCGAGGTTGGGACCGGTGACCCCACCCGTTTTGGCGGCGGCGAGCGTGTGGCAGCCACCGCAGCCGTTGTTGGTGAAGACCTGAGCGCCGGCGCCCCCCGGCACTTTCGGCGGCGCCGCACCTGGCACGCCGGCGTAGAGGCCGACGTAGGCGGCGACGTCGTCGAGGTCCTGACCGGTGACGACGTCGGCGGGCATCGAGACCGCGGGGTCGCTATTGCCCGGCCGTGGGTACTCGACCTGGGCCTTGACCACGCCTTCGACCGTGTCGCCGCCCTCGCCGGCCGCCCGCGCTGAGGCGAAGGCGTCGTCGAGGTTGGGCCCGACCTGGGCGCTCGTGCCGGCCTGGGCCATGGTGTGGCAGACGCCGCACTTTTCGATGAAGAGCACACGCCCGCGGTTGGGGTCGGCGGTCGTCGTCCCGCAACCGGAAGCGGGCAGCGCCACCGCTGCCAGGGCGGCGAGGACGAGCAGCGGGCGGATGAGGTTGGCGAGCTTGGACATGCGGCGTAAAGCGTGCCTGAGTCTATATGTCCCGCCCGGCCGAAAGCAGGCTTACCCCTGCCTGAGGTCGGGTAGGCTTGAGGCGATTCTCACTAGCTCGCGAGCCTGAGGGGAGGCGGCAATGCAGGTACGGGATGGGATGTCGGAGGTGGTCCTCACGGTCGGCCCCGCGCACACGCTGCGCGAGGCGGCATCGATGATGGCCGAGAAGCGAATCGGCGCCGCGCTGGTCAGCGACGACGAGACGCCCGTGGCCCGCATCCTCACCGAGCGCGACATCCTGCTCTCGATCGGCGCGGGCGAGGATCCCGACGCGGAGCGGGTGGGAGATCACATGAGCGACAGCGTCATCTCCGCCTCACCGGACTGGAGCCTCGAGCGCGCTGCCGCGGAGATGTCGCGCCGCGGCATCCGCCACCTCGTCGTCTACGACGGTCCCGAGCTTGCCGGTGTGCTCTCGATGCGCGACATCGTCCGCGTCTGGACTTCTGAGGGCGCCACCTCGGGGATGAGTCCCGACTGAGCGGGAGAGGGGATGCTTCCGACTGAGGGCGTAGAGCGATCCCTGGGCCTATCTCAGGCCGCTTCGCGGGAGTTCCTGAGATAGGCCCAGGGATCGCTCTACGCCACACGATCGGGATTCACGCCTTCGCCGGCGGTCGGACTCCAGCTTTTTCGCCAAGCGGTCGGGATGCCCGGCTCTTAGCTCCACGGCCACACGGGTCGGATCCAGCACCGGACGGGAGAGGGCGTCGGGGATACCTCCCCGGGAACTCCCGCGAAGCGGCCCGGGGAGGTATCCCCGACGCCCTCGCGCTGAGCTGAGCTTGATCAGTCCCGCGGGACCGAGATCGTTTCGACCGGAAGCACCGCGCCGCGCACGTGCTGCTTGCGGGGGAGCCGGTAGTAGCTGCGGACCGCGTCCTGGACCATGCTGCGGAAGGCGAAGAGGGCGACGACGCCGCCGATGATCGAGTAAATCCAGCCACGGACCATGAAGCCCTCGGCGAAGATCCCGCAGACGGTCAGGGCGAGGGCGAAGGCAAAGACCGCCGGCGCCCACGAAGAACGCGGCTGGTAGACGACCTCGCCAGGCTCGGGGATGTGACGGTGCTCGGGGCTCACGATGCGATGTAGAGCATCGCCGCCACGAAGCAGAGGGCGAAGATCGCCGCTGCGATGCCGCCGGCCACCAGGGCGGCGCTCATGTTCGCTCTTGCGGTCTCGCGGTCCACGCCCGGATTTCTACTAGACCAGGCGGTCGAGCGGCATCGCGATGAAGAGCAATGCCAGGTAGGCGAGCGAGTAGAGGTAGGTGCGCAGGGCCCAGCGACGATCGGCGCTGCGCAGCAGGCGGACGGCGCAGTAGATGAAGCCCGCGCCGAGCGTCATCGAGGCGATCAGGTACTCGACGTTGAAGCCGCCGGCGCAGAACGGCAGCTGCGTCACCGCGTAGAGCAGCACGGTGTAGAGCAGGATCTGGCGACGGGTCTCGTCCTCGCCGCGGACGACCGGCAGCATCGGGATGTTGGCCTTGGCGTACTCGTCCTTCATCAGCAGCGACAGGGCCCAGAAGTGCGGTGGGGTCCAGAAGAAGACGATCGCGAAGAGGAAGAGGGCGGTGCCGCTGAGACCGCCCGTGACGGCCGCCCAGGCGACCAGGGGCGGCACCGCGCCGGCGGCGCCGCCGATCACGATGTTCTGCGGGGTCGAGCGCTTGAGCCAGAGCGTGTAGACGAAGACGTAGCCGAAGAGTCCCGAGATCGAGAGGGCAGCGGCCAGTGGGTTGACGGCGAGCGCAAGCAGGGTGAAGGAGGCGCAGCCGAGCAGGGTGCCGAAGGTGATCGCCGCTCGCGGCGAGATCCGCCCGCTGGCGACCGGGCGGTCTGCCGTGCGGGACATGATCCGGTCGATGTCGCGGTCGACGGCGTGGTTGATCGCGCCGGCGCCGCCGGCCGAGAGGGCGCCGCCGAGACAGGTGAGGAAGACGAGGCCGATCGAGGGATCTCCGGCCACGTACATGGTCGTGATCGTGGTCAGGAGCAGCAGCGACTGCACCTTCGGCTTGGTCAGGGTGGCGTAGTCGCGCAGGACGCCGAAGACAGCGGGACGCTGCGCGACGACCGCGGATTCAGCGCCGCTCACAGCGCTCAGGCTACCGGCTGGGACTCGCGAGCCGCTTCTTTGGCGGCGCGGCGACCGCGGTGGGCGATCGCCTCGCGGATGTCGCGCAGGGGCCTGTCGCTGCGCACGTCGGGCAGCACGTCGAAGTTGTGCGGCTCCGGCGGCGAGAGGGCGAACCACTCGAGCGAGTTGCCGCCCCAGTGGTCGTGGCCGGCGCGGCCGCCGTTGTTGAGGCTGGCGATTGCGTTGACCAGGGTCAGGATGATCCCGATCGCCAGCACGAAGGCGCCGATCGAGGCGATCAGGTTCTCGGTGCTGACCCCCGTGCCGCTGAAGTACTTGTAGGCGTCGGCAACCTGACCGTGATCGCCGCCGCTGAGGAAGAGCGGCACGAAGGTGAGCAGCATCCCGGCGACCAGCGCCCAGAAGGAGGCGCGGGCGAGCGTCTCGCCCATCGTGCGGCCGGTCAACTTGGGGAACCAGTAGTGCAGCGCGGCGAAGCAACCGAAGACGGCTCCGCCGACGAGGGCGAAGTGGGTGGCGGCGGTGGCGTCGGTCGTGTTGTGCAGGCGCCAGGCGACGGCGACCATCGAGTGCGAGATCTCGGCGCCGAGGCCGATCGAGATCATCGATACGGCGCCGGCGGCGAAGAGCAGCGGCGCCCGCAGCCGCAGCGTGCCGCCGATCATCGTCGCGATCAGGTTGAAGACGATCAGGCCGAAGGGCACGATCAGCGCCAGCGACATGATCATCGCGAAGTACATCCAGCCGATCCCGATCGGTGCGGTGAGCATGTTCTGCATCCAGGCGAGGGTGCCGATCACGGCGATAGCCAGCAGCGAGCCCGTGACCGCGTTGCGGTTGAAGAGCGGCTTGCGGGCGAAGACCGGCACGATCTCGCTGATCGCTGCCAGCGCCGTGATCAGGATCAGCATGTAGGCCCCGGTGTAGAAGATCCAGCTCATGTGCTCCCAGAGCAGCGGCGCGCCGCCGGAGCCGTCGGCGAAGAAGATGCCGTCGAAGTTGCGATCGATCAGCAGCATCGTGATCGCCGCCAGCATCACCGTGCCGACCACGATCAGCAGCCAGGAGGAGACGGCCGCGGCCCAGGCGAACACGGGCACCCGCCGCCAGGCCATCCCCGGGGCGCGCATGCGCCGCAGGGTCGCGACCAGGTTGATCGCGATCAGGACGAAGCCGAGCGTTGCCAGCCCGCAGGCCGCCGCCCAGGCGTCGACGCCGTTGTTGGGCAGGAAGGCCAGCTCGGAGAGCGGCGCCAGCGGGTTGACGCCGGCCTCGGAGGGGGTGAAGAGGAAGCCGGCGTAGAGGACGGTGGCGCCGGCGAGGTAGAGCCAGAGGCCGACCTGGCCGAGGCGCGGCAGGGCGGTGCCGCGCGCGCCCACCTGCAGCGGTGCGAGGTAGTAATAGAGACCGAGGCAGAGCGGCAGGGCGAAGAGGAAGATCGCCGTCGCCCCGTAGAGCGAGAGCATGCGGTTGAAGGTGACCGGCGTCAGCAGGCTGTTTTCGGGAATCGCCAGCTGCAGCCGCATCAGCAGGAACTCGACCAGGGCGATGAAGAGGAAGCCGAGGGCGGCGCCGATCATCACCCGGCCGACGTCCTTGTGGTCGGCGCTGGTGACGGCCTCGATCCAGTGGGGACGGCGGCGGGGGAAGCCGTCGACGACGACCTCGGGACGAGCGCTCACGGGACTTCTCCCTTTTCGATCAGGCCCACGACGCGATCCTGGGCCGCCTGTATGTCGGCTTTCTGCTGTTTGACGAATGCTTCGTATTCGGCCGGCGAGACGACGTCGACCTCGGTCCGCATCGCCGCGTAAGCCTGGCCGGAGAAAGTCGCCGACTGTCCGTCGAAGGTCCCTTCCTCGTCGGCGCGGAAGACGACGTGGTTGGTCTTGCCGGGCACCGCGTCGCGCTTGGGTGCAAGCTCCGGCACGTCCCAGGTGTGGATCACGTCGGTCGAGATCAGGTCGAGTTCGACCGTGGTGTCGACCGGCACGACCAGCTTGTAATAGGAGAAGGCCCCATTGGGGTAGTCGTAGCGCCACAGCCACTGCTGGCCGGTGGTTTCGATCTTCAGCGGCTTCGACTTCGCAGAGGCGAGGCCGGCCGAGCCTGTGGTGGGCACCTCGCGCGCCTTGTCGGTGAAGACGAAGCTGAGCACGAGGATGACGGCGGCGAAGGCGCTGAGCACGGCCCCGACGCGGAGCTGGGTCCCGGGACCGCCGCGAATCTGGCGCGGCTCATCGCCGCGCTCGCTGCGATAGCGCCGCAGGGCGTAGATCAGCGCGCCGTTGATCGCGACGATGACGATCGCCGCGGCGACGAAGCCAATCCAAAGCAGGGTGTCGATCTGGTCGGCGCCAGGAGAGTGGGGACTCAAAGCGCGGCCATTCTAATCACGCTGGTCGGCGCGGCGCGGTTCCCGCTCTCGCGCCGCGGCCCGCGAGCCTGCTCCTATACTCGCCGACCTGATGAAGGCGCGATCGCGGCCATCTCCGGCGCTTCGCCTCGCCGTACGTGCCGGAGCAGCGGGTGCTGTGGCGGCCGCGGTGGCCGTTCCCCTGCTGCGCAAGCGGCTGCGGGTTCCGACCCCGGTGACGGTGGCCGCCTGCGCCGCGGGCCCCCTGGCGGTCGCCGTCCTCGCCCCGCGCTCGCGCAAACGCGACGTGGCGCTCTACGCGATGCAGATGTGGGCTTTCATCATGGTCCACGAGCTTCCCTACGACGATCCGGAGGGGCTCGAGTCGCGATTGCGCAGCCGCTACCCGATTGTCGCCGATCGCGTGCTCGGCCTCGGGCGCCTGCCCAATGCCCGCCTGCAGCGCGGCATCGCGCGGTTGCGCCGCGCCGGCACCGTCAATCGCGTTCTGACCTGGGCGCACTGGCTCTGGTTCTTCGAGCCCTACCTCGCCCTGACCTGGATCCTGCTGCGCCATCCCGAGCGCTTCCCGCGCGCCGCGCGCCAGATGGCCGCCGTCTTCGACATCGGCTGCATCGCCTACTTCGTGATCCCGACCTCGCCGCCGTGGTGGGCCTCCGAGCAGGGGATGACCGGCGAAGAGGTGGAGCGGATCATGATCGGCGTCGGCGAAGACACCTGGCGCTCGGCCTGGCCGAAGATGTACAACGCGCTCGGCGGCAATCCCTGGGCGGCGATGCCCTCGCTGCACTTCGCCACCTCGGCGATGGCGGCGATTCAGCTTGCCGAGGCGGGTCCGGTCGAGGGCGCGGTGGGGTGGACCTACTCCCTGACGCTCGGCTTCGCCCTCGTCTACCTCGGCGAGCACTACGTCACCGATCTGCTCGCCGGCGCCGGTCTCGTCGCCGCGGTGCGCCGTGGGGAGCCGCTGGCCGAACCGGCCGTACACGGGGTGACCATGGGCCTGCAGCGCTTGGAGCGCCTCGCCAACGGGTAGTTTCTTGGGAGTGTCTCCCGAGGGTCCGGTGAACGGCGACCATACCGCCGAGCTGCCGATCTTCACGCGGCGGCGGCTGATCCAGACGGCGGTCATCGTTGTCGCGTTGCTGGTCGGGATCTACTTCCTCTTCCCGAAGCTGGTCGGGTTGGGCAACGCCTTGGGCAAGCTCGACGACGCCGATCCGCTCTGGATCGCGATCGCGATCGGGTTCAACGTCCTCGCCTTCGGCACCTACATCGCCCTCTTCAAGGCGGTGGTGGGCGGCGACGTCCTGCGCTTCACCTGGCTCGAGACGTATGAGATCAACATGGCCGGCCTGGCCGCGACCCTGCTCTTCTCGGCAGCCGGGGCAGGGGGGATCGTGCTCACCTTCTGGGCCCTGCGCAAGGCGGGGATGGCGCGACACGAAGTAGCGCGGCGGATGGTCGCCTTCCTCACCCTCCACTATGCCTTCTATCCGCTGGCCCTGATCCTCTTCGGCGTGCTGCTGCGCACCCACGCGCTCAACGGCAAGGACTCGATCGAGCTGACGATCGTGCCGGCGGGCGTGGCCGGCCTGCTGCTCGCGCTCGGCCTGCTCTTCGCTCTGGTCCCCCCCGACCTCGGGCCCCGCATAGCCCGCTTCGTGCACGGCAAGCGCGGTCAGGAGATCGCCAGGAACATCGCCCGGGTGCCGGCGGTCTTCGCCGAGGGATTCCGCTTCGCGATCGGCCTCTTCACCCACCCGCGCCAGGGCGGTCTGGCGGTGCTCGGCGCCGCCGGCTTCTGGGCCGCCAACATCGGCATCCTCTGGGCCTGCTTCCATGCCTTCGGCGTCCACGTGCCGCTTGCCGTGGTTGTCCAGGGGTTCTTCCTCGGCATGGTCGCCAACCTGATCCCCTTCGCTCCCGCTGGCGTGGGGGCCGTCGACGCCGGGATGATCGGCGCTTTCGTGCTCTTTGGCATTCCCGAGACGACCGTCTTTCCGGCGATCCTGATTTACCGCCTGATCGCTTTCTGGATGCCGATTCCGTTCGGGGTCGCCGCCTTCTTCCAGCTCCGCACCCGGGTCCAGCACTGGGAATCCGAGGGGCTGCCGATCGACCGCAAGCAGCCCCCGCAGCTTGCGGGGGAGGTCAGCCGGGGAGTACTATAAAAAGTAAAGTATTGGCAACGCCATTAGACTCGGGACGGACATGACAGAGCCCAACAAGGTCGAGAACGTGATCATCGTCGGCGGTGGACCGGCCGGCTATACGGCCGCGCTCTACACCGCGCGCGCCAACCTGGAGCCGCTCGTCTTCGAGGGCTTCCAGTGGGGTGGGCAGCTGCAGAACACGACCGACGTCGAGAACTACCCCGGCTACCCCGGGGGGATCATGGGGCCGGAGATGATGAACGAGTTCCGCGCTCAGGCCGAGCGCTTCGGCACTCGCTTCGTCACCGACGACGTCGATCGGGTCGAGCTCTCCGACGGCGGCGTGCAAAAGGTCTTCCTCGGCGACGAGGAGTACCAAGCAAAAGCGGTGATCCTGGCGATGGGGGCGGAGCCGAGCCGCCTTGGCATCCCCGGCGAGATGGAGCTCAGCGGTTGCGGCGTATCGACCTGCGGCGTCTGCGACGGAGCCTTCTTCAAAGACCAGAAGGTGATCGTGATCGGCGGCGGCGACTCGGCGATGGAGGACTCGATCTTCATCTCCAAGTACGCCAGCGAGCTGACCGTGGTCAACCGCCGCGACGAGTTCCGGGCCTCGAAGATCATGCTCGACCGGGCCAAGGAGCAGGGCAACATCAGCTTCAAGACCCCCTACGTCGCGGAGGAGTTCGTCGCCAGCGACAAGGGCCGCCTCGATCACGTGCGCCTGCGCAACGTCGAGACGGATGAGACCGAGGACTTCCAGGCCGACGGCGCCTTCATCGCGATCGGCCACATTCCCCGCTCAGAGGTGGTGAGCGACCAGGTCGACACCGACGAGAACGGCTACATCCTCACCGAGGGCGGCTCGACCCGCACCAACCTGGCCGGCGTCTTTGCCGTCGGCGACGTCGTCGACCACATTTACCGCCAGGCGGTCACTGCCGCCGGCAGCGGCTGCAAGGGCGCCCTCGATGCCGAGTGGTACCTGCGCGACACCCCACCGAGTCCCGAGGCGCATTGGTTGCCCGGCGGGGAGCCGGTAGAGGTCGCGCCGACGCCTCAGACGTAGCGTCGCGACGCCATCGCCGCCGAGTTGACCGAGGGGCGTGGAAAACTTCCGTTTCGCACACGTGTTTCAGGGGGCGTGAATTCGGTGGTTGGAGCAGGGGGGTCCTCAAGCGAATCTTTGAGGCGGGGTTTGGTCGTGCCGGCCTTCGTCTTTGCTCTGCTGGTGACGATGACGTGGGCGGCGCCGGCTTCGGCAGGAAGCTGGACTGGGTTCAGCCTCAAGGACGATCAGGTGAGCGGGGACCTCTTTGGCGTCTCCTGTCCTTCGACGACTCTCTGCGTCGCGGGTGGCAGCGACAGCCTGATCGCGTCGTCGACGAATCCGGCGGCAGGCGCCGCCGCCTGGGCGGTCGTTCATCCGGGTGGCAAGCAGGAAATCCCAGGGGGTTCGGGAGGCGAAGTCGTTTTTCCCGGCGCCCAGGTGCGGGGCATCTCTTGCCCGTCGACAACGCTCTGTGTTGGCGCCGGCTATGACGGCCGCATCTTCAGCTCCACTAATCCCACCGGCGGGATTGCGGCCTGGAAGGTCACGCCGCTCAGCGGCGAAAAAGAACCTCGCTTTCACATGACGGGAATCTCCTGTCCCTCGCGGCAGCTCTGCATCGCGGTTGCCTATGGCAGCAAGGTGATCGTCTCGACCGATCCCACCGGGGACGCATCGGCCTGGGCGGTCAGCCAGCTGCCGTTCCAAGTGGACTTGCGGGGCGTCTCGTGCCCGAGCGTCTCCTTCTGCGTCGCGGTCGACAACGCGGGTCGAATCGTCGCTTCGAGCGATCCCACCGGTGGTCCGGGCGCGTGGAGCCTCGTCGGCGCTCCGGCGGGCGAAGGCGTCCTCAACGGCATCTCCTGTCCATCGCTCTCGCTCTGCGTGACCGGCAATGCCGGGCGGATGATTACCTCGATCGACCCCGGCGGAGGATTGGGAGCTTGGAGCGCGGTCACGGCGGGAACGGGCCTGCCGGTCGAGGCCGTCTCCTGTCCGACGACTTCGGCCTGCGCGGCTGTGGACAACAACGCCGATGCGATCGTCTCCACCAATCCGCTCGGCGGCTCTGCCGATTGGTCTTCGACCAACGTGCTCCCAGCTCCCCAGACGGAAAACAATCCCCTGGGCGTCCAGAACGGCATATTCGGTATCTCCTGCCCGGCGACGACGCTTTGCGTTGGCGTCGGCGCTTCCGAAGACGTCATCGCCTCGACCAACCCCTTCGCACGCGACGTCACGCCTGCCTCCCTGCGCAAGTCGAGGCGCCTGCGCGTGGTGATCACGAAGCACCCCCTGCAGCGGATCGAACCGCGCAAAGGAGGAGTCAGGGTCGGTTTCCGCTTCCACTCGCTGGGCCGACGCGCCACCCGCTTCAAGTGCAAGCTGGGAGGCGGAGAACTGGCAAGCACGCGGCCGCATTTGAGACGACTGCGCTTTGGGCCATGCGCGTCGCCCGTCGATTACAGGCTGGGCAAGGGTAGGTATGTCTTCCGCGTGCTTGCCGTCGCTGCCGGCCACAGGAGCCCGCCGGCCAGCTTCAGCTTCAGGGTCGGTCGCCTTGAAGAGGGGAAGCCGTCAGGCTCATGCCCCGCGACCCCACAGCGCTTCTCGTTTCGCCCTTGCTTCAACGCCCGCTGAGGCAGCTAGTCGAGCAGCTTTTGAACGACGAAGGTGCGGGAGCCTTTGGGCGTCTCGATCTTGATCGGCTCGCCTACCTTGGAGTCGATCAGGGCGCGGCCGATCGGGGACTCGGCGGAGAGGCGGCCCTCCGCCAGGTTGGCTTCGGTCGAGCCGACCAGGGTCCAGGTGTTGGCTTCGCCCTTCGCTTCGTCGAGCACCTCGGCCGTGCGGCCGAAGGCAAAGGTGTCGGCGTCGCCGTCGATCTCGACTACCACGGCGGTGCGCAAGCGCTCGCGCAGGCGCTTGATCTTGGTCTCGAGGTGGGCCTGGTCTTCCTTGGCGATGTGGTACTCGGCGTTCTCCTTGAGGTCACCTTCCTCGCGGGCGACTTTGATCCGGGCGGCCATCTTCGT
>Ga0207702_10001791_pt1 | contig 21150 bp, 32 predicted proteins | sample KBSCornC62_FD_184302 | JGI IMG/M metagenome (GOLD analysis project Ga0207702, IMG submission 184302) | Corn rhizosphere microbial communities from Kellogg Biological Station, Michigan, USA - KBS Corn C6-2 (SPAdes) (version 2) | ecosystem: Host-associated > Plants > Roots > Rhizosphere > Soil ...
CCGCGGGAGGCGCGGCCGCGAGCAGGCCTCTGCTGACGGCGATGCCCCCACGTGCGCCGCGTCCGACCGCGAACGCGCGCGGCAGCCCGTCCTCGAGCACGTACAGGCGCGGCTTCGCGACCATCGCGATCCCGGCGAGCGACGCGACGACCGAGTGCAGCGCGGGCGCCTCGCCGACGGGCAGCTCCCGTGCGCCGACCATTCCCAGCACCACACGGTCCCCGTACCAGTACGCGGCACCGGCCACGAGGAGGGCGAAGAACACGAGCAGCGACGCCAGCCGGTAGCTGCCGATCTCCCAGCCGATCACACCGACGGCCGCGCAGCCGGCGGCGACCAGCATGCACGCCTTCAGCACGTTCCACGCAGCGACGAGCCGCCAGTGCACCGGCTCAGCCGTCGTCGGGTTGCTCGTCCTCTTCGAGCCCGCGCGGCGGCCAATCGGGCTCGGGCGCGTCGCAGCGGCTCGAACAGTGCAACGAGGCGATGTTCTGCAGGGGGATGAGGATGTGCCCGTTCAGCTCGAGATGCGCGACGTCGTCGAGGAGGCAGTACGCGGTGAGCACGCCGTCCTGGTAGTCGCCGCCGAACAGCGCAACTTCGACCTGCTCACCCTTGTACTTGTTGGTGTAGTCGTCCAAGCGGCCTCAGTCTAGTCGGCGCAACGCGCCCGCCTCGACGGCGAACTCGAGCACTGCGGTGTTGCCGACGACGGCACTGCGGCGCCGAGCCTCGGCGTAGCTGACGCGGTCGGCGAACGCGGAAGCGGCACGCATCGGCCCACCGTGCGTGACTGCGAGGATGCGCTCACCGTCGTGTGCGTCCGCGAGCTCCAACAGGGCCGCGACCACGCGCTCGGCCAGCACGTCGTACGTCTCGCCGTCCGTCCAGCCCTGGCGGTAGTCCAGCCACCTCGCGTACTCCTCCGGGAACCGCTGCTCGATCTCCGCGCGCGTGAGCCCGGACCACGAGCCCACGTCGACTTCGCGCAGCGCGTCGACGGTGACCGGCTCGAGCCCGTGCGAGGCGGCCACCACCGCCGCGGTCTCGTAGGCGCGCCGCAACGGGCTCGAGTACACCGCGGCGAGCGCCTCCGGCATCAGCGCGACGGACAGGTCGACTGCCTGCGCCCGCCCGGTCGCGTTGAGCGGCGGGTCGGCCCAGCCCTGGAAGCGGCCCTCGCGGTTCCAGTCGGTCTCGCCGTGGCGCGCCAGCAGGATCGTCGTCACGGCCGCCTTAGACTACTCCGCCTTGGACCTGGGCCTGAGTGAGCGCATCTGCCTCGTGACCGGCTCGACCGGCGGGATCGGCCGCGCGACCGCAGGCCTCCTCGCTCAGGAGGGGGCGCAGGTCGTGACCTGTGGCCGCGGCGAGGCTCCGGGCGTCGGCGAGGCGAAGCACGTCGTCGCGGACCTCGCGCGACCGGGCGAGCCGGAGCGCGTGGTCGCCGAGGCCGGCGAGCTGGACGTGCTGGTGAACAACGTCGGCTACGCCGAGCAGCGCGACTTCCTGGCGCTCACGGACGAGGACTGGGACGAGGCGTGGCAGCTGAACGTGATGAGCTTCGTCCGGGCGATCCGCGCGGCTGTCCCGCCGATGAGGGAGCGCGGGCGAGGCGTGATCGTCAACGTCTCCTCGACGGCCGGCAAGCGTCCCTCGACGGGGATGCCGGAGTACTCCGTCACGAAGGCCGCGGTGCTGTCGCTCTCTCGGCTCGTCGCGGACCTCTACGCGGGCGCAGGGATTCGCTGCAACGCCGTCACGCCTGGGCCGACCGCGACGGAAGCGTGGCTCGGTGAGGGCGGGCTCGCCGACCAGCAGGCCGCGCGGAGCGGCAAGACACGCGACGAGGTGCTCGAGGCAGTGGGCAAGGGGCGGCCGCTAGGGCGGCTGGCGGAGCCCGACGAGATCGCGGCCGTCGTGGCGTTCCTCTGCTCCGACCGGGCGTCGTACGTGACCGGCGCCGCCTGGAGCGCCGACGGCGGCACCGTGCCGATCATCGTCTAGCTCCGACGGCTGTGGAGTAATCGGCGCTCTCTCGACGCAGAGTCGTCACTGACGCGGCGCAGGAAAGCCGGTAGCCTCGGCAGCGAGGGAGGCGGGAGAAAACCCCACCCAGTTGAAAGGGTGGGGGTGCGGCGTGGCGTGCGGCCGGCGCGGCTCGCTCGCTGCCCGGCCTGCGGGCTAGCATCGGCGTCGATGCCGGAGCTTGCCGGGCGCACCGCCGACGCTTTCGAGGCTCGCGTCCGCGAGCAGGAGGACCGGTGGCTCTCGCCATTCGCCGTCCGCTCGTACGAGACCCGCGGGCGCGCCCACGACGACGAGCCGTGCCTCCTGCGCACCCCGTTCCAGCGCGACCGCGATCGGATCGTGCACACCAAGGCGTTCCGGCGCCTGATGCACAAGACGCAGGTCTTCGTCGATCCGGCCGGCGACCACTACCGCACGCGGCTGACGCACACGCTGGAGACGACCGGCATCTCGCGCGGCGTCGCGCGCGCGCTCCGGCTGAACGAGGACCTCGTCGAGGCGATCGGGCTCGGGCACGATCTCGGGCACACGCCGTTCGGGCATGCGGGCGAGGAGGCGCTCGACGCACTGTTGCAGGAGCGATTCGACCGCCGCTTTCACCACAACGAGCATTCGCTGCGCGTCGTCGACGTGCTCGAGCGTGACGGGCGCGGCCTCAACCTGACGGCCGAGGTGCGTGACGGGATCCTCAACCACACCGGCCCGAACGAGCCCGACACGCTCGAGGGCAGGATCGTCCGGCTGGTCGACCGCGTCGCCTACATCAACCACGACATCGACGACGCCGTGCGCGCAGGCGTGCTCGATCCGGGCGAGCTTCCGCAGGAGGAGATCGAGCTGCTCGGCGCGACGGGGTCGCGGCGCATCGACGCGCTTGTTCACGACCTCGTCGAGACGTCGGCGCGCGCGGGCGACATCCGCCAGAGCGCGGAGATCGGCGAGGCGATGCTCGCGCTGCGCACGTTCATGTTCGGCCGCGTCTACCTCGGCGACGCGGCGCGGGCGGAGCACGTGCGCGCGCACGCGACGGTTCAGCGCATCTTCGAGCATCTATTGGACCGTGGAGATTCCGTGGACGACGTGATCGACTACGTGGCCGGGATGACCGACCGCTTCGCGATCAGCTACGCCGAGCAGCTTTGATGGCGCGTATCCGCGACGCGTCGGTGCGCGAGACAGTGGCCTCCGCCGACATGGTCGAGGTCGTCTCTGCGCGGACGCAGCTCCGGCGCAGCGGCGCCCGCTGGACGGGGCTCTGCCCGTTCCACGACGAGAAGACGCCGAGCTTCTCGGTCAACCCGGCGGACAAGCTCTACTACTGCTTCGGGTGCGGGGCGGGCGGCGACGTGATCAGCTTCGTCCGCGAGACGGAGCAGCTCGAGTTCGCCGAGGCGGTCGAGTGGCTGGCGGAGCGCTATCGCGTCACGCTCGAGTACGAGGAGAGCTCGCCCGAGCAGGACGCCGCGCGCGGGCGCCGCGAGCGGCTGCTGACCCTGCTCGAGCAGGCGACGAGCTTCTACGAGCGCTACCTCTGGGAGTCGCCGAGCGGCGAGGCGGCTCGGGGCTACCTCGCGGGCCGCGGGCTCGGCGAGGAGGTCTGTCGCGAGTACCGGCTGGGACTCGCGCCCGGCGGCGCGACGCTGGCGCGCAAGGCCCGCGAGAAGGGCTTCACGGCAGCGGAGCTGAGCGCGGCCGGACTCGTCAATCGCCGCGGCAACGACTACTTCAACGGGCGCCTGCTCTTCCCGCTCGCCGACGCGCGCGGGCGCGTGCGCGGTTTCCAGGCCCGGAAGCTCCGCGAGGACGACCCGCTCCGCGCGAAGTACGTCAACTCGCCCGAGGGCGAGCTCTTCCGCAAGGGCGACCTGCTCTACGGCCTCGACCGCGCGCGTACCGAGATCGCGAAGCAGGAGCGCGCAGTCGTGGTCGAGGGCAACACGGACGTGCTCGCCCTGCGGCAGGCGCGGCTCGAGCCGGTCGTCGCGTCGATGGGGACGGCTCTGACCGAGCGCCAGCTGAAGGAGCTCTCGCGCCTGACGCACAAGACCTGGCTCTGCTTCGACGGCGACGCGGCCGGCGAGGCGGCGACGCTCCGCGGGATGGAGCTCGCCGCGGCGCAGGGCTTCGACGTGCGAGTGGTGACGCTGCCGCCCGGCCGCGACCCGGCCGACCTCGCCGACCGGTTCGAGGAGCTGCTCGGCGGCGCGGAGAGCTACCTCTCGTATCGCGTGCGGCTCGAGGTCGAGCGGGCGCCCGACCGGCAGGAGGGGTTCGTCCGCGTGCGGGAGGTGCTCTCACGCTTCGAGGACTCGCCCGAAAGGCAGGATGCGGTGCGGGTCGCGGCCGACCGCCTCGACCTCCCGAAGGAGACGCAAGCGGGGCTCGCGCCGCACGGGCGCAGCTCGGCAACGGGCGAGATCTCGCCGAGGCTCCTCGAGAAGGGCCAGCGGTTAGAGCGCGACGCGCTTGCGGGAGTCGCCGCCCATCCCGCGGTCAAGGACTTGCTCGCCGAGCTCTCGGAGGACCACTTCGACGCCGCCCTCCATCGGCGCGCACGCGCGCACCTGCTCGAGCCGGGCGAGCCCGAGGCCGAGCTCGTGCCGCTGCTCGCGGAGCTCGACGCGCGCGCTGCGGCGGAGGGCATCGACGAGGAGACCGCGAAGGAGCTACTGCTCCGCCTGCGGGAGCGGCAGGTTCGGCGCGAGCTCGAGACGGCCGACCTGGAGCGCACGAAGGAGCTCCAGGAGCAGCTCGAGCGCATCCGCGCCACCGCCGCGAACCTGGCCTAGCCCGCGCCTCAGTGGATGTGCAGGTTGATGCCCAGGAGAACGAGGGGCCAGAGCAGCGTCGCCAGTACGGCCGAGATGAACGCCTTCACGGTGTGGATGTTCTGCCAGTAGTGGTGCGTGTAGGCAATCACCGCGCCGATCGCCACGTAGACGACGAACAGCAGGCTGAATCCGGGCCGTGACCGCGTGCGTGCGGGTGCGTAGGTCGACATGCGAGACCTCCTTTCCGTTCCAGCGCCGCTACCCGCAATTCCTGATTGAAAACCAGGTTTAGAAACCCTGCGCAATCGGGCACGGATTGCCGGACGAAAGGAGGATGTCTTGCCGATTCTCTGGATTCTCGTAATTCTGCTGATCATCTTCGCGATCTTCGGCGGTGTGGCGATCAACAGCCTCCTGTGGCTGGTGCTGATCGTGGCGCTCGTAGTCGCCGTTCTGGCGCTGCTCTAGCCGACGTGCCGGCGGCCCGCGGACGACGCGGGCCGCTGTCGCCCTACGCGTTTGAAAACAGGCGTTGTGGCAACCCCAGCGTCGTCAGACGAACTCCCCGCGTGCAAGAGAGAAGGAGGCCGACACCGATGGCCGAGGCAACCGAAGAAGTACAGGATCAAGTAGAGGACCAGGTTTCGAGCAATGGTGGCGGCGCCGTCTCGCGCGTCTCCGGCCTTGCGAAGAACAACATGGTGCCGGCGCTCGCTACGGCCGCGGCTGCCGCGGCGGCCGGGCTGGCGGCGGCGAAGGGCCCGGACCTGGTGAAGAAGCTCAGCGGCCAGGTCGACAGCGAGGCCGAGAAGCTCGGCGGGAAGGCGGCCGAAGGCGCGAAGGGCCGGCTTCTCGGCGATGGGGGCGGCGGGACCGGCATGCTCAGCACCGTCGGCAAGGCGGCGACGAAGCTGATGCCCGGCGGTGGCGGCGGCGGCCAGAAGGGCGGCAAGACCCGCCGGCTGCCGATCCAGCGCTGGACCGACGTCGCCGTGCCGGTCGACAAGGCGTACGAGGCGTGGACGAACTGGGAGGAGTGGCCCAAGTTCATGCACCGCGTGCTCGAGTCCAAGCCGGACGAGGACGGGGACGAAAAGGTGCACGTCAGCGAGAAGATCTGGTTCTGGAAGCGCGAGTGGGACGGTGAGATCACCGACCGGCGCAAGAACGACCGCATCGCGTGGAAGACGGACAGCGGCATGCAGCACTCGGGCGTCGTCAGCTTTCACAAGATCGACGACAACCTCACGCGCGTGATGGTCGACATGGACTTTCTCCCGACGGGGATCGTCGAGAAGATGGCGTCGGGGATGCGCTTCGTGAAGCGCGCGATCCAGGCGGACCTCGCCCGCTTCAAGGCGTACGTCGAGTTCGACGACGCCGAGGGCATCGAGTACAAGTCGAGCCCGGCGGAGATGGAGCAAAACCAGGGCGGCGACGACGGCGAGGAGCAGGACGACAAGGAAGAGCAGGATCAGGGCGACAGCCAGGAAGCCGAGAACCGCTCCGAGGCGGACGACGACGAGGGCGGCGACGGCAACGGGAACAGCGAGGAAGAGCGGCAGGAGCGTGAGAAGCGGCGCGAGGAGCGCCGGAAGGCGATGGCCTCCTCGTCGTGATCGGGCTTGCTCTCAGTACGGCGCGCGCGCTCGCCAAGAGCCGCGCGCTTCTGGTCTTCGGCGGGCTCGTCCCGCTCGCCGGCCTGCTGAACGAGATCCAGCAACCTAGCCAGCAAGGTTCAGAAGCGGCTGCCGAGGGATAAGGGCGCACATGGCCATCGCAACTCAGGGAACCGCCCGCAACTACCTCCAGCGCGCCCCGAGCCCGAGCGGTCTGGCCGACGTCGTCGACCTGATCCTCGACAAGGGCCTGGTGATCGACGCCTACGTGCGGATCGCCGTGATCGGGATCGAGCTGATCACGATCGACGCCCGCATCGTGATCGCGAGCGTCGACACCTACCTCCGCTTTGCAGAGGCCGTCAACCGGCTGGACCTTTCGGAAACGGGCGGCGCCGACATCACGGATCTCCGTGGCGGCGACGGCGGCGGCGCCCGACGGGCGTTGAGCGGCGCCAAGGACAAGGCAAGTGACGCCGTCGAGGGGGCGAAGGACAAGGTCGGGGACGTGAAGGAGAAGGTCTCCGGACGAGACTAGGCAGCCATGGCAGTTCAGAGCCCCCCGCGACCGGGCGCCGACGATGCATCGGCGACCGGCGTCTACTGCTACGGCGTCGTCTCTGCGCGTGATGCGCGCCCGCAGCCACGCGGGCTCGGCGACATGCCCGTGGAGCCGGTCGTCCACGACGACCTCGCCGCGCTGGCGAGCCGCGTGCCCGCGGGCACCGTTCGCGCGCGCCGGCGCGACCTGCTCTCGCACATGGACGTCCTCTCCGCCGCCTTCGAGCACGGGACGGTGCTGCCGCTTCGCTTCGGCACGGTCTTCGAGAACGACGAGGCGCTCGTGCACGACTTCCTGGCGCCGCGCCACGACGAGCTCGCCGGGCTGCTACGCGACCTCTCCGGACAGGGAGAGCTTCGCGTGACGGCGCACTACCGCGAGGACGCGATCCTCGCCGAGGTCGTGCGGGAGAGCCGTCGCATCGCCCAGCTTCGCGAGGCGACACGTGGCGCGGCCGCCGGGCACCCGGCGCTGATCCAGCTCGGGGAGCTCGTGGTGGCCGAGGTGAAGGCGCGCACGGCTCGCGACTCCCGCGCGCTGCTCGAGCGGCTGCGCAAGCACGCGCTCCGGTACGAGGTCGGCGAAGAGCCGGTCCAGTACGAGCTTCTCCGCGCCTCGTTCCTCGTCGAGCGGAAGCGCGTCCCGAAGTTCGAGGCCGAGCTCGAGCGCTTCGCCGCGGAGCAGGCCGGCCGCGCCGACGTGAAGCTGACCGGGCCGCTGCCGCCGCACAGCTTCGTCTCCCTGTCGCACGGAGGCCGCTGATGGGCCTCATCACCGGCCTGCTGACGCTACCGCTGGCGCCCGTTCGCGGGACGGTGTGGATCGCGGAGCAGCTGACTGCCGAGGCGGAACGGCAGCTGCGCGAGGAGCGCTCGCCGCGGCGCCGGTTGATCGAGGCCGAGCGGCGCCTCGAGCTCGGCCTGCTGACGGTCGACGAGTACGAGGCGATCGAGGAGGACGCGCTCGACGCGCTCGAGCAGGACGAGGAGGGCAGATGGCGGATCTGAGCAAGTCCCAGCAAAAACGCGCCGAGGCGCGGCAGCGCCGCCGGAAGCAGGGCGACGAGCCGAGCCCCGACGACGGCGCGGAGGCCGCTGCGAGCAACGACGAGCAGCCGAATCGCTCCGTCCGGCAGGCCGCGAAGGTCGCAGCGGCGGTCGGCGCCGCGGGCGCAGCGGCAGCCGCCGCGCGGGCGCTCACCTCGCACGACAAGGACGAGCAGGCCCGGCCGCAAGACCAACCCGAGCCTGAGCCCGAGCAGGACGAGCCGCAGGCCGCGGAGGCGGACGAGCCCGAGCCCGACACCGAACACGAGCCCGAAGAGCAGGAGGAGCCGGTCGCCGGCGCGGGCCAGAGCGACGCGCGCCGTGTGCTCGACCGAGCGCGCGACCAGCTCGAGGATCTGCTCGGCCGCCCGGTCGAGTCGGTCTCGTCCCTCGAGCGGACCCACGACGGCTGGGTCCTCTCGCTCGAGGTGGTCGAGGTGAAGCGCGTCCCCGAGACGATGGACGTGCTCGCGTCATATGAGATGGAGCTGGACGACGACCTCAACCTGCGCCGCTACCAGCAGGCGCGCCGCTACCACCGCGCGCGCGCCGACGACGGAGAGCGCGAGTGAGCAGCCGCGAGCTCGACAGCTACCGGCCGGGCGAGGTCGCGCAGCTCGCCGACGTGCTCGAGCGCGTGCTCGACAAGGGCATCGTCATCGCCGGCGACATCAAGATCAACCTGCTCGACATCGAGCTGCTGACGGTGAAGATCCGCCTCCTGATCGCGTCGGCGGACAAGGCGCGCGAGATGGGGATCGACTGGTGGCAGAACGACCCGTTCCTGCACGGCGGCAACGGCCAGGGCGAGCTCGAGGAGCGCCTCCGCCGGCTGGAGGAGAAGGCCGGGCTGCCGACCACCTCCGACGAGGAGGAGTGATGGCCGCGATGCCCGTGCCCGAGTCGGATGCCGGCTGGTACCTGTACGGCGTCGTGGCGGCCGGCGCCGCGCCGCCCGACACCGCTGCCGTCGACCCGCGCCACGCGGTGGTCGCGCTCGCGGAGGAGCGCGTGGCCGGTCTCGCGAGCCGCGTCTCGCTCGCCGAGTTCGACGAGGCCACGTTGCCAGAGCGGCTCGCGGATGCCGCCTGGCTCGAGGAGAAGATCCGCGCGCACGAGCAGGTGCTCGAGGCGGCGCTCGCCGCCGCGGCCGTCGTGCCGTGCCGCTTCTGCACCGTCTACCGCGACGAGCACGAGCTGCGCCGCTTCCTCGCCGACCGGGCCGACGTGCTCGAGCTGACGCTCGAGCGGCTCGAGGGCCGCGTCGAGCTCGGCGTGAAGGCGTTCGCGCCTGGCGCGGCGCCGAGCGAGGCCGCCGAGGCCGAGAGCGGCCGCGCGTACCTCGAGACGCGCCGCCGCGAGAAGCAGGCGCGCGAGGAGCTGTCGCGTTCGCGCGCGGCGATCGCGCACGACCTGCACCGGCGCCTGCTCGCCGCGGCCGACGGCGGCGTCCTCCTCGACCTGCAGAGCCGCGAGCTCAGCGGCCGTACCGCGGACATGGTTTTCAATGGCTCGTACTTGGTCGCCGACCGCGCACGCTTCGAGCAGGCGGTCGCGGACGCGGCGCCCGACGGCCTGGAGCTCGAGCTGACCGGCCCGTGGCCGCCGTACAACTTCGTGCCCGAGGAGCTCGGGCGACCGTGAGCGGCAACGACGCGCTTCGGCACGACGTGACGCTCCTCGAGCTCGTCGACCGCGTGCTGAACAAGGGCGTCGTCCTCTCGGGCGACATCATGCTGTCGGTCGCCGACGTCGATCTCGTCTACGTGGGCCTGCGCGTGCTGCTGACGTCGGTCGCGACCCTCGACGAGCAGCGCGAGCTCGCCGCGGGAGGCCGGTCGGCGTGATCCACGTATACGGCGTCGTGGACGGGCTGCGCGAGCTGCCGCCGCTCGCGGGCGTCGACGAGGCACCGCTCGAGCGCCGGCGCGTCGCGGGCCTCGAGCTCGTGCTCAGCAAGGCGATGACCCCGCCGTCGGCCGAGGTCTCGCGCGAGACGGTGCTTCGGCACGCGCAGGTCGTGGAGGAGCTGATGCACCGCAGCGCGGCGATCCTGCCGGCGCAGCTCGGTCGCGCGTTCCGCGACGAGGACCAGCTCGCAACGGCGGTCGAGGAGCAGGCCGCGCAGCTCGAGCGGAGTCTCGAGCGCGTCCGCGGCTGCGTCGAGTTCGGCCTCCGCGCGACCGCCGACGCCGCCGAGCCTCCCGAAGCGGACACGGGCGCCGGCTACATGCGCGCGCGCCTCGAGCAGACACGTCGGCAGGACGACCTCGTCGAGCGCCTCCACGAGCCGCTCGCCCGGCTCGCACGCGCGACGACGCTGCAGCGACCCCCGGGCGGGCTCATCGGCGCGTACCTCGTCGCGCAAGACGACGTGGCCGAGTTCGAGGCCGCCGCGGCCGGCCTCGAAGGCGCGTTCGGCGTGACCGTCGTGTGCACCGGGCCGTGGCCGCCCTACAGCTTCGCGGCAGGAGCGTCGTGAGCGAGACACGCGACCTCGGCGCGAAGCTCCTCGAGGCGAACGGCGACCTGCATCGCATCGCGGGCGAGCTCGAGCATCTCCCGGAGGCGTTCCCGCGCCGCATCGACGCCGACCCCGAGAAGGTCGAGCAGGGACTCGCGCAGCTCGTGCTCACGGTGGTCGAGCTCCTGCGGCAGCTGATGGAGCGCCAGGCGCTGCGACGGATGGAGACCGGCAACCTCAGCGACGAGCAGATCGAGCGGCTCGGCGAGACGTTCATGAAGCTCGACCGACGCATGCGCGAGCTCACGGAGCACTTCGGGCTGGAAGAGGGCGACCTCAACCTCAACCTCGGCCCCCTCGGCGACCTTCTGTAACCAAGCATGAAATCGGGCCGTGGGGAAATACGGCCTGCACGTCCTCGACGAAGGAAGGAGACCCCACATGGCATCGCTCAAAGACTTCGAGCAGGTCGCCGACGACCTCTCGGGCCTCGTAGACCAACTCCGGAAGGAGCTCAGCCAGGGCGCGAGCTTCGACAAGCTCGTGCAGCTCGCCGACCAGATCAGCGAGCACGCCGACGAGGCAGCCGGAACGTTCAGCACGATGAACGAGGCGCTGATGAGCCGCCTCAACGACCTCAAGAGCCAGGCCGGAAGCGCCGGGAGCAGCGTCAGCAGCTCCGCGTCCCGGGCCAAGGCGCGGTCCTGATCGGAGGTATCAGATGGCAAGCAAGAAGCAGGAACAGCAGGAGAACGAGCAGCAGGAGAACGAGCAGCAGGACGAGCAGCAGCAGGACGAGCAGCAGCAGTCGAGCTCGGGCCACAGCGGCGCGGGCACGGCGGTGAAGGCCGTCGCGGCCGCGGCCGCGACGGGCGCTGCGGCGCTCGCGGCGAAGAAGGTCATGTCCGGCCGCGGCGAAGGCTCGAACGGCAGCTCGAGCAACGGCGACACGCCCGAACGCCAGGGCGGAGGCGGCGAGGGATCGATGCTCAACTCCGTCCTCTCGGGCGGCTGGGAGGCGGCGCGCGACGCGTTGCTGCCCGCGGCCGAGGACGCTGCCGGAGCCGCCGGCGAGTACGTCGCCCAGCACGGGCCGGACATCCTCCGCGACCGGATCATCCCGCGGTTCGTCGACTCGTTCAACGAGGCTCGCGAAGGCAGCTGACCCAAACACAAGGAGGCTCGTGATGGAGAACGACAACGAACAGGAAGGCCTCTCGACCGGCAAGAAAGCGCTCGCCGGCGCCGCGGTCGGCATTGCGGTCCCCGCCGCGGTGACCGTCGCCAAGAAGCTGCTCGGGGGTGACGACGACGAGGGCGGCAAGGAGCAGCAGGGCAAGCAGCAGCAGCAGTCGCAGCAGGGCTCGGGCTCCGGGAGCTCGCGGGCGAGCGGTGGGTCGAGTCGTTCTGGTCGCAGCGGCGCCTCCGGGTCGAAGAAGAGCTCCGGCGGTTCCTCGGGGTCTTCTCGGAGCAAGTCGAAGTCGTCGGGCTCGTCGGCGTCGAGTCGGTCCGGCAGCTCCGGCCGGTCGAGCGGGTCTTCCCGCTCGTCGGGGAGCAGCAGCTCGCGCAGCTCGAAGTCGGGCTCGCGCGGCTCGGCCTCGCGCGCCTCGTCCGGCGGCGCCTCGTCGGCGCGCAAGTCTTCCGGCGGCGCCTCGTCGGGCGGCGTCGACCGCAGCAACCGCACGAAGGAGCAGCTCTACAACCAGGCGAAGCGCCTGAAGATCGAGGGCCGCTCCAACATGACGAAGCAGCAGCTCGTGCGTGCGATCGAGCGCGCGGCGAAGTAGGCACGGGCCCGCGCTCCGGCGCGGGCCTGGTGCTTCATCCCCGGCTACACTTCGGCCCGCTGAGCACCGTTCCCCGGTAGCTCAATTGGCAGAGCATCCGGCTGTTAACCGGAGGGTTGTTGGTTCGAGTCCAACCCGGGGAGCCATGAAAAAAGCCCCGCCCGAGCGGGGCTTTTTGTTGGGCGTGGGGGCGGCCACGTTTCCAATGCTCCGTCGAGCGGGATGACGTGAGCGAACACGTCCACGACCAGGGAGAGAGGAGCCTCATGAATCCTCGCCGATGGATCATCCTCCTCGCCGCCGCCCTCACCCTCTTGGTGGCGCCGGCGACCGCCGCCGCGGCCGAGACCTACAGCGACACGGTCAGCGGCTACGAGTACGCATTCACGTCGACGGACGGCAGGTTCGCCGGGACGGCCTCGGGCGCGCTCCCGGGCACCTGGAACGCAGACGTCCGGCACACGGCGCTCTGCCGTTCCTGTACGCCGACCGCGACGATCACCGGCGGCAGCTTCTCCCTGGTGACGGCGCGCAACGGGGTGCCGGCTCTCGTCGCGGGCGACTTCGTCGGCGGCACGGTGCAGCTCATGAACGTCGGCGCCAACTGCTCGAACGAGACGTTTGCGGTCGACGGCATCCTCGGACACGTCGGCTGGTGGTCGGCGGGCAGCGGCACCGGCAGGTTCAGAGTGACGCTGACCCACTACCGCCATTCGATCCTCGGGAGGTGCGTCACGTACGGGGCTTCTGTCAGGGGAACGCTCACGCTGACCCTGTGACGGGCCGTTCCGCCCCTTAGACGGGCCGGGGCCACTGTAGGGTCGCTGCGTGAAACGGCAGGCGCCGGTGCTGCTTCTGTGCGGCGGAGTCATCTACGCGCTCTTCGCTGCAGCCTGCTTCCACCTCGCCGCGATTCACGACTACGAGGCCCGGGTCTCGGTGGGTGAAGGCTTGTTCACGCTGCTCGGCGCGACCGCGCTGTTCGCGGCCGCGGCTCGGGCTCGAACGCGCGCCGTGATCGTCGTCGTCGGCACGGTGCCGCTCGTGGCGTGGTTCATCGCGACGCCCTGGAACTCGGGCCCGCCCTTCCTCGTCGCGTCGCTCGTCGTGCCCGTTGTCGCGGCGGCAGTGTTCGTGTACGACCAGCTGGTCGCCGCCGCGTAGCCTCGGGTGTCCGCGTCACTTCGGCTGACGAGAAAGCAGATCCTGGCCTTCCGCCGGCGCGTCGGCGGGCTGCAGGAGCGCATGCCCAGGAACGCCGCCTCGCTACGGCACGCGGCCTGGGCGGGGTTGCAGGACAGCATGCCGAGGGCAGCGCTGCTCTCGCTGCACGCGCGCGTCGAGGGCGTCGAGCCGTCGACGTGGGAGCACCCGTCGCTCACCCAGCTCTGGGGCCCGCGCTACAGCACCTACGTCGTCCCGAAGCGCGACTTCGCGCTGTTCTCGCTGGGGCGGCTGCCCGACAACGCAAAGGGCCGCGAGCGGGCGGAGCGCATGGCCGAGCGGATGCACGCACAGCTCGACGGCGCGCGGATGACCGACCGGGAGCTCGGACGCGCGCTCGGCGTCGGCAACGCGCTCAGGTACGCGGCGACGACGGGCACGGTCGCGATCCGCTGGGAGGGAGCTCGCGCGCCGGCCGTCTGGTCGGTCCCGCCTCCTCGTATCGGCGCGGCCGCCGCGTGCCGCGAGCTCGCTCGGCGCTACCTCCGCGTGTTCGGGCCGGCCACGGCGGAGCGATTCGCGCGCTGGGCCGGCATCTCGCGGCGCGCGGCGTCCGAGGCGTTCGCGTCGCTCGAAGCTTCGTTGCTGCCGGTCCGCTCGCCGCTCGGCGGCGAGTGGCTGCTCGCCGAGGACGAGCCGGAGATGCTCGGCGCCGAGACGCCCGACGCGCCGGCGCGGCTGCTGCCGAGCGGTGACGCGTACTTCCTGCTCCAGGGCGAGGAGCGTGAGCTGCTCCTCCCGCACGCGGATCAGCGGGAGCGGCTCTGGACGTCGCGCGTCTGGCCGGGCGCCCTCCTCGTCGACGGCGAGATCCTGGGAACCTGGCGGCGCGCGGGGCGCACAATCCGGATCGACGCGTGGTCTCGGCCGCCGCGAACGGCCCGCGACGCAGTCGACGCGGAGGCCGCGGCGCTGCCGCTGCCCGGCCTCGACCGGGCGATCGACGTCGTCTGGGAGCCGCCGTGAGGCTCGCCGACCTCAGCCGCGTCGCTGCAGAGCTGGACGGTGTCACCGAGCGCCGGCGCGAAGGCCGGCTCGAGTGGCGCTACCGCGGACGCCTCGTCGCGCGGCAGTTCGACGAGAGCAACGTCGTCATCCGGGCGTCGTTCGACTTTCGAGATTTCCTGCTCTTCTCGTTCCCGGAGACGTTCTCGGCGCCGGGGCGCTTCGCCAAGCACATGATGGTCGTCGCCGATCTCGAGCGTGGGAACGCAGACGCGATCGAAGACGCCGTCATCGCCGCGTGGGAGCTGCAGTCCGGGAAGTAGGCGCCGCCGACGCCAGGCTGCCCAATGATCCGAGCCGTTCGCGTGCGGGCGACTGGCCCGTTTCGCCCGCCGTGCAAGTAGCCTCGGGGAATGCCCAAGCGCCGCCGCACGTTGCTACTCGCTTTCTTCCTCGCAGAGCCCGTGGCGATGCGGCTCCGCGGCTACCCGATCGGCGGCAGGCTCGCCGTCCGCTGCCGGCAGGGCCACCTGTTCACGACGCTCTGGATGCCCGGTGTGTCTATCAAGGCGCTTCGCCTCCTTTGGTGGCGGGCCCAGCGCTGTCCGGTCGGAAACCATTGGACCATCGTGACGCCGGTCAAGCCGTCCGAGCTGAGCGCGCGCGAGCGGCGTACCGCACACAAGCATCGGGACCTGCCGATCCCCTGAGGCGAGACCGAGGAGGGCCGGCGGAGCCGCCGGCCCTCCTGGGGCGGTCGTCAGCGCGAGACGACGCAGCCGTTGCCGGTCGTGTCGAAGGCTTCGTTCGACCAGAGCGGCTGCACCGCGAACTGGTGCGTGCCGAGGGGGATGTTCTGCGTGTCGAGCCACGCGCACTTGTCGCCGTTCTCGCTCCCCTGGGCATCGTTCCAGCCGTCCTGGATCGACGCGAAGTTGTCGGGATCGGTCACGGCTTCGGCGTACTCGTGGCCGGTGACGATGCTATAGCCGTCGAAGACGCCGTTCCCGAACGCGTCGCTCGCTGCGTTGACGTTGTGCATCCCGCACCCGCCGGTGCCGACGCCGGGCCAGTTCTCGTTCAGCCACGGGATGAAGGCGTACTGGAGGCGGTACGGGTTGCCGAGGCCGTCGAGGCTCGTCGTCTGCGTGTGGTAGCCGCAGTAGACCGGCTGCCCGGTCGCGATCGTCGACGGCGGCGTGAGGACGATGTACGTCGCCTGCGCGTCGTAGCCGAAGTGCGCGGACGCGCGCATCGCCTCTGCCGCGATCGGATCGTCGACGAGGTTCTGCGCGAGGCCGTCGGCGACGATGTCGTCCGGGACGGGCGTCGGGTCGGTCCAGACGCCCTTCAGCTGGCGTCGCGGATTCGTGATGAAGCCGCTCCCGCCGATGCAGCTCGTCGCGCCGGGGAGGACGTCCTTGCAGTACTGGGTCTGGATGTTCGCCCAGCCGCTGCCGCCGACGCCGTTGAAGAACGAGTTCAGGTACGTCTGCAGCGTCTTGCTCGAGTAGAGCTTCCCGTCCGTGTCCGCGGTCTGGAAGCCGCTCGCCCATTGCGGGCCCCAGTAGACGAGGTAGACGGCCGGCGTCGTTTCGACGCCGATCGCGCCGCTGCCGGCGTTGCCGCCGTGGTAGATCAGATCGTTCGACGCCGAGTCGGCGACGGTGCCTGCCGGGTTCTGGCCGGGCGCCCAGAAGAAGTGCTTCGCATTCGTGAGCGGCGCCGTGTCGGCCGTCGCGCTCGCGCCGGTCACGGCGCAGGCGGCGAGTGCCGCGACCAGCACGAGGAGCATCCGGGACTTCAAGGTCGACCTCCTGTGAGTGGACGATCGGTTCTTGGCCCTGTCTGCCGAAGTTGAAACCACTCGGCGTGGTGGCAAGATGTGGAGGTGGGCGCAATCGACGTCGACGCGCTCGTCGGGCTCGGCCTGACGGGCTACGAGGCGCAGGCGTACGTGGCCCTCACGCGCCGTGCCCGGGCGACCGGCGCGGAGGCCGCCCGCCTGGCCGGCGTCCCGCGCCAGCGGATCTACGACGTGCTCGAGGGCCTGGTCGCACGCGGGCTCGCGAGCGTCGAGCCCGGGCGGCCTGCCCGCTATGCGGCGGTGCCGCCCGAGGAGGCCGTCGGCTCGCTGCTGGCCGAGCACCGCTCCCGGCTCGATCGCCTCGAGCGCGAGACCGCGGACACGATCGCGCGGCTCAGCGCCGCCTTCGTCGCCGGCCGCGACGAGAGCGACCCGCTCGGCTACATCGAGGTCCTGCGCGAGCCGGCGGCGACGGCCAGCCGGTTCACCGAGCTCGAGGCCGCCGCCGAGCGCGAGATCCTCGCGTTCACCAAGCCGCCGTACGCCGTCGAGCCGGCCGAGAACGTCGGCGGGCTCGAATCGCTCGGGCGCAAGATCGTGGCGCGGAGCGTGTACGAGCGGTCGGTCTACGCGGACGAGGCGCGGGTCGAGGCCGTGCGGCGGTTCGTCGCGGCCGGGGAGGAGGCGCGGGTCGTCGACGAGCTGCCGCTGAAGCTCGTGCTGATCGACGAGCGGGTCGCGCTCTTCACGATGGACGACCCGGTCGCGGGCGGCGGTCCGCTCACGATTATGGTCGTCGAGCACGCAGGACTGGCGGGGCTGCTCAAGCTCGCGTTCGAGAGCGTCTGGGCGCGCGCCGAGCCATTTGCCTAGGCGTTGCCTAGTATGCTCTCGGCGTGGGGTCATCGACGTTTACGCGACGCGGCGTCCTCGCGCGGGCGGGCGCCGGCGCCGCGGTGCTGGCCGTGGGCGGGGTGACGCGACTCGCGCAAGCGGCCGTGCCCGACGCCGATCTGGCCTACGCGCGGCTGCTGATAGCGCTCGAGCTGCTCTCGTTGGACTTCTACTCGCGCACGCTACGGTCCGGGCACTTCGAGGCGCAGCTCGAGCTGCGCCGCGCGCGGGCGGCGGAGCGGCACCATTACGACGCCGTCGCGGCCGTGCTCACCGACGCGGGCCAGACGCCGGCGACCGCGCAGGAGATCGACTTCTCCTACCCGCGCGGCTCGTTCGGCTCGTGGTCCGCGAGCGCGCGGCTCGGCGTGCGCTTGGAGTCGCTCTCGCTCGGCGCGTACCTCGGCGCGGTCCGCGCGCTCGAGTCGCCGGACTTCCGCAACCGCGCCGCCCGCGCAGCGGCGAGCGAGGCTCAGCACCTGAGCGTCTTCTCGGCTGCCACCGGCGGCCGGCGGCTCGGCCCGCCGCTTCCGCCGACGCTCCCGATCGAGCGCGTCTCCGACGCACTGGACACGTACACGAGCTAATGCCGAAGCAGTTCTACAACGCGAGCGAGGCGGCGAAACTGCTCGGGATCAGCCTCGACACGCTCAGACGTTGGGACCGTGCCGGCACGATCGAGACCGCGCGCGACCGCGGCAACCGCCGGATCGTGTCGGCAGACGAGATCCGTCGCCTGCGCGGCGAGACGGACGGTCCTCAGCTGAGCGCGCGGAACCGCCTGCAGGGGACGGTTTCCGAGGTCCGGGTCGAGGGCCTGATCGCGCAGGTCGAGCTCGTCGTCGACCAGCCGGCCCGCCTCGTGGCGATCGTGACGGCCGATGCGGTCGAGGAGCTCGGGCTCAAGGTCGGCATGCCGGCGGCGGCGGTGGTGAAGGCGACATCCGTGATGGTGGAGCACTCGTGAGGCTCGCCCTCGCTCTCGCGCTGGCGCTAGTCGCGGCAGCCACCGCCGCCGCGCAAACCGACGCGACCCGGCCGAGCGTGTTCGCGGCGGCGTCCCTCACGGACGCCTTTCCCAAGATCGCGCCGCACGCGCGCTACTCGTTCGCTGGCTCCAACACGCTCGCGGCGCAGATCCGGCAGGGCGCGCCGGCGGACGTGTTCGCTTCCGCAAACACGGCGCTGCCGGCCGCGCTGCACGCCGACGGCCTCTGCTCGAAGCCGGTCGACTTCACGCGGAACACGCTGGTGCTGATCGTCCCGCGGTCGAACCCGGCCGCGATCCGCAGCGTCTACGACCTGCGGCGCACGGGGACGAAGCTCGTGATCGCCGACAAGGGCGTTCCGGTCGGCAACTACACGCTGCAGGTGCTGAAGAACATGAACCTGGGCGACGTGCTGAAGAACGTCGTCAGCCGCGAGACCGACGTGCGCGAGGTGCTTGCGAAGGTGGCGCTCGGCGAGGCCGACGCGGGCTTCGTCTACTCGACCGACGCCCGCGCCGTCGAGACCAAGGTGCGCGTCCTGAAGATCCCGGCCTGGGCGCAGCCGAAGGTCCAGTACGGCATCTGCGTCGTCTCGCGGAGCTCGAACAAGGCAGCGGCACAGGCATTCATCCGGCGCGTGCTGAGCGCGAGGGGGCAGAAGATCCTGCTCCGCTTCGGCTTCCTGCCGCGCGTCAAGCGGTGAGGCGCACCTTCGCCGGGCTCGCGGTCGCGGCGGCTGCCGCGGTCGCCCTGAGCTTCCTCGTGCTTCCGATCGCGGCGATCTTCTTGCGCGTGCCGCTGGGCCGGCTGCTGCACCAGCTGACGACCCCGATCGTGACCGACGCGCTGATCGTCAGCTTCAAGACGACGGCGATCGCGCAGGTGCTGATCCTGGTCTTCGGGACGCCGCTCGCGTGGGTGATCGCGAGCCGGCGCTTCCGCGGCCGCTCGCCGATGCTGACGCTCGTCGAGCTGCCCCTCGTACTGCCGCCGGCCGTCGCCGGGCTCGGCCTGCTCGCCGCGTTCGGACGCACCGGGCTGCTGCAGACGAGCATCCCCTTCACGCAGACGGCCGTCGTCCTCGCAGTCGCCTTCGTCTCGAGCCCGCTCTACGTCCGCCAGGCGGTGGCGGCGTTCGAGGCGGTCGACCCGAACCTCGTCGCCGCGTCGCGCACCCTCGGCGCCGGGCCGGGCCGGACGTTCTTCCGCGTCGTGCTGCCGCTCGCGCGCAACGGACTCGCCGCCGGTGAGGCCCTCGCCTTCGCCCGCGGCCTCGGCGAGTTCGGCGCGACGATCATGTTCGCCGGCAGCCTGCAGGGCGTCACGCAGACGCTGCCGCTGGCGATCTACAGCGCCTTCGCGATCGACTTCGACACCGCGCTCGCGATGGGCGCGCTGCTCGTCGTCGTCAGCGCGATGCTGCTCCTGTTCCTCAAGCTGGTGCTCTCGTGGCGATCCTCTCGGCCGACTTCGAGCTTCCTCTTCGCTCGTTCGAGCTGAGGCTCGCGCTCGAGGTCGAGCGGACGGTCGCGCTGGTCGGGCCGTCCGGTTCGGGCAAGAGCTCGGCGCTGCGCTCGATCGCCGGGCTGGCGCGGCCGCGCGGCCGGATCGCGCTCGGCGACGACGTCTGGCTCCACGACGGGATGTCCCGGCCGCCCGAGGCGCGGCGCGTCGGGCTCGTCTTCCAGGAATACGCGCTCTTCCCGCACCTGACCGTCGCGCGCAACGTCGCGTTCGGCGGCAAGGAGCGCGTGGGGGAGCTGCTGGAGCGCTTCCGCATCTCGCACCTCGCCGCGGCGCGGCCCGGCGAGCTCTCGGGCGGCGAGCGGCAGCGGGTGGCGCTCGCGCGGGCGCTCGCCCGCGATCCGGGCGTGCTCCTGCTCGACGAGCCGCTGGCGGCGCTCGACGCGCACACGAAGGACGCAGTGCGAAGCGAGCTGCAGGAGCTGCTGGCCGAGCTCGCGCTACCGGCGCTCGTCGTGACGCACGACTACGAGGACGCGGCGGCGCTGGCCGAGACGGTCGGCGTGCTCGTCGACGGCGAGCTGCGGCAGCTCGGCTCGCCTGCGGAGCTCGTCTCGCAGCCGGCCGACCCGTTCGTCGCCTCGTTCACCGGCGCGAACCTGCTGCGGGGCTCGGTGCAGCTCGTCGACGACGGGCTGACGCGCGTCCGGCTCGAGAGCGGCGAGGTCGTCTACTCGACGGACGAGGCCGACGGCGAGGTCGGCGTGGTCGTCTACCCGTGGGACGTCTCGATCGGCCGCGTGCATGCGGACGACTCGGCGATGAACCTGATCCGCGGCGAGATCGCGTCGATCTCGCAGGTCGGCAACCGCGTGCGCGTCCGTGTCGGCCCGCTGACGGCCGAGGTGACGCCGGCGTCCGTCGAGCGCCTCGGCCTCGCGCGCGGCGGCACGGCCTTCGCCTCGTTCAAGGCAACGGGGACGAGGCTGGTGCCGCTGGCAGCTCGAGCGTCTGCGTCGCCCTGAACGCCTCCAGGAAGCGGCGGTCGTGGGTGACCAGCACCGCCGCGCCCTCGTAGCTCCCGAGCGCGAGCTCGAGCTGCTCGATCGCCTCGAGGTCGAGGTTGTTCGTCGGCTCGTCGAGCACGAGCGCGTTCACGCCGCGCGCGGCCAGCAACGCGATCGCGGCGCGGCTGCGCTCGCCGGGCGACAGCGAGCGGCCCGGGCGCAGGACGTCGTCGGCGCGCAGCGCGAACGTCGCCAGGAGCGCGCGCGCCTCGCCCTGCGGCACGCCGCCGAGCGCCGCGAAGCGGTCCAGCAGCCGTTCCGCGCCCGCGAACGGCCCCGGCCCCTGGGGCAGTGCTCCGAGCACGGTGCCTGCCCCGAGCGAGCGGCGGCCGGAGGCGAGCGGCAGCTCGCCCAGCAGCGCCTGCAGGAGCGTGGTCTTGCCGGAGCCGTTCCGCCCGAGCAGCGCGAGCCGGTCGCCGTGACGCAGCTCGACGTCGACGGGCCCGGCCCGGAAGCCGGCGCGCTCGACGACCGCCTGCT
>Ga0207702_10001795_pt1 | contig 21130 bp, 11 predicted proteins | sample KBSCornC62_FD_184302 | JGI IMG/M metagenome (GOLD analysis project Ga0207702, IMG submission 184302) | Corn rhizosphere microbial communities from Kellogg Biological Station, Michigan, USA - KBS Corn C6-2 (SPAdes) (version 2) | ecosystem: Host-associated > Plants > Roots > Rhizosphere > Soil ...
CTGCGCGTAGGAGAGGAATGGGCGGCGCCGGGTCCAACGCTTCCCCCTTCGAAAAGCCGCGCTTCCTGCGGCGTCAATTGGGTGCGTATTCCTGCGGGGTTTGTATAACCCATAGCGCTCCAGCCCTCGTTGAAGATGTGGGCATCCATCCAACAATCGAGGAAAGCAGCGGCACCGAGCAGCCGCATGTTGCCGCCCGCCCGCCATGGCCTCCCGAGAAACACTGAATGGTCGGGCACCAAGGCCTCCCGAATCAGGTTGCACTTCTCGAACACGAAGCCAGCCGAAACATTTATGGGTGTACTGGGCGCGGCGATATAACCCTGGATTGCGGCACCAGGCGCGAAGCGGGACTTGAGTTCGCATCGGTCGAACAGCGCGGTCGCCCCACCGAAGATGAAATCGACATTCCCGCTTATTCGGCAGCCGTTGAACCAAGCGCAGCACATTTCCTGCACGTAAAGCGTATCCTGATAGCCTTGGATCGTGCAGTCGCGAACGATCATCCGGTCCGCCCCACGGGCCACCGATAGTGCGACCGCCTGCGTCCCGCCGATGGCATTGGTGACCTTGTCTTTGAGATAGTCGAAGCTGTTGCGGATCGTCATTCGGGCAAGTGTCACACCGGGCGCGGTGACGGTGAGCGTTGCCGATCCGCCCGTGCCCCACTTCCGCCCTTGCGGATCGAGCAGGCCCGCCGCGGCACCGAAGCTTATCACCGAGTCCGGACCTTCACCTGCGATATGCAGGTCGGGAATATCGACGATCAGTTTTTCCTGATAAAGCCCGGCTTCGATCCGGATCGAGGCCGGGCGTCGCAGTGAGCGTGCAACGGCCAATGCTGCCGTCAGCGTCGGCTGCGTTCCCGATCGTCCGCTCGTGCTGACGATGATCTCGGGGTGTGCTGCGGCAGCTGCCGGAGCGATCAGCCCCATCGCAGCGCCGCCGGCCAGCAATGTCCGGCGGTCCAACAGAAGTTCGGGTCCAATCGATACCAGCACGTCAAACCTCGACAATCGCTCTAGTGACGTCCGCCTCGGGCGCCACGCAGTTGCGCGATAAGGCTGGGCGCCACGAAAGATATGACAGTGGATTCCAAGCCGACGGATCCGGATCAGCATCTCGCCGGTGCGGCGTACGGGCGGCACGTGGCTGCCAGCGCAAGTTCGCCCTGCTGCAAACAGACGGCCATCTGCATGGTTCAGCGAGGTCGTCACGCTGGAGCCGAGCCGCCGAGCCACGAGCCGCATACTAGGAGGCCAGATGTCGTGACACCGGTAGCATATCGCGATTTTCCATTGCGATGCGGAGCCGCGCCATCGGCCGCGCCACGTACTATTCTCGAGGCAGTCAGGCCCTGGGTCGGTCGGCGGCGCGAAAATGAGAGTTTTCGGATGCCTTTTCCGTGTGATGGCTGCTGCACACCCCCTCCATATCCCACATAGCGGGATGCGGCTATGGTCAGTTTTTAGTAGATAATTTCAACTTGCATACGCAAAATCCACAATATAGACACCGGTGTCAATACTCGCCGACAGAGCGGTTAAGGGGAGCCGGGCATAGCTTCGGATGAGCGAAACTGATCTCGGATGGCGATACGTGACGCGGCTTTGCCGTGTTGCTGATCCGCTGCCGCCCGAAGTGTCGCCGGACTCTCACGCCGCCCAATCAGCGAATTAAGACCTTGGGAGAGGGGATTGGTGATGAAAGAGAGTCGGAACAGATTATCCTTGTGCGCGAGCTGCTCGATCGGGGCCGTCGCTGCGGCGCTGAGCGGCACCGCAGCGGCCCAGACCGGACAATCGCTATCGGTGGTGACGCCGCAAGCGCAACCGATACAATCGTCACAACCCCAGCGATCGGCAACCGCTCCAGATCAGTCTAAGGCTGGTGCCGCCCGGGTCACTTCTTCGGCAGGATCCCAGCCGCGGGCTACCGGTTCAGGCGCGATCGTCGTCACCGGCTTTCGAGCCTCCTTGCACAGCGCACTCAACCAAAAGCGCCGATCGAATGAGGAAGTCGATGTCATCAACGCCGATGATATCGCCGAATTTCCAGACGCAAATCTCGCTGAATCGATCCAACGCCTGCCTGGGGTTTCGATCGACCGCGACAATGGCGAGGGTCGCTCAATAACTGTGCGAGGTCTCAGCGGCGATTTCAATCGTACCCAGATCGACGGTATGGAAGCGCTTTCGACTGCCGGTGCAAATGACTCTGGATCGAGCGCCAACCGGAGCCGCTCGTTCGATTATAACACCTTCGCGTCCGAACTCTTCAATTCGATCAAGATTCAGAAAACTCAGTCGGCCAAAACCGACGAGGGATCGCTCGGCGCGACGATCGGCCTGCAGACTGGGCGACCGTTCGACTTCAAGAAATCGGCTTTTGCCCTCTCTGCCCAAGGAAATTATCAGGAAAACAGCGCAAAATGGACCCCGCGCCTCGCAGGCCTCGCTTCGACGCGTTTCATGGACGGAAAAATGGGGATTCTGGTCTCCGCCGCGTACAGCACCGAGCGGAACCGGATCGATCAATATGCCCGTCAGCCCGGTTCGGCAGATTATCTTTATCGCGGCAGCACATGGGCCGGAAGCTTCAATCCGCCACGAGCGGGTTTCGCGGCACCAGTTGGGACGAATTTCGGAAGCGCCGTAACCAATCCTGACGTCCTCAATCTTCTTACGGGTTCCGATCCCACCGCTTACGCAAACCTCTATCCCGGCGCGCCCTACAGCACCCCTGGCAGCTATGCCGATTCGCTGGTCCGGATTCCGGCCCTTGCGACGCTGCAGCAACAGGATGTGAAGTATCGGAGGCTCGGACTGACCGCATCCTACCAGTGGCAGATTAGCGATCGGACCCGGCTTAGCATTGATGGCCTTTATTCAAAATTCCACAATTTCAGCCAAAACAACCAGATCCAGTCTGTCGGCCTCAACCGCAACAACACCAATGCGATTTACAACACTGCCGGCAATAATTTGACGCCATTTAATGCGCGATCGCTCTACCCGAGTTTGTGCACGCCGAACGATGACACCACAAATCTCAAACCGCTTCAGGATTGCGGCCAGAGCCTGTACGGGAACACGCCTGCCTTCGATACCGCGCTTGATAAGAACGGCAAGCTAGTGCCCGCGATCCTCTACAGCCGAACGACCAACCCGACAGCGGCCAACAACAGCGGAACAGCAAATATTTTCAGCGTCAATCCGTATGATCTGGACCCATATGACTACTACAATAACCCCAACTCGGTAGGTTATATCCCGAGTTCCAATCGGCTAGCATTTCGCGGATCGCTGATCGGCCGGCCAGCCGTGGACGTACTGCAGTCTGACGTTCAAAACGGTGTCGCCGACTATCTGGTGCTCCGCAATGTCGACTTCCGGTCAGCGGTCGATCAAGCGGCTTACACGACAACATTCTGGCAAGGATCGGCGACTCTCGACCAGCAGTTCACCGACAATTTGAAGATGTCGCTGCTCTACGGACAATCACGGTCCCACAACGTTCAGCAAGGAGAATTGGTCGAATTCAATAACATGGATTCGCAGGGGCTGTTCGTTTATGACGAGCGCAACCACGGCAATATGCCGGTTATCAATTTCGGCTTCGACGCCGCCGATCCTTCCAATTGGCAAACCGTGAAGGGATTCTCGGCCATCCGAGATTACCTTCAAATCGTCACAAATACATACAGAACCGCCAGGGCCGACTTCGACTGGAACGTCGATGACCGGTTCGACATCAGCTGGGGAGCCGACCGCCGTCAATTCAAGTTTGAGACGGAATATTGGCAGCGCAACACGGATACCCTCAACCCCACACTACTTGAGGCTGGAACCGATGCCGCCAATATGGGGCGGGTCGTTAGTTTCGGGAAAGGCCTGGACCTCCCGAAGGATACCGCCACTTCTTTCTACGTCCCCGATATCGCGAAGTTCGATCAGCTTTTCAATTTCACCTGCAATTGCGTCAACAAATGGGGTGACTGGCGGCTGACCAATCTCAGGAACGGCGGCCGAGACAATTTCGATGTTACGGAGACGGATACTGCCGGTTATCTGCAAGCCGATTGGAATCTCGACCTGTTCGGTCATCCATTCCGAGGCGATGTCGGTGTAAGAATTGCGCACACGGATCTGCAATCGCATGGCACGACCACAGCCGGACGGCCAACGACTGGAACCAACAGCTACACCGACTGGCTGCCGGCGCTAAACGCGGTTTACGAGCCGGTCCATAATCTCTTGTTTCGCTTTGCGTATAGCAAGAGCATGGCACGGCCACTCCTCGGCAACCTGTCGCCGACAATCACATCGGTTTCCATTCCGAGCAATGGCGACACGACGGGAGGTTCGCTGACGATTGGCAATCCCAAGCTGAAACCCTTCTATTCCACTAATCTCGACGCCAGTATCGAATGGTACTTCTCATCCGGGTCTCTGCTCAGCATTGCGGGTTTCAACAAGCACATCAGTTCGTTCCCGCAGACGGTGCTTTTCGACGCGCCACTATCCACTTTCCTGGATGCAGCATCGCTTGCAGCGCTGACGCAGCAGTTCACGAACGCCAATCAGCTAGCTTATATCGCTAACGATTATCCAGTTACCGCACGACAGTATCGCGACGCGCCGGGCGGCTACATCCGCGGAGTGGAAATCAGTTATCAGCAGGATTTCAAGTTCCTGCCTGGCTTTCTCAAGAATCTCGGGGTCATCGCTAACTATACCTATATCAAGTCCAAGCTGAAATACATTCTCGATCCGACGTCGATGACGATTGGTGTTGCGCCCTGGCTGAATGTTTCACCGCAAGCTTACAACGCCACGCTCTATTACGAAGACAGCCGGTTCCACGCCCGAGTCTCTGTCGCTCACCGCAAGGGCTACAGCACCACCTATCCGATCGCTAGCGGAAGCTGCAATCCGGGTGCGTGCGACACCCCGCTTGTAAATGACTTCGTCTTCAGTGGACCAACAACGAACGTCGATGTGTCTGCCAGCTATCGGGTGACGCGCTTCTTCAGCATCACCTTTGAAGGCCTGAACATCACGAACCAGCCGAGCCAACGCTATGCGTATGAGCAAAACCCGGTGGTGACGCAATATGCGAGCTCTGGCCCCATTTACCGCATCGGTGCGCGCCTCAGCTTCTAGCCATCGCCACCGTCTCTACCCTCCCCGAGGGGTGGTGGCGCGCAGGGCGGTTCGGACGTATTCGATCCGCCCGGCGCATCGATTTCAGCGCCCGCAAGAGAGGCTCCGCTGGTCCCGCCGCGGCATGGCCTCATATCCGTTTTGACAACGGGCGGTTCTGGATCACATTGCTCGTGAACCGGCATTGGCGACGTTTAAGCGTTCCGGCCGAAAGACGGAGCGATGCATGACCGGTGATCAGTCGGCGAATAACCGACGTTTCACACCCCAAGCCCACAACACGTCCTGCCAGCCTTCGACCGAATGGCCTTTAGACAGGCGCAGCCCGAAGCCGTGACCACCGTCCGGATAGAGGTGCGTTTCGACCGGCACCTTGGCGGCAAGCAATCCTTCGCGAAGCATCAGGGTGTTCGCAATTGGAACCGCTGGATCGTCTTCCGCTTGGAGAAGGAATGAGGGCGGCGCGTCCGCCGGAACGTTGAGCGCGGGATTATATTTCCGCTCGAGCTCCGGCGACGCATGCTCGCCGATCAACAGATCGCGCGAGCCCATATGCGCGGTCGGCGCGCTCATTGAGATCACCGGATAGATCGGCGCCGCTCCGTTTGGCCTTGCCGAGAGCCGGTCGGCGGCATCGACCGGAGCATAAACGTTCGCGGCGAAGCGGGTGAGCAGACTCGCGCAGACGTGCCCGCCCGCTGAAAAACCCATCGCCACCACGCGCTTCGGATCGATTCGATATTGGGCAGCACTGCTTCGGATCAGCCGCATCGCCCGCTGCGCGTCCTGAAGCGGCGTGTCTGGCCCGGATAGCCATCCGTCGCCCGGCAACCGGTAGAGGAGCACGAAGGCAGTAACCCCTTGCGCTACCAGCCAGCGCGCTATTTCGTAGCCTTCCTTGTCGACGACCACCCGTTCGTAGCCGCCGCCGGGCGTGATCATGACCGCACCGCCGTTCGGTTTCGCCGGGCGGAATACGACCAGGCGAGGGTGCGCGATGCCCGTGACATAACGATCGTTGAATGCCGGGTCCTTACTGCGCTCGTGAACTTGCTCGACCGGTAGCTTCGCCGGTGCTCCTGGTGGAAGTCCAGGCCAGAGGTCGATCGTCCCGGTCGGATCCGGCACGCTCAGCCACTGCGACTCGGGAGTGGATGGCGGCGGTGTTTGCGAGCCGGCTTTGGCGGCGATTCCGGCGGCGGCCGTTCCTAAGAGAAGCGTTCTGCGATCGACGGTCATAAAGCCATATAGGTAAAATTGGAGAAGCGGGCTTCCCCGGATTTTGCCGAATATAGCGCCGGCCTCAAACTCAAGAAGTCGCCCGCGACATTATGATGATAGCCGGAAACTTCCATCTGCGGCTCGTATTTGCGCCACGATGCGCCGCCATCGGCGCTGGTGTGGATCGTCAGGATGTTGCGGTCGTTGGTGATCCGCATCCGGATCCGCCCCCCCATGCCCGGAAGTAGGGCTCCTCGACGCTGCTCACCATAGCGATGCATCACGCTTTCCGTGCTGGAAAAACCGAGCCCGGCGTAGAGCCGGTGGTTGTAGAACAGCAGCAGACCCGCCTCATTCTCTGGGCCGACTTCAATGTCACACTCGACCTTATATCGCTGGTCGCCGACGATGCAGCTGATCGGGGAGCAGTCACTCGGGCTTGCGCCCTTGCCGCGCACGAACATCGCACCGTTGGCACGCCGGATGCGCTCCATTTCGTTCGGTGCCGGGGCGTAGAAACCCCATTCGATCCCGAACTTGTTGGTCGAGAAGTCGTCGCTCAGCGGAAATCCGTGCGGTTGCGGGCCGAGATCGAAGGGCTTGCGAAGCGGCTTCGATAGATCTCCGCCGAGCGCCCGCGGCCAGCCGTCGGCAGTCCATTCAATCGGCTCGAGAAGCGTCTGCCGGCCTAGGGTCCAGTAGCCATTCTCGTACCCGTGGTAGATCATCCACCAACGATCGCCCGGCCCTTCGAACAGGGTCGCATGACCACGCGACCACCATTTCTCCAGCGCCGAACTGGTGTGCACGACGGGGTTTTCTGGATCGTTCTCCCACGGACCGGCGAGCGAGCGCGAGCGTGCTACGATCACCATGTGGCTGGTTGGCGGTCCGGCTGTGCCGCCGACGGCAGTCACAATATAGTAGAAGTCGCCGCGACGGACGACTTTCGGTCCTTCCGGCGAAAAGCCCTCGACCACCCAATCTTCCGGATAATGCCATGGATCATACACATGCTGCGGAACGCCGATGGTCGAAAGGCCGTCGGGCGAAAGCTGCACGCGATCGCCGCCGCTCAGGAACAGCCAACGCCGCCCCTGCTCATCGACCACGTGCGACGGATCGATGTGCTTCGGGAGATGGAGATCGACGGGATCGGACCACGGCCCTTCGATCCGATCGGCGTGGATGACAAAAATCGAGCGGCTGTCGGGATAATGCGCGGGAATATAGCAATAAAAGCGGCCCTGGCATTTCGTGAGGCCCGGCGCCCACACTGAGCCGATCGGCCTTTTGAGCGCCGCCGTCACCGGCCGCCAGTTCACCAGATCGCGGCTGTGCCAGATGACAACGCCGGGATAAGCATCGAAGCTCGAGAAGGTGACATAATAATCGTCACCATCGCGGATAAGAGACGGGTCAGGATGATCGCCTGCAAATACCGGATTGAGAAAGGTGCCGTTGCCGAGGTCGGCCCTGCGCTGCCCTTCAAAGCCGTGGCCCCAGTGCATTGAGGCATAAGGATCGAGCGACGAGGAGGCGCGCGAGCCCTGGGCAAGGATTTGCGAGGGAAAAGCGGCTGCTGTGCCCGCGGCGCCAATCACCTTGAGAGAAGTTCTGCGATCCATTCTCGCTCGGAAAAAGTTGGGCCGGACGGTCACTGCCGACCGGCCCTGGGGGAGGCGCGTCAGTATCTGTACCGCACGCCCAGAACGAAGGTGCGGCCGTAGTGGTTGTACTCGTAATTGCGGTGCGCGAACTCATCGACCCAGCGGCCGCGATACTCGTCGGTCAAATTAATGCCGTCGGCCGAGAGCTGAATGTGGTCGTTCAGATTGTATCGGATCGACGCATCCACCTCGCGATACGCGTCGAAGCCCTCGAAAACCTGATGGTTGCCGCTCGTGTTGTCCATGTACGGCGCGCGATAGGAGTAAGCCACGCGCGCGCTGAAGCGCCCGTCGTCATAATAGAGGGTTGCATTGTACGAACGCTTCGAAAGATCGGGAAAGGTGTTGGTGAAGATGGCGTTCGGCGGGTTCGCTACCAGTTTCCCGCCGACAATTGCATTCGCAGGAAGCGGGATCGTGTACTGCGCGTTGGACCTCAGGAACGTCGCATTCACGATTCCACCGAAGTTTCGAAGCATTCCCGGCAGGAACCGGAACGGCCCCTGCAACCCAACTTCGACACCCTCGAATTTCGCCTTCCCGGCGTTGATCTGCGACACGATATTCCAGATCGGCTCCGACTGAAGTGCCGGATTGATAAACGCCGGCGACGAGCTCAGGAGGACCGAGGCAGGCAATCCCGTTGAGGTAAAGGTCTGGCCGGAAAGCGTTTGCGACAGCGGGAAGTTCTTCACATCCTTCTTGAACACCGCAACCGAAAGAAGCGACTCTGGAGCGAAATACCACTCGACCCCTGCGTCGTAGTCCCAGGCCAGAAACGGCTTCAGGTCAGGATTTCCGAAGGTGACCTTAAAGTTGAAGCCGTCGGCAGAGCCGCCTGGCGTAAGATTTCCAAGCGACGGCCGAGTCATCACCTTCGAGACGGCGCCACGAATGATCAGCTTGTCGGTCGGGTATAGCGCCAGGTTGAACGCTGGAAGCCAGTTGCTGTAAACACGGTTCACCTTGAGCGCAACGCCGCTCAATAGCCCGGTCGAAGTCTGATCGGTACGCATGTAGCGAACGCCCGCATTCGCCGAATATTTGAGGCCGAACAGGTGACCTTTGGCGTCCGCCTGGATGTAGCCTCCGGTATCGGTCTCCACGACACCGCGGATGTTGCCCTGATCCGGAACGGCGGTGCGCTGGTAAAGACCCGTGAAGCTGGTCGTGGCCGGAAGATCCGCAACGAGCCACTGATTGGTGTTCCCTTGCGGCTGACCGGCATCCCCCAGCGTGAAGAGGTCGACCATGCTGGACGTGACCGGGAATCCGTACACGGTGCTTGAGCACGTGATCGTGCCCAATACTACGTCAGGTTTGCCGTTTGTAGGGCAAACGACCGTATCCCGCTGATATGCCCGGTCCCGGAATTCATAGCGGCGATAGACCGCGCCCGATTGCAGCTTGATGGCATCGGTCGCGTCCCATTCGCCGCGCAGCTGTGCGGTCCGGAAGGTATTGGTGATATTGGATGGCCGGTCGCGAATTTCGGCGAGCTGGAAATTTGCCGGGTCGGTCATGTCGTTGCCGAAGGTCAGCACCGGCGTTTTCATGGTGGTGTAGTCATAGCTGTAGCCGTTGGCCGTGCGGTCATCGAGGATCATCGTCGTTTCGACCGGGATGTTCGCATCCGATTTCGACGCACCGCCCAGCAGCGTGAATTTCAGCCGGTCGCTGAGGTTCTGATCGAGCTTGGCATCGAACTGATAGAATTTGGTCCGCTGCTTGCGCAGGTAATGCTCGACCCGCACCCAAGCGTTATTAAATGTGCCGCTGATGAGATTGTTGTTCTGGTCGATCGTGTAGTCGACCACGTCGATGTTCTTCTCGTTGCTCCGGAACAGAACCTCGCCCCAGCGCTCCTCGCGGTCTTCCGCGTAGCGTGAGAAGAGCCCGTCGATCGAGAGATGGGTCCAGTCGCTCGGTTTCCAATCGATGTTTCCAGTGATCCCGAGCCGTGTGCGCCGGTGCTCGACCAGGCCGTAGCGCGGAATTCGCGGATGCATCGCGAGGGCAACTTCATCGCACCCGGCGCTCGAAACGTACTTGCTGCCGGAGAAACACTGCACTCCATCCACCGACCGGAACATCGCCTGGTCCCAGCGGACGCTGTTGTTGCCGAGCTCGAAATCATCGCTGTGCTGGTAAGCCGCCGACGCTTGTACAGCGAACGTACCGGAGCTGTTCTTCCAGCCGACGAGGCCGGAAAGGCGCGGACCCACTTTCTTGCTAAGGTCGTTGTAAGTGCCCTGCGCATTGGCGACAAAGGTAAGCCCGGCGTGGTTCGCGAGCGCATCGCCGGTATTGAGGTCGACGACGGCGCCCATCGATCCCTCATCGAGCGACGCCTCCGCCGTCTTGTGAACGACGACCGATCTGAACAGCTCAGCAGCGAAGACGTTGAAGTCGAAAGCGCGATCACGGTTGGAAGACGCGTCTTCCGCTGACGTCGCGATCGTCTCCAGACCGTTCAGACGCACTTGCGTGAACTCCGGGCTGAGGCCGCGAACAGTGATCTGGTTGCCTTCGCCGCCGGTACGGCTGATCGAAACGCCGGGAATACGCTGGAGGGCCTCGGCAAGATTCTGGTCGGGAAATTTGGCGATGTCCTCGGCGACGATCGCATCCACTTCGCCGACCGCCTGTCGCTTCACGTTCAATGCGGCATTCAGCGACTGACGGAAGCCGGTAACGACAATGGCGCTTTGCTGGTTCTGTGCCTCCTGCTGAGCGGCGGCTGCATCGGCCGGGTTCTTGACGCCTGTGTCAGCTCCAGTCGGCACTTGCGGTTGTTGCGCGGGCGGCGACGTCGGCCGGGCGACCGGAGCGGCCGGTTGATCCGCCGGTGCCGGTTGCGAACTGCTGGCAAAGGCGGGGGAAGTCACGAAGCTACCCGCGAGCACCAGCAGCGAACCCCGTCCCAACAGGCTCGAAATTGCGCGGTTGCGCCCCTCGAAAAGTCTTGTGTTTGCCATGCCCCTCTCCCTGTTGCGCCCTCGATCGCGACTCTATGATACCGGTGTCTCACGAAATTCAAATTCAGGAAGAGACCGCACCATCCCGTGGCTGCCCTTGCGGTCAGGGCCACGGCTCAGCCCCTTCTCCCCATCAGTACTCGATTCGACGCTTGACACTTGATAGAGTAACCGGTGTCATAAGCAAACTGACTCGCTGCGGGATGCCTGTCAAGCACCGCCGCCGCGTTTGAAGGTGGAGGGGTTTTCGATGAAACGCTTGCTGCTGTTGATTGCACTTGTATTTGCTTGGGTTCCGGTCGGCGGCATGGCGCTGGCGGAACCGCTGGTGAAAGGCTGGGCTAATACCGACGGCGGACGTGGCGGTCGAATCATCCGGGTGACCAATCTCAACGCTGACGGGCCCGGCTCCTTCAAATGGGCGGTCGAGCAACCCGGCAAACGAATAGTGGTCTTCGAAGTTTCAGGCGCAGTCGACCTAGGCTTCGGTACGATCACCATCAAGGAGCCTTACCTCACCATTGCGGGTCAAACGGCGCCTTCACCGGGAATAACTTTGATTCGCGGCGGTATCGACATCGGAACCCATGATGTCATTATCCAACATATTCGCGTCCGCGTGGGCCGTTCGGGCAAGCCGCCGTTCAGCTGGGAATCGGACGGAATTTCCACGATCGGCGGGGCGCACGACGTGATCGTCGACCATTGTAGTCTGACCTGGGCGAGCGATGAGAATCTGTCGACCTCGGGGCCTCGGTTTAATGGCAGCACCGTCGCCGAATGGCGTCAGGCCACGTCTCACAATGTCACCTATTCCTACAACATCATCGCCGAAGGGCTGGCGCATGCAAGCCATCCGAAGGGCGAGCATTCGAAGGGCACATTGATCCACGACAATGCGACCAACATCCTTATTTACCGCAATCTTTACGCGCACGACATGGAGCGCAACCCGCTGCTGAAGGGTGGCACGCACGTCGCGGTGGTCAACAATTTCATCTTTGATCCCGGATCGCAGGCGATCCACTATAATTTGATGGATCTGGAATGGACCGGAAAACCGAAGCAGGTCGGCGAATTAACGGCGGTCGGAAATGTCTTCCGGGCCGGCTTCTCGACTTTGCCCGATACGGCCTTCCTGTCGATCGGCGGCGTCGGCGATCTCGATTACTATGGCCGCGACAATCTTGCAGTCGGCCGAACCGGTGAGCCACGGCGAATGTTCGGCCGATACACGACCAGCCCCGCGAAAATCATCGAAGTCAGCCAGCCGCCGCTCTGGCCGGCAGGGCTCGACGTACTTCCGTCAGATCAGGTCGAAACCTACGTGCTCCGTAATGCCGGCGCCCGGCCATGGGACCGAGATGCCGACGATCTGCGCGTCACGTTTGATGTTGCAGAAGGCCGCGGACACATCATCGACGACGAAAGCGAGGTCGGCGGCTTCCGTCCTCAGAAGGTCACGCATGCGCCCTTCGTCGAGGCCGATTGGAATCTTGATACGATGGAACCGAAGTCGGGCCATTATCCGGGCGAGCATCTCGACACGATCCAGCAGCCGCACGGATGAGGAGCAGCTTGCGCAGGCGCAGCTCGAGCCTCATGTTTTTCGGACTACGCGCGCAAGTTCGGATCGATGAACCGCGGCGAAGCGTCGCTGGTGTGCCGAAGCCATTGCTGCGCGGATCTCCTCGAGCCAGCCGGGTAGCAGCGGCTTGCAGTTCGAAACATGTTGCTGATTTTGACGATCAATAGCCCGGCGGCATCGGGTAAGGCGCGGGATAAAGCTTGTCGACCAGCTCCTTGCGGAGATCGGGTACGACTTTCGCCAGTTCGACTGCCACCATGTGCGCGAAATACTCCGCGCCCTTGGGCCCGAGATGGGTGTAATCGAATGGTGTTCCCGGTCGGCCTTGTGGTTTCTCGACTGTTTCGGTGCTCGTCAACGGCTGTGGCGCGCCGTTCTTGGGCGCCTCGATAGTCGTGCCGGCCTTGGCTGCATCGATGACAACTTGCGGCGGCGGGCTCATCGCGAGGCTCAGGGCCTCCACTGGTCCCATGGCCTGAACGGCGAGCGCCGAATCCCCGTTGAGGTCGACCAACGGTACCTTCATGTCGGCAGCGACCTTGCGCACCGCATCCGACCAGGCGGCCAGATCCTCCTGAAGCGATCCACTCTTGAAGCTTCGGCGGGTGAGCGGGGTCAGAAGCACCGGGATCGCCCCGGCCGCGCGCACATCATTCACATAATGCGCCAGATTCTGCGGGAATTCCGTGTAGAGATCGGTGGTGCGGCCTGGCTTTCCCGGCTGGTCATTGTGGCCGAACTGGATCAACACATAGACATGCCGATAGCCGAGGACCTTCATCTCCCCGAGCGCGAGATCCCATGAACCCTCGGCGCGATAGCTGAACGTGCTCCGCCCGCCACGCGCCAGATTGAGGCAACTCAAGTTGGAGACGACATGATTGTCGCAGAAGGCCCCTCCCCAGCCACTTCCGACCTGTGTGGTGGAATCGCCGACAAGAATAATTTTGTCCGGTTCGATCCGTTTGGTCGCGGCGCGGACGACGGCATCGGTTACAGCCAGTCGTTGACCGGCGGGAAGAGGAGGGGGCGGCCCGATGGGTGTCGGCTCCACTTGCGCCAGCGCTGGCATGGCGGCCAGCGCGGCAGCGGCAAGGCCGAACGTCAAGGCAGCTTTCCCCATTTTCGCTTTTCTCCTCACGTCCCCGACCTTTCGTTGGCGAGTTGTGATACCGGTGTCAATCACGCTGGACGGCACAAGACGCCAGACGCTGCCTGCCTATTTGCTTATTGACTGACGCCTACGTGGCTCAGCGAAGAAGCTGACAGAACTCGTCCAAGGCTTCTTGCAGTTCGAACGAGCGCTGCGCTCCGACTGGCGAGCCCCAGCCCTAGCGAGATAACCAGCGACGCGCATAGCGCGGAGCGTCAGACAAGCAGCTTTCGAGATACTGAACCTTCCCGCTTGCGGAGTTCGCCGAGTCGACGAAAGGCGGCGGTTGCAGCAGAAGAATTGTCGACGACCTTACAGCAGTACTGGCGAGCGCACTGGTGCGAGCAGGAGCAATGCGGGGCGCCTTGAGCTCACGGTCGGCGAGCCACATTTTGTTCGACCATTGGGCTGGCGGCTTCCGTCCAGCCCAGCTCGCGGCTTATGGCAACGGCCGTACCTCGGACCTTTGGAGCAAGTGTCTCCATCTGCGGATGATTGAGATATTGCGAGACGCTCGCCAAAGTAATCGCCGCCGCAATTTTCCCTGTCGCATCGCGAATTGGCGTTGCGATCGCCCGGATCGACTCGGGCGGGGGCCCCTGATGGATGACTACCCCTCTTTGTACGTGCTGGATCATCTCATCGATCCAATTTTCGAATCGGAACTCTAGCGCCGCTTGGGGCAGCAGCCGCTCCCACGAGGTCAGATTATCATCGAACAAAAGCGCCTTTCCGAGACTGGTTTCAGCCAGCGGGCGGCGCGTTCCAACGGGCGTTGCGACCAAGACCCGTTGTGTACCTGCGGCGCGGTACAGATGGACCGAGAAATCGCCTTCACGTCTGCCGAGAAAGGCCGAACAGCCAGTCGTCGACGCCAGCGCATTCAGGTGAGGCGCCGCAGTGGCGATCAGATCCGACTGGCTCGTAGCGACGGCTCCAAGCTGCATGAGTTTGGAACCCGCCTGTAAGCGTCCGTCCCTTGCTTGCGATAGAAAACCGAGCTCGACCAGCCGTTTCACAAGCCGGAATGACGTGCTCCGCGACAATCCGAGCAAAGCTGCGATCTCGGAGCGTTGCATCGGCTGCAACGCCACCTGCTCCAGAATCGCGAGTCCACGATCGAGCGTCTGGGTGCCCTTCGACGAACCTTCCTCCTCTTCGCCAGGAGCGGTCCGGGATGATCCGCGCTTCGCCACGAGAGTCTGATATCGTCTCAGCCGGAGAGTATCTCAAGCCGGCTATAGGGGTCTGCCTTCCAACCAAGGTTGGCACTGATCACGGCAGCCGTCTCCATCACAGCTTTGCTCAACAGGGCCATTCGATCCTCATCCATATATTGCGCGGCACTTGAGATGCTGATCGCTGCTGTAATAGTTCCGTCCGCCTTTCGGATAGGAGCTGCAACGCCGCGGATCTGATCCTCATTCTCCTCAAGCTCGTAAGTATAGCCGCAGCGCGCATATTCTTTCATTGACCGGAGCCATTTTCTGTAACTGCCGCGCAACCTGGAATCGCGCCGGTCGAACTCGAACAGCTGTTTCCACCGCTCCGGCTCAGCGTCGAAGAGCAACGCTTTGCCGAGGCTCGTGGAGGTAAGTGGCAGATGATGGCCCACCCGGCTGCTGATCACTATCCGACGACGTCCAGGCAATTCATCCACATAAAGGGCATGGTCGCTATCGATAATCCCGAGGTGAACGGTGTCCTCAGTCTCCTCCGCGAGTCTTTCGAGGTGCGGCCGCGCAATTCGGGCGAGGTCCGACTGCTGCTGAGCCTGATAAGCAAGCCAAAGAAGCTTCGGCCCAAGCTGATAACCACTTCCAGGCACCAATGTCAGGTATCTTCGTTCGACTAACGCATTTGCCAGCCGGTGCGTCGTACTTCGAGTAAGGCCTAATCTCGCCGCGAGCTCGCCGAGAGTGGCGCGGTCCTCGGCTACGCTCTCAAGCAAGTCAATTCCGCGCAAAAGGGTCTGGCTTCCCGGAGCCATGCGAGTCCCGGCCGCAGAATTTTGCAAGCCCGCGGCGCTCCGTTCAGTTGCGGTCGTTTGTCCCATATGGCTTCAATGCGCCGTCTATCCCATATTGTGCAAACAACAAGCGGAATCCTGGCTGGAATCGTCGTTCGTTCGTTATCTGATTGCACTTGCCAGAGACGCTACCGATCAACCTGGCCGGCGATATCTGCTAGTTGTATTGACTGCCCGCGCAACAAGTCTCGTTAGTAACGCCACCCTTACTCCGCTCTCACCGGACCGCTGCCCACCCCGGTGAATCGACCAGCTTGACCGGCACGCCGCCGCGCACGGTCTGCAGATCGATGAGCCTGACCGGCTCCAAGGTGTCGCCAGGCGCCCCGTCGCTGGTGACGGCGATTGCGAGCGTGTTCTCACCGTCGGAATTGAGGATTCCGTTGGGCAGGACGAACACCCGCTGCGGCCCGACGTCAGCGATGAACTCGCCCATGTTCCAGCCATTGAGGAAAATCAGCGCGCGATAGGAGACCGGTGAGCGCGGCTTGTTGGGATCGCCGATGGCGACGCCGATCGACGCGTCATCTTCCTTCGGGATGTTGAGCCGGAAGGTGGTCCGGTACCAACGCGTACCCGCTTTCGGCGGCAGGTTCGCGGTCGCCCAACTCTTGTCGTCAAATCCCGGGAGATACCAACCCTCGCGCTCGCCATAGAGGCCGCCATTGTTCATCGGGCCCCGGACGCGATCGGCGATATCTTCGCCGCCCTTGTTGCCTTGGATCCGCCAGGCGATCGGCACCGCATATGTCGGCCCATCCTGCCGCGAGAGCGACACAGAGATGAGGCCGCGTGGCTCCTTATGCTCATCATCCGCCCCGAAATCTTCGTTATGGCCGTTGTTGCGGACCATGATGGAGAGCACATGCTGCCCGGGCTGCTGCGCTTCGGGGGGAAGAGTGAACTCGGCAATTCCGGTGGTGATCGGCTGCGGCAATCCACCTGGCAGTTGATTCTGGCCAATGAACCTGCCGTCGAGCCACAACTGCACCATGCCGCTTCCGCCACCGCCATAACGCAGCGCGATCTTCCGGGCATCGGGTCCGCCCTCGAAGCGGCCCCTGTACCAGACGTCACCCTGATGGAATCCGTAAGCGGACATGTCGAGCACCGGCTGCCCGGGCTCCGGGCGAATAGTTGCCGTTGTCCTCCGGTTATCGATTTGCTGCCAGCGGCTGTCATCGAAACCGGGCTGCGCTTCGGGCGAGCCATCCTTGACTCGCCATTCGGTCAGGGAGGGAAGCTGAACCGGACGTGCGCCGGGAAGAAGAGCCGAAGCTTGCCAACTTCCCGACGTTGTCTGCCGGCCTGCGACGGGACTCCCGTTCCAGCTAACCGAACTGATGGCGCTTTGCGTCCAGATTTCGAGCGGAGCGGGGGCAACGGTATCACCGGTCAAAGCGAGCCGGCCGCCGATGAGGTCGGCGTGCCGGACGAGCTGGGGCCCGCGCACCAGCACCGGTCCTCGCAATGCGTCGGGACGCCAGAATTGCTGCGCGGCGTCCTCGTCGCCGATCAGCAGCAGGAGCGGTGGCCTCCCGCCGCCGCTGATCCGAAGGCGGATGAGGCCGCCATGGCGGTAGGTCAGCTTGAGATCGCCTTTGGCCGGATCGAAGCTGGAATTCGCCTGTCCCTGCAACAGCTCAACTTTCGGTGCGCTGGCGAAACGAAGGATGGTTTCGCCCGCTTCGCCTTTGCGGCCGTAGAGGAGCGCGAGATCGCCGCCTGCAGTCCTGAGCTGCGTCTGAAGCTCTGACGTCGAATAGACGAGATGGTGCGCACCGATGGTGTCGGCGGCCACCAGCAGCTTCGCGTCCAGACCGTTGAGAGTGAGCGGAATCTGATAGGATCCGTCCGCTGTATCGACCGGGAAAGTGAAGTTGTCGTCGGTGCGCGCGTTGGACGGATTATGCACTACAAAATAGAGGTGCGCGCCGGTTTCCGGATTGACGTTATGATAGATTCGAATGCGGTCGGAAGAGGCCTTCACCTCCGGCCCCTTTTCCATCCGCGGCAAGCTGTCGAACGCCTGGACGAATTCGCCGAGCTGCTTCAACTCCAGCGCTTTCGGACGGAGCCGCCGCGCTTCGTCGATCGCCGCGCCATAATCGTAGCTAGTGTAGACGACCGGCGCCGGCTCCCATCCCCAGGAGGTTCCACCGAAGCCCATGTAAAAATTTTCGATCGTCAGGGCGTTGGCGATGTTGGTGCCGTAAAACACGCGCTGATAGCCTTTGCCGCGCTGAATCGCCGTGCAGGGGTAAGTGCCGTTGCTGCCCCAATAATCGAACCAGCCGCCGCCGAATTCGGCGACGAAGCCGGGCGTGTAGGGCGAGGCGCTCGATCCCCCTTTTGCGCCGCCCGGCCCATAGATTCCCCAGTCCGGAGCGGGATCGCCTTTGGTAGGCCGCGCCCAGACGTCGCAGCTGCCGCCGGGATAGCCGTCGAACGCGTAAAGATCGGTCGGTCCTTTGACCGTGCCGGGGACGGGGCTGTCGGCCGGCACCCATTTGCCGTTGCGCCCGACGTCGTTGGTGAAGATCGGTACTGTGATACCGTCCGCGCGCACGCGATCATAGAGGTGGCGCATGTAGCGCTGCTGCTCGGGACCGGTGACCGAAAGCTCATTTTCTATCTGGTACAGGATCACCGGCCCGCGGCCGTCGCTATACTGATGCCTGGCGATGATGCGGTTGAGGTGGCCCAGCCACTCATCCGCGGCGGCGATGTATTCGGGATCGTCGGTCCGGGCGCGGGCCTTCTGGCGAACCAGCCAGCCGGGATAGCCACCGCGGGTGAGCTCCGCATTCACGTAAGGTCCCACTCGGGCGATGACGAACAGCCCTTCCTGCTGCGCGATATCAAGGAGGCGGTCGACATCGCGGACTCCCTGGAAATCGTAAACGCCCGGCGCCGGCGAGTGGTATCCCCAGTCGAAATAAAGCGAGACGGTGTTGAGGCCGCTCGCCTTCATTTTCTGCAGGATGTCGCGCCACAGCGACGGGCTCGGCAGGCGGAAGTAATGGAATTCCGACGACCAGATGAAGGTCGGCTTGCCATTGAGGATTAGCGAGTGCCGATCGAAGGCGACGCGGCCAAATGTACGAAGGTGTGCGTCGGCAGGCGGAGCGGAAATTGGCGCAGCTATGGAAGACGCTGCGATTCCCGCCAGAAGCGCTGCAATTATGAATTTGCCCGGTCTGATCGTCAAATGCCCCTCCCTTGCCCCTCCATCGCTCAATCGCAAGCGGTGCTTCCCAGCGGAGTCGTTCTGTCCAGCCCGGGCGGGTTCCGGAGGATGTAGCGGGATACCGGCAGGTGCATCACACGCAGCCGGCTGGCGACGATTTTAGCGATGGCGCGAGCGCCGATTTCGCTGAAATGCGTGTCGTCATCGATGCCTTTGGGGAAGCCGACGGTATGGTCCTCGGCGGTGTAATGCAGATAATAAGGCTTCGATCCCGCTTCGCCCAACTTCTGGATCCACGCACCGGACAGCGCCTCAAGATCAATCAGCGGCACCCTTTCCTCAGCCGCAAGCGCGCGCACTTCTTGTGACCATGGCGCAAAATCCGCACGGACCCGCCCATTAACGAAGTGGCGGCGAATGACGGGCGTGATCAGCACCGGCTGTGCCCCAACCGATCGGGCGACTTGGATCATCTTGATCAAATTGTCGCGATAGGCGCTTTGCGGGTCGGCATAGCGGCCCTTCCGGTGATCGGCGTCATTGTGACCGAACTGGATCAGCAAGGTGTCGCCGCGCTTGATCTCCTGCGCGATCCTGTCGAGTCGGCCCTCCTCAATGAAAGTTTTGGTGCTTCTCCCGGCCATGGCCTGATTACTGAGCGCAATGCCCGGCTTCAGAGCGCAGCGCAGCATCTGACCCCAACCGGCCTGCGGATAGTGTTCGGGTGAATATGTTTGCACCGTCGAATCGCTGGCGATGTAGATCGTCGGACTTGCTGCGATCGGAGCCGTCGAAATATTTGCCGCAACTGCAAAAGAAAGGAACCGAAGCTTCACTTGCATCTCCCGCCCAGTCTGTCATGCATCTTACATATATGGGATTGCGGCGCAACATGTGGGATCTCGTTCGCCCTGTGACATCAGCTCTCACAGCCCTTTTGCTGACGACGGATGGGACTTCGCTCGCAGCCAAGGGCAGGCTCCTCTACCGTGACGATTTTCGGCATGGCCTCGGCAATTGGGTGGTTGAGGCGGAGCGGCCGGGGCGGATCGGCGCACGGAATGGCGTCCTCGATATAGATGTTCCGGCCGGCGTGACACTCTGGTTCCGGCACGAACTGCGCGGTCCGGTCGAGATCGACTACGATGTCGCCGCCGTATCAAAGGGCGGCTCCAACGATAACGTCAGCGACGTCAACGCTTTCTGGATGGCGACAGATTCACGCGCGCCGTCCGGCAACGTTCTCGATGTTAGGCGTAGCGGAGCCTTCGCCGATTACGATCAGTTGCGCGCCTATTACGCGGGGATCGGCGGCAACCGGAACACGACGACGCGCTTCCGTCGCTATGTCGGGCGAAAGGGTGACCGGCCGCTGCTTCCACGATTCGATCTTTCGTCTCCCCAATATCTGCTTCAGCCGAACAAGTTCTATCACATCCGGCTGATTGCCGACGGCAGCCGGATCGAGCTCTGGCGCGATGGAGTGCCAATTTTCCGCTTCCACGATCCGCATCCGTACGCGCATGGTCATTTCGGTCTGCGCACGACCTGGAGTCATTTGTGCATCCGCAAATTCGTCGTGCGGACCTGAATTGACGTCCTGGTCTTCCTGGACGTCAATTCGCGGCGACCGCAGCGCCGACACACTCGGTACATGTCGATCCTTGAGACCGGATTGCAACACATCGGACGCAAGCGGTTCGACCACTTTGCAAGACAATTGACTCAGCTGAACCAGCTGTTAACGTCCCGAATCGTGTGATTGCGTCCCATATATTGGGTAGGTTGTTTGACGCAGCACATAGAAGGGCCGGGCTGCCGGGGAGAACAGAGCGGAGTGAGGGGCGCACGGCGTCCATCCAACCGCCAGCGGCATAGCTCATGAAACAATTGGGTGGAGGGAATGATGGGTAACTCGGAAACTCGCCGGTGGCGCGACATTTGCGCGACTTCGTCATGGTCGGCGATCGCCTTGGTATTGTCTTTCGGATCGAGCGAGGCATTGGCGCAGACCGCGCCTGCGGCAAGCAGCCTGGCCCAAACCTGGAGCCTGACCGCGCCCAAGGTCAGCGTGACCAAGGCGTGGCCGCAGCTTGCGAGCGCGGCGGCCGGCGCGGACGCGGCATCTGCGCAACC
>Ga0207702_10001802_pt1 | contig 21101 bp, 25 predicted proteins | sample KBSCornC62_FD_184302 | JGI IMG/M metagenome (GOLD analysis project Ga0207702, IMG submission 184302) | Corn rhizosphere microbial communities from Kellogg Biological Station, Michigan, USA - KBS Corn C6-2 (SPAdes) (version 2) | ecosystem: Host-associated > Plants > Roots > Rhizosphere > Soil ...
GGAGATCGACCTGCGGGTCGGAGGCGCCTGGCGGTACGTGAGCGTGACCGAGAGCGGCGTCGAGGTCGGCTTCCACGGCGAGTACCGGGAGATCGTCCCGAACGAGCGGATCGTCTCGACCGAGGTTTACGAGGGCATCCCCGACGCCGAGCAGCACGCGGCGCTGAACACCCTCACCCTGACCGAGCGGGACGGCCGCACGCTCCTGACCGTGCTGGTCGAGCACCCCACCAGGGAGGGGCGCGACGCCCACATCAACTCGGGGATGGAGCCGGGCATGCAGGATGCGCTCGACCTGCTGGAGCAGGTCGCGGTCTCGCTTCGCTGAGCCGTTCACGGGTCACCGGGGAAGCTGCGCCCGGTGACCCGCCGGCGGCGCTATCCGGCGAACAGCTCTGCCACGGCGCGCTCGAGCTGCTCGCGCGGGACGTCGCGGACGTGCTGGGCGAGTCCCCAGCGATGGCCGAAGGGATCGGTGATCTGTCCGTAACGCTCGCCCCAGAAGGCCTCGGCCAGCGGCTGGCGCACCTCGGCGCCGCCGTCGATTGCGCGCTGCCAAACCGCGTCCACGTCGTCGGTCGACAGGTGCAGCACGGTCGCCGTGCCGCCGATGCTGAGCGGCGAGAGCACGCCCATCTCGGGGAACTCATCGGCCAGCATCACCGTCGAGGAGCCAAACCCGAGCTCCATTTGCATCAGCTTGCCGCCCGGCACGGCAAGCCGGCTGCGCTCCTCGGCCGCGAGCACGGCGGTGTACCACTCGGCGGCGGCCGCGGCGTCCCGGACGACCAGGTGCGGAGTGATCCCGAGGGCGCTCATGCGCTGGCCGGCACGCCGTGCCGGGCGACGGCGCGGTCGTAGTTGAGCCGCATCAGCGCGATCACGTCGCGCACGTCGTCGTCGCCGTTGATGCGGCGCGCGGCCGGCCCCTGCGAATCGGGAAAGACGGGGTGCGGCACGATTCGGCCCTCCGCCATCAGCTCGGCCCACACGGCCTTCGGGAACGAGAAGTGCGCGGCGTGATCGCCGTGCAGGTGGCCGATCTCGCGCCGTCCCACCGTGAATGCGTACTCGCCGCGGCGGCCGGGCCCGGCGGTGACGCCCGGCCAGGACGTGACCTCCGCGGTGATCGTCTGGCTCGCTGTCTGCTCGCTCGTCATGGGTACCTCCAGAGTGTTCCTCGGATGCTCGAATCCAGATTACAACTTCAAGTTAACTTGAAGTCAAACGGCCGGCGTGGTTCACTGCAGAGATGCCGGAACTGCTCACGATCGGCGACGTCTCGCGGCGAAGCGGGGTCGCAGCCTCCGCGCTGCGCTTTTACGAGCAGCGCGGCCTGATCGCCTCGGAGCGGGCCGGGTCGGGCCACCGCCGCTACCCGCGGGCGGTGCTGCGGCGAATCGCGTTCGTCGTCTTCGCCCAGCGGGTGGGGCTGACCCTGGACGAGATCGCGGTCGAGCTGGGCAGGCTGCCTCCCGGCCGCGCGCCCACCCGCCGCGACTGGTCGCGCCTGTCACGCACCTGGACAGCGCGCATCGACGAGCGGATCAACGAGCTGGAACGCCTGCGGGCGGGGCTGACCCAGTGCATCGGGTGCGGGTGCTTGTCACTCGACCGCTGCCGGCTGGCGAACCCCGGCGACCGGGCCGCCGGCCTCGGGCCCGGCCCGCGCTACTGGATCGGCGATCCGCGGCCGCGCTGATGGCCATCACTTCGAGGGCAGCGTGCGGGCGTAGGTCGTACCCAGCGTGACCCACTCCGCCAGCTGCGCCCGGGTCTGAATGTGCTCGGAGCGCACCCGCAGCCAGCCCTGCATCGGTCGGCCGCGCATCTCCATCGGGCGGGCGGCGGTGGACGCGACCAGCTCGTCCGACATGGCCGGGTCGACGCGCACCAGCAGACCGCTTTGGCCGCTAGCGGCCACCGCCATGTTGCCGCCGATCAGGAAGGCCAGCCCGCCGAACATCTGCTTCTCGGTCAGCTCATGGTCGCCGGCGACCAGCTCTCGTATGCGCTCCGCGAGCTCCTCGTCGTACGCCATGGCGGCGATGGTACACAAGGCGGCTCACCGACCGATCGCGGGCCTCGGCCTATGATCGTCGTCACATGTCGACCGCGACGCGAGGGAGGCCACACCATGGCTGACAAGCCGCCCATCGATCTTTACATCGCCGCCTACTCCGACCCCGACGCCGCCCGGGCCGACTGGGACGGCCTCAAGCAGCTCGCACGCGAGCGAGTGATCACCGTCGACGCGATGGTGCTCGTCCGACGCGACGCCGACGGCAAGATCGATGTCGAGGACAACGGCCACGAGGTGGGCGTGGGCGCCACGCTGGGTGTGGTCGGCGGCGCCATCATCGGCCTCATCTTCCCACCCTCGCTGCTGGCTTCGGCCGTGGTCGGGGGCGGCATCGGCGCGGGTGCCGGCGCGCTGCTCGACCATCACCTCAAGAGCGAGATCAAGGCCGACGTCGAGGATTCGCTGCCGCCGAACAGCTCCGGCATCGTGGCGGTGTTCGAGGAGCGCTGGGTGACCGAGATCGAGAAGCAGCTCCGGAACGCCGCGAAGGTGGAGAAGCACCAGGTCGACGCCGACAGCGTCGAGAGCGTGAAGGCGGAGGCCGCTAAGAGCAGCTGAGCTAAACGGACACGCTCTCCGCTTCTGCTACCGTGAGGCGGTGGCCGGAATTTCTGCACCCGAACGGGGGTCGCGGCGCGACGCCCAGCGAAACCGCGCGCTGCTGATTTCCGCGGCCCGCGAGTCGTTCGCCGAGCACGGCGTCGACGCCCGGCTGGACGAGATCGCCCGCCGGGCCGGCGTCGGCACCGGCACGCTCTACCGGCACTTCCCGACCCGTGAGGCGCTGGTGGAGGCGATCTTCGCCGAGCGTGTCGGAGAGTTTCTCGCGCTGACCGAGGCAGGGCTGGCCGAGCCCGACGCCTGGGCCGGGCTGGTCGGCTTCCTGGAGGCGACGCTCGAGCTGCAGCGCAGCGATCGCGTGCTCAAGGAGATCTTCCTGCGCTATCCGCCCGGCGAGGGCCGGCTGGCCGAGACGCGGGCGCGTATGAGGGCACAGTTCGACGAGCTGATCGGTCGCGCACGCGACCAGGGGTCGCTGCGGCCCGACTTCACTGTCGCCGACCTGGCCCTGCTGCTGTGGTCGTTCGCTCCGGTGATCGACGCCACCGCCGACACGGCGCCCGAGGTCTGGCGGCGGCATCTGCACTGGCTGCTGGACGGCCTGCGTGCGGAGGCGGCGACGCCACAGACGCAGCCCCCGCTAGATGACGAGCAGCTCAGCGAGTCGATGCGTTGTCTGCGTGCACAACGGTTCGGGAGGCGCCAGTGACCGCTCCCGCTCAGGCCGCCCCCGCACCCCCGCAGCGCGTGCGCCTGATCTTCGCGGCGCTAATGCTGGTGCTGCTGCTGGCGTCGCTCGACCAGACGATCGTCTCGACCGCGCTGCCCACCATCGTGGGCGACCTCGGCGGCCTGTCGCACCTGTCCTGGGTGGTCACCGCCTACCTGCTCGCGTCCACCGTGTCGGGCCCTTTGTACGGCAAGCTCGGCGATCTGTACGGCCGAAAGCCGCTGCTGCAGGCGTCGATCGTGCTGTTCTTGGTCGGCTCCGTGCTGTGTGGGCTCAGCCAGAACATGACCGAGCTGATCGCGTTCCGAGCCCTGCAGGGCCTGGGTGGCGGCGGGCTGATCGTGCTGACGCTGGCGGTCGTCGGCGACATCTTCTCGCCTCGCGAGCGCGGCCGCTACCAGGGATTCTTCGGCGCCGTTTTCGGCGTTTCGACGGTGATCGGCCCGCTGCTGGGCGGCTTCTTCGTCGACAATCTGTCCTGGCGCTGGATCTTCTACGTGAACCTGCCGGTCGGAGCGATCGCACTGATCGTAATCGGGGTGGCGTTCCACTCCCGCGCCGAACACGTCCGTCACAGCATCGACTACCTGGGCGCGGGGCTGCTGGCCACCGGCCTCACCGCCATCGTGCTGTTCACCAGCCTGGGCGGCACTACCTACGCCTGGGGGTCGCCGGAGGCGCTCACCATGCTGGTCGTCGGCATCATCACGCTGATCGCGTTCCCGTTCGCGGAGCGCCGCGCGGCCGAGCCGATCCTGCCGCTCGAGCTGTTCCGAAACCGGGTGTTCGTCGTGACCAGCGCGGTCGGCTTCATCGTCGGCCTGGCACTGTTCGGAGCGATCACGTACCTGCCGTTGTACCTTCAGGTCGTGAAGGGGCATAGCCCGACCAGCTCCGGACTGACCCTGACGCCGCTGATGGTGGGGCTGCTGTTCACCTCCATCCTCAGCGGCCAGCTGATCAGCCGCTACGGCCGCTACAAGCCGTTCCCGATCGTCGGCACAGCGATCATGACCGTGGCGGTGCTGCTGCTGTCGCGGCTGGAGGTGGGCACGCCGATCTGGCAGACGATCGTGGCGATGGTAGTGCTCGGCCTGGGTCTGGGCATGGTCATGCAGGTGCTGGTGCTGGCCGCTCAGAACTCGGTCGAGCACAGCCAGATCGGCGTTGCCACGTCAGGCTCGACGCTGTTCCGACAGATCGGCGGCTCGATCGGCGTGGCCGCGTTTGGCGCGATCTTCACCAACCGGCTGGCCGGCGAGCTCGCCGCCAAACTGCCGCCCGGTGCCCACATCCCCACGACGGCCAACCCGGAGATCGTCAAGCAGCTGCCGCCCGCCGTGCACTCGCCCTACGTGCATGCGGTTGCCGCGGCGCTGCAGCCGGTGTTCCTGACCGCCACCGGCATCGCGTTCATCGCGTTCGCGCTGACCTGGCTGCTACGCGAGCAACCGCTTCGCACCACGACGGCGGCAGCGGCGGCCGGCGTCGAGCCGCCGGTTGCAGCAACGGAGCCGCAGCAGCACACGACCGCCGCCACACCGGTACCGCGCGAACCCATGCGCTAGAGTCGTCGCCCGGGCCGAACGGGTCCGCCGGCCGACGACAGGGGGACGCGTTGATCGAGCAGACAACGGACAGCCAGGCCACGCTTGCGGTGCCCGACGAACTGTTCGCCGACGGCGATCGCTGCTGCTACTGCTGGACGATGCGCTGGACCGAGGCAGATGGCGCTCCCGCCAGCTCGACCGGCGTCGACATCTTCACCGTGCGCGACGGCAAGGTCACGTACAAGAAGACCTACGAGTAGCGTCGTGCCAACCGATCCGGCGCACGACGCTTCGTCGCTCGCACTCGATGCCGACGTCATGCGGCAGCTGGGATATCGCACGATCGACATGCTGGTGGATCGCATCACGGGGCCGCAAGGCCCTGTGGTGAATGCCGAGTCGCCAGGCGAGCTGCACCGCCGCCTGTCGATGCCGCCGCCCGAGCGGCCGGCCGGCTTCGACCAGATCCTGGACGACCTCGAGCGCGATGTGCTGCCCTACGTCGCCCGTCTCGCTCATCCCGGCTACCTCGCCTACATCCCCGGCGAGGGCACCTGGCCGGGGGCGCTTGGAGATCTGATCTCGAGCGCGCTCAACATCGATGCCTGCTGGTGGCTGGGCGCATCCGGCCCGGCAGCGCTGGAACTGGCCGTGCTCGACTGGTTCCGCCAGTGGGTCGCCTATCCGGCCGAGGCGGGCGGTGCGCTGGTGTCGGGTGGGTCGGCCGCGAACCTGACGGCGCTGGCCTGCGCCCGCGAGGCGCTGATGGGGGAGATGGACGCGCGCGCCGTGCTGTACATGTCCGACCAGGCGCACTCGTCGCTGGCCCGCGCCGCGCGCGTGCTCGGGTTCGGCCCTGACCAGGTGCGGGTGATCCTGAGCGACCATGTCGGGCGGATGCGCCCGGACGCGCTGGAGGGCGCGATCGGCGCCGACCTGGCAGCCGGCCGGCGCCCGCTGCTGATCGTCGCCAACGCGGGCAGCACGGCCGTGGGTGCGATCGACCCGTTCGCCGAGCTGTCGCGGATCTGCCGCGAGCACGACGCCTGGCTGCACGTGGACGGCGCCTACGGCGCCTTCGGCTGCCTGACGGAGCGGGGGCGCGCGGCGCTGGCCGGCATGGAGCTGGCCGACTCGATCACGCTCGACCCGCACAAGTGGCTGTACCAGCCGGTCGAGGTGGGCGCCCTGCTGGTGCGCGACGGCGACCGCCTGCGCCGCTCGTTCGAGATTCACCCAAGCTACCTGAAGGGCACCGAGGCCGTCGATCGCGAGGTCAACTTCTCCGACCTGGGCGTGCAGCTGACGCGCAGCTGCCGCGCGCTGAAGCTGTGGATCTCCCTGCGCTACTTCGGAGTGGACGCTTTCCGCCAGGCGATCGATCGTTGCATCGACCTCGCCCTGCACGCTCAGCGGCGGGTGGAGCGCTCGCCCGAGCTCGAGTTGATGTCACCGGCATCGCTGGGAGTGGTGGCGCTGCGGCGCCATCCCGCAGGTGTCGACGACGAGCGCACCCTGGAGCGCATCAACACCGACCTCGTGCAGCAGATCCAGGCCGGCGGCGAGGTGTTCGTTTCGGCAGGGCAGGTGCGCGGCCGCCACACCTTGCGGCTGTGCGTGCTGAACCACTCCACGACCGCGAGCGAGGTGGACAGGGCGATCGACCTGCTGGAGACGCTGCCGGTCGACCTGGCGGCGCGTTCCGCTGTGGGTGCGGCAGGAGTTGACGCGCCGGCCGGCTCGCTCGAGCTGTTCGCGACGCTGGGGCCGGATCAGCTGGCGCTGGTGCGCAACACGGCCACCGAGATCGAGGTCGACGCCGGCGAGGTCGTCCTTTCCCGCTGGCAGACAAGCCGCGACATGTACGTGGTGCTGGCCGGCGCGGTGCGGGTGGAGGGCGCTGACGCAACCCTGGGGCGGCTGCTCCCGGGCCAGTTCTTCGGCGAGCTTGCCGCGCTCGACTGGGGAGCGAGCTTCGGACGCGCCCGCTCGGCGGACGTGATCGCCGACCAGCCGACTCGGCTGCTGAGGATGGACTGGCACCTGACCGACCAGCTGATGAAGGATGCTCCGAGGTTCGCCGAGATGATCGAGCATGTGGCCCGCGAGCGCCTCGGCACGCTCTGATTCGCCGCGCTGATTGCGGCCAGATTTGCACACCCAAGCAAGCTCCAACCTCCCGCCGCCAGAGTTCTTGGTCACTTTTGCAACGACCGAATTCTCTGACGCATCATGGCTCTCTCTCAACCCGACCGTGACATCCTGCGCAGAGCGCAGGCGGGTGATGACCGCGCGTTTGCCATCATCCTTCGCCAGTATCACGCGCCGATCTACAACTACGCCGTGCGTGTGTTGTCGGGTGACCGGGCGCTGGCCGAAGATGTCTGCCAGGAGGTCTTTGTGCGCGTGTACCGCGCGCTGCCGCGATTCGACGATCGGTCGCTGTTCACCACCTGGCTGTTCCAGATCGCCAAGAACCGCCTCGTCGACGAGATGCGGTCGCGCGAGCGGCGGATCCGGCCGGCGGTCGAGCTCGATGCGGTCTGGTCGCTGGGGTTGGCAGCGCCGGTGCCATTTCACGCGGTCGAGGACATGGACATCCTGTGGCGGGCGATCGGTGCGCTAAGCCCCGACCTGAAGATGGCGCTGGTGCTGCGCGACGTGATCGGCCTCTCCTACGCCGAGATCGCAGACTCGCTCGATACGACACTGGCTGCCGTCAAGTGGCGCATCTACAAGGCCCGCGAAACTGTCGCCGCCGAGCTCACCCGTGAGGGCCTCGATCGCCCGATCTCGGCGATGCCCGCCGATCGCGGGGCATGAGACTCCGGCCGCAGCTTCACGCTGGGCTGGTACTAGGCGATGCGTGCGGCCTGGTCATGGCTTGCGCCGCGGCCGATCAGGTCAAACACGCGGTGGACGAGGTCGCCGCTCTCGCCGCGAGCCCAGGCTTCTCGCACGATCCGCCGGGCCGTCGTGGGGTCGTACCCGATTAACGTCAGCTGTGCGCGCTGCCACGCCCGGATCCGCGCGGGCTCGTCATCCCCGCCCGCGTATTCCTGCTCCCACTCGGCGGGAGCCCGCACGTCGTGTTCGAAGAGCATGCCAGCCAAGCGGTACCCGTCGCTCTTTCGGCTCAAACACGGGCGAGGTGCTAGCGCGGCGAAGCTGTGATCAGCACCACGTCGTCCGGGAGCGCGCCGCCGTTTGCATCCTGCACCGACCGCAGCACGGCGTCCACGTCGTCCTCGCCGATCGGGACGGCGAAGGCGGCCAGCATCGGCAGCAGCCGGTCGCGCCCGTAGGGGCGTGGGCCGTCCGGTGCCGTTCGTCCCTCGACCAGACCGTCGGTGTAGACGACCAGCGACCAGGGATCGTCTGGCAACGCCAGCGGGTGCGGTTCCCAGGTGGAGGTCGCCGAGATGCCGATGGCGGGGCCCGGCGGGTGCGTGTCCTCGTGGGTGCCGCGCTCGGTGACCAGGATCGGCGGGGGGTGGCCCGCGATCACGATCTGGGCAGACCGCAGGTCGGCCGCCACCGTGGCGAGGCACAGCGTCGCGAACGGGATTTGCGATGCGATTCGCTGCTGCTCGGCGAGCAGCGTCTCGTTCAGGGCGCTCACCGTCTCGCTGTCCGACACGCCGGCGACGGCCAGCCCGCGCCACATTGCGCGCAGGCGGGTCGCCAGTGCCGCGGCCGCCGGGCCGTGGCCGGCCACGTCTCCGACCATGATGGCCACGTCGCCCGTGGGCTGCACCACGGCTCCGTAGAAGTCGCCGGCGATCCTCTGCGCACTCACCGCCGGGATGTAGCGGCTGACCACGTTCAGCCGGCCGACCGCGGGGTCACGGTAGATGCCGACCAGGCCCCGTCGCAGCTCCTCGATCAGCTCGCGGCGCAGCTCGTCGCCGTGCCGCACCTGGTCCCCCACGATGCCGGCCCCCGCCGAGACCGGCAGCCAGACCAGCGGCGCCGCCCAGGCGTTCTCGCCGACGATCGTCACCGCGAGCACCACCCCCACGGCCGTCACCGGCACGCCGAACCAGGGACCCAGCAGATAGCTCGCGGCGACCCCGATCACCACCAGCAACGGGCCGGGAACGCCGCGCACCGTGTTCGGCGAGATCACCAGGAACGGCAGCGCGATCGCCAGCTCGCACAGCACCGCAACCAGCGCCGCCACAAACTTGCCCTTCGGTGTGTCCAACCTGCGTGCCAGTTCAGGCAACGCTACCCCGGCGCGCTGATCGTTCGCAGCGCCTCGTCGCGAGTCTCGCGCAGGGGGAGCACGTCGTTGATACCGACGAGCGTCAGCACGCGCGCAGGGGGCCCGCCGGCCGGTGCCACGACCGCCACGGCCCCGCCTGACTCGGCCGCGCGTCGCCGCGCGCTCACCATCACGCCGACCACGGTCGAGTCGATGAACGTCGCGCCGGCCAGATCGAACACGATCGAGGAGGAGTGGGCCCAGGCGCTGTCGCACGCGGCCTCGATCGCCGGCCCGGTTGAGAGGTCGTGCTCGCCTCGCAGCGCGATGACGGAAGCACCTTCAACTTGCTCGACTGACACAGCTTCTGGGTCGGCCAAGGGATCCTCCAGTATCGCGGAAATGATGACGATGCTCGAGGCCACCGCGTCTCCGGCTCAAGGCAGCCCCATATTACCGCCTCGTGCCACCGCCAGGGGTTCGGGAGCCCGACGCCGCCGTCAGGCTTCCGCCTCGCTCAGCCACGTCTTCGCCGACTCGTACTCGTCCGGCTCGAACACCCGATACTCGCCTGGGGAGATCCAGCCGAAGGCGCTGATCGCGTGGCGCATCCAGTCCTTGTCGGTGACCAGCGCGATCCGTCCCCAGCTGGAGAGGTGCTTCAGACCGATCGTACCCGCCGCCTTCGTGTCTTCCCACAGCGCACCCATGTCCAGCCCGCTGAAGTCAGGCGCGGTTGCGAACAGCAGATTCACGGTGCGTCCGCTCTCGAGCGCCTCCCGGATCGCCGGCAGCAGCGTGTCGTGGTAGTCCCGGCTGGTCAGCTTGCCGGATCCGCGAAAGCCGATCGCGCCTTCCGACATGTCGGTCAGCTGTTCGATCATGGTTGCAGCCTACCCGCAGTCATCGGCATCGCCGGAAGCCCATCGATGCTCTCGGCGTTGTGCTCCGCGACGTACTCTGCCAGCGCCGCCTGGCCGCCCTTGGCCAGCTTGTTGTCGACCCAGGCGCTGCGTTGCGGGCGACGGCCCTGCTCGACCATCAGCGGCACGTCGAAGCCGCACGAATCGGCGATCCGCTGCACCTCGACCATGATGATCGATCGCGCGGCGTGCTCGGCGGCCGGCATCGCGGCGAGGTCGAACGTCGCCGCCATCCGGTCGTACCGGTCACCGCCCGGTGCCAGCACCGTGCCGCGTCCGTGCATGCGCAGGATCCGCGGCGGCCCCTGGAAGGCGCACAGCATCACGCAGATGCGGCCGTTCTGACGCAGGTGCGCGACCGTCTCGGCGCCGCTTCCGATCAGATCGAGATAGGCGATCGTGTGCGGATCGAGCACGTGCAGGCTCTCGATGGGACCCTTCGGCGACAGGTTGATGTGTCCGCCGACCTCGGGCGCCGTGGCGACGAAGAACATCTGCTGGCCGCGGATCCAGCTCGCCAGCTTGTCGTCGATCTCGGCGAACACCTTGCTCATGCGTGCAGCCTATCCCGGGCGCTTAACGGCCGACGCCAGGCCTGAGAGGACGGATCGCGAGGGGCCTGGCGTCGGTCTTGGGGGGATTGGAACAGGGACACTGCGCCTTTCCCCAAGCGCTCGTCAACCCGATCGCCGGTATTCCCCAGAAGAATTGGCGCTGAGAGCGAGAATTTCACGAGCTTATCCACACGGTATCCACGCCGACAGTGGGTGCCTGTGGATGCGGTGTGGAAAGTTCGCCGGTCAGTCGGCCGCAAGCTCGCCGCAGATGGCGTCGGTCAGCACCTGCACGGCAGCCAGGCAGTCGGCCTCGGACGCTGACTCGGTGGAGACGTGGCTGGCGCCGGTCGGGTTGCGCACGAACACCATCGCGGCCGGGCGCTCGGTGGCGAGGATGCCCGCGTCGTGGCCCGCGTAGGAGGGCAGGTCGCCGGCCGGGATGCCATGCGCCTCGGCGGCCGCGAACAGCTGTGCCCGCAGGCGGTCGTCGAAGCGCGCGCCCTCGTTGTGGGACTCGCGGCCGAACCCGGCGCCGGGGAAGCGGGCCCGTAGCTCCTCGACCATGGCATCGACCGTCCCCAGCTCGAGCGCGCGCACGTCCAGTGAGGCGGCCACATGCCCCGGGATCGAGTTGGTGGATCCGGGGCTGATCTCCATCCGGCCCACGGTGCCGACCGCGCCCGGCCTGGCCCGTGCCACCTCGTCCACCGCAAGCGCGAACCTGGCTGCGTCGAGCAGCGCGTCGCGGCGGCCGCTCATGGCGGTGGTGCCGGCGTGGTTCGCCTCTCCCGCGAACTCGACCCGCCAGCGCTGCCGCGGCGCCAGCACGTCGGCCACGCCCAGCGCCAGCTCACGGTCGACCAGCGACCGGCCCTGTTCGACGTGCACCTCGTAGAAGCAGCGCACCCGGTCGAGCTGCTTGCGGCTCTGCGCCAGCGAGTCGCGGGTGACCCCGTAGATCGCGGGCGCGTCGCCCATCACCTCGAGCACGTGATCGATGTCCAGCCGCCCGGTCAGCGCCAGGCTGGCGAAGGTGGGGGTGCGAAAGCGCGCTCCCTCCTCGTCGACGAACGCGACCACCGCCAGCGGATGCCGGCGGCCCGCGCCGGACTCGAGCACCGCCGCCGCCGCCTCCAGCGCCGCGACCACACCGAGCGCCCCGTCATACGCGCCGCCGTCGGGCTGCGTGTCCAGATGGGACCCGGTGCACACCCAGGGCCCGCGGTCGGCGTCGTCGGTGACCGCCCACAGGCTGCCGGCCCCGTCCTGCTGCACCTCGAGCCCGATCGACGTGGCCGTGCGCGAGAACCAGGCTCGCGCCTCCGCCTCGAGCGGGCTCCAGGCCAACCGGTTCCAGCCGCCCTGGCTGTGTCCGATCGCTGCCAGCTCGCCGAACCACGACACGAACCGTTCTCTGGATACCTCGGACATCGGTCTGGGAGGATACGCGTATGTCCGTTGCCACGCTGCGTCTCCCGGGCTTCGTGAACGCCCACAGCCACGCCTTCCAGCGGGCGCTGCGGGGGCGCGTCGAGCACGTCGACCCGGACCACCCGCATGACGACTTCTGGACCTGGCGTGAGGCCATGTACCGGGCCGCGAATGCCATCGACCCGGACGGTGCATACGAGGTCGCGCTGCAGCTCTACCGCGAGATGGTGGCGGCCGGCTACACCGCAGTCGGCGAGTTCCACTACCCACACCACCAGCCCGGCGGCGAGCCCTACCCCGACCCCAACGCGATGGCCAAGGCCACCGCCGCGGCCGCCGGCGATGCCGGCATCGAGATCGTGATGCTGATGACCGCATACGCGCGGGCCGGCTCGGGGCTGCCGCCGACCCCGGGCCAGCGCCGCTTCTGCGATCCCGACGTGGCGTCCTATCTGGCACGGGTGGATGCGCTGGCGTCGGAGATGCCCGTGGGGCTGGCGCCGCACAGCGTGCGGGCGGTGCCGCGCGAATGGCTGGAGGAGATCACCGCCTATGCCGCGTCCAGCGGCATGGTCGTTCACATCCACGCCAACGAGCAGCGGCGCGAGATCGACGAGAGCCTGGCGGAGTACGGGCTGCGGCCGATCGAGCTGCTGGCCGAGATCGGGCTGCTCGGCCCGCGCGCCACGGTGATCCACGCCACCCACGTCTCCGAGCGCGAGCTGGAGCTGCTGGCGTCGAGCGGTGCCACCGTCTGCGCCTGCCCGACCACCGAGGCCAACCTCGGCGACGGCTTCCTGCCGGCGCTCGAGCTGATGCAGCACGGCGTGCCGATCTGCATCGGCACCGACTCGAACACCATCATCGACCCGCTTGCCGAGCTGCGCGAGATCGAGCACTGCGCGCGGCGCCTGGTGGAGCGGCGAAACGTCCTGGTGCCGCCGGGAGACGACGGGCCCACGCCCTACCTGCTCGAGATCGGCGGGAGAAACGGCGCACGGGCGATCGGCCTCGGCGATCCTCCCGGAGAGGTCGAGATCGACCTCGATCATCCGCTGCTTGCCAGCGTCGCACCGGCCGACGTCACGGCCGCGCTGATCTTCGGCGGCGCGTCCGCCGCACTTCGCCCCGCCTCGAAAGGATGACCTGAATGGATTTCACGCTCAGCGCCGAGTTGAAGCAGCTGCGGGCCCGCACGCGGTCGCTGGTCGACGACGTGCTGCAGCCGCTCGAGCTGGAGGCCGAGCAGAACGGCGGGCGGCTGTCGGCAGGGGCCCACGCACGGGTCAAGCATGCGGTGCTGGCGTCGGGCCTGAACGCGGCAAACATTCCCACCCGCTACGGCGGCGCAGGCCTCAACCTGACCGAGCAGATCGTGATGCACGAGCAGCTGGGCCGGCTCACGAACTGCCTGTGGGTGCTGGTCTGGAGCCCCTCCAACGTGCTCGTCCACGGCACGCCGGAGCAGATCGAGCGATACCTGCTGCCCGACGTGCGCGGTGACCACCGCCACGCCTACGCGATCACCGAGGAGCATGCCGGCTCCGACGCGCGCGGCATCCGCGCAGAGGCGGTGCGGGACGGCGACGTGTACCGCCTGTCGGGCAAGAAGTGGTTCGTCACCGACGGCGACATCGCCAGCTACTTTCTGGTGCTGGCCTGGGCCGTGGACGGGCTGGAGCGCCAGCCGACGCTGTTCATCGTCGACAAGGACCTTCCGGGGGTGGAGATGACGGACGATCCCGACTTCACGCACAACTTCCCCTACCGGCACCCCGAGTACACCTTCGCGGACGCGCCGGTGCCGGTCGACGCGGTGCTGGGCGAGGTTGGGCAGGGGTTCGACCTGACCGGTGAGTGGTTCATCGAGGAGCGCGTGCACATCGCCGCCCGCTGCTGTGGGGCGTGCGACCGGCTGATCGAGCTGGGCACCGAGTGGGCGCTCGAGCGCGAGCAGTTCGGCGGGCGCATCTTCGACCACCAGGCGATCTCGTTCATGCTCGCCGACAGTGCCGCCGAGGTGACGGCGGCACGGCTGCTGACCTACTACGTGGGACAGTTGCACGACTCGGGCGCCGACCCCAAACTGGTGCACGCTAAGGCATCGATGGCGAAGCTGGTCGCGTCCGAGACGGCCGGGCGCGTGGCCGACCGCGTCGTCCAGATCTTCGGCGGCCGCGGCTACATGCGTCGCAATCCGGCCGAGCGGCTCTGGCGGGAGCTGCGCGTCGACCGCATCTGGGAGGGCACCTCGGAGATCCAGCGGCTGATCATCAGCCGCGGGCTGGAGCGCCGGGGTGTGCCGCAGCTGCTGGAGCTGTAGCTCGGGCCGGACTACGCGGCTTCGCGCTCGCGGCTGAGCACGCGCGAGATCCGCGCCAGCTCGCGCTCGACCTCGGTCGGGTGGGCGTTCAGCTTGAACAGCGGGCTGGTGGCGCCGTCGCTGATGAAGCGGCCCAGCAGCACCATCCCGGCGGGCTCCAGTTCGACCTCGGGCGTGCGCAGAATCGTGGACAGCTCGGTCACCTGCGGCCGCAGCTCGATCAGCGCGCCGCGATGCACGGGCACCGGGGTGGGGTGGTTTTCGACCGCGGCCTCCACGAAGCGATCGAGGGTATCCGCGATCTGGCGGCGCTGCCGGCGCGACACGAGCTCGGCGGCACGCCGCGCGACCGCCTGCGGATGCACGTGTCGGAACCCGTGCAGCACGACGTCGTCGTAGAGCTCGTCGCGCTGCCACCGGAAGAACCGGTAGGCCAGGATCAGCAGCCCCACGCCGAGCACGGCCAGCACGGCAACCGTCTTTGCCATGCCAGGCTGGATCTTGTGGGCGCCGTAGCTTCCGACCAGCGCCAGCAGCGCCAGGATGACGAGTGACGAGGCGCCGGTCAGCGCCGACCGGAGGCGGTCGTTTGCTCGGGCCAGGAGCGCTGTCAATTCCGACGGAGTCATCTAGTTCTTCATCGTTCGCGCAGACGATCAGCTTGAGCGCGAATACCTCAACCTGGAGACGGATTACCTCAGATCGCCGCCGGCAACCTCGCGGCGGCGGCGAGAGTCCATCTTCTGGGAGCGTAGTTAGGGCAGTATTTGACGCGCGCCAGACGCGAGGTTCAGCGAGGCCGTTAAACAGAGAAGGCGCCCGAAGGCACCCTCTCGAAACCGCTATGCGTCGTGCGCAGCTAGCTGACGCGACGCGCGGAGTACGCGCGCAATGCCAGACCGCTGGCCACGATGGCCAGGCCGATCACGACATACAGGGCAAGCTCAGCGCCCGTGAACGGAAGCGTTCCGCCACCGCCGCCGGTCGAATCGCCGGCAACGCCGCCGCTGGCGTAGCCATCACCGGCAAACGCGGTTGCGGCCGAAACGGCCAGGATCGCGGCCGAGCTCAGCAGGACGAGCACGCCCCTGAGAGCCTTTGTCATTGGAACCACCTCTCCTCGTCTACCCGATGAAGCCTTTACACAGATACCCCGTGCGCCTTGAGAATACGAACAATCCGCCGAGAACGCAAGAGGTAATGCGTCACCTCAGGAAACGGCGCACGGCTCGGCAGGACGATACCAGCGCCCCAAGACGGCATGGCGTCGGCCAGGTCAGGTGATGTTCGCCGCCCAGGCCTGGAGTCCCGCCATCTGCCATGGCAGCGGGCAGAACACCGGCCTTCCCGCCCTGGCCAGGGCCATCGCCTGGTCGATCGACAGTTGTTGCTCGCGCGCCAAGAGGGCTGTAGCAACCGTCGCGGATCGCTCGCGGCCACCCCTGCAATGAACGTACACAATCGTCGCTGCTCCGCTCTCCACCGCGGCATCGATCACCCCGGGCGGGATCGTGGCGCCGTCCTTCACCGGCAGGTGCAGCTCGCGGATGTGGGCCTCGCGGTAGGCGCGCAGCACCGCCTCCCGCTCGCCGACCCAGTACTCGCGCTCCTCGCACAGGTTGATCACGACCTGCACCCCCTCGTCGTGCAGCGCCGCCACGTGCTCGGCCGAATGCGGCATCGCCCCGGCGAGTAATCGGTCACTCAGACGTGAATAGTTGAGCCGCGCCATGCGGGCATCGTAGGCGACGCCGGGACTAGTCCAGCTGCAGGTCGTCGGCCATCCGCGCCGCCGCCTCCGCGCGGGCGTTCAGCTGGTCCCGGAAGCGATGCTCGAGCTCCAGCGCCAGCCGTCGCTCGCGCCGCCGGTCGAGCAGTCGATGGATCATGCGCCGCATGCAGGAAGCATGCACGTGCGCGGGCCAAAAATCTACCGAATTGCAGGAATTTCACCGAATCTGTTCCTGGTCTTCGTAACCTGCGGCCACCGCATAGACTGCCGCGATGCCCGCTGCACGCGATCATCAGGCGCTGCTCGAGGTCGCCGTGGCCGCAGCCGTGGCCGCCGGCGACCTGCTGCTGGAGCGGTTTCGGCGCCCCGCCACGGGCGTCGAGCGCAAGAGCAGCAGCACCGACATGGTCTCCGACGCCGACCGCGACGCAGAGGCGCTGATCCGTTCGCTGATCGGCGAGCGGCGCCCCGGCGACCCCGTGCTGGGGGAGGAAGGCGGGCGGGCCGCCGGCGCCGGTGACCTGCTGTGGGTGGTCGACCCGCTCGACGGCACCACCAACTACCTCTACCGCCAGCCGGTGTGGGCGGTGTCGGTTGCCTGTGAGGATGCCGAGGGCGGCGTCGCCGGCGTCGTGCACCACCCCTGCCTGGGCGAGACCTTCACCGCGGTGCGCGGGGGCGGCGCCTTCTGCAACGGGGCGCCGATCGCGGTCTCTACGTGCGGCGACCTCTCGCGCAGCCTGATCGGCACCGGCTTCTCGTACTCCGCAGAGGTGCGCGCCGGCCAGGCGCGCACCCTCAACGACATCCTGCCGCGGGTGCGCGACGTCCGCCGCGCCGGGTCGGCGGCGATCGATCTGGCCTGGGTGGCCTGCGGCCGCCTTGACGGGTACTACGAGCTTGGCACGCGTCGCTGGGACCGCGCTGCCGGCGTGTTGCTGGTGTCCGAGGCGGGCGGCGTCGTCAGCCCGCTGGCGCCGGTGGGGGACAGCGGGGACGGGGCGCTTGCGGCCGGGCCGGCGCTGCACGCGGACCTGGCCGCCCTCGTGGCACCCGCGCTGCTACACTGAATGCGCCTTCCGGAGCCGCCTGCCATGGCGCCCGTTTTACCCGGATGGCTCCAACTGCATGACTTTGGGGATCACGGCTGATCTGGAAGCGGCCGCGCGACGCGTATCTGCGTGGTGCGGAGAACCGCTCTTGCATGAGGGTGAGAATGCCGATTCGGCGCTCGCCCCCGGCACAGCGCGCCGAGCCGCCCTCGACGCGGCCATCGCCGAGATGGATCGTGGGCTGGTCGAGCCCAGCTTCGCCTGGCGTCGCGACTTCTCGTTGATCCTGGGCCTCGACCGCATGCTCTCCGGCCAGCCTCCGCGGCTGGCCTCCGGCACCGCGCTTCGCCGCCACCAGGTGGACGCGCTCGCCGGGCAGCTGGCCGCGCTGATCGCCGACCGCGAGCGTGGCGAGGGCGAGGATGACGAGGAGGACGACGACGAGGGCAACGGGAACGGCAACGGCAACGGGAACGGCGACGAGAATGGCGACGACCACCGAAACGACGCCGGGTTCGACGTGGCGGTCGCACACGTCGCGCCCGTCCACGAGCTGGAGGCCGATGCGCCGACCGACGACCCCGGCGCCCGGCGCCGCTACCGGTTCAAGCACCCGACCGCGTCCGGCAAGACCATCGCCGCCGCCGGCTTCGTCGATGCCGCCCGCACCACCGGCGTCCTGATCCTCACCCACCGCCGGCTGCTGGTCGACCAGTTCACGCGCGACCTCACCAAGGAGGGCTACGGCTCGCGGCTGCACGAGGCTGTGCTGGTCGGCGATCGCACGCCCGACACGCCGCCGCTCACGATCAACACCTACTCCTGGTTCATTAAGCACGCCTCGCAGCTGAAGGCCGACGTGTACGGCGTGGTGGTCTGCGATGAGGCCCACACGGCGCTGGGCGAGAAGACCTCGGCCGCGATTCGCAGCCTGTCCGAGCCGGTCTACATCGGCATGACCGCCACCGACCAGCTGCTGCAGAAGCACGTCTCGGACGTGTTCCCGGCCGAGGTGGCCGACCTCCCGCTGGCCGAGGCCGTGCGCCGCGGCGTGGTCGCGCCGCTTCGCTGCATTCGCGTGCGCCCGATCGCCTCGCTGCGCACCGTCGAGATCGTCGGCGGTGACTTCGACCAGGGCCAGTTGGCCGTCGCGCTCGACCTCGACCCCCTGAACATGGCCGCCGCCGACCTCTACCAGAGCCGCTTCGGGGACACGCCGGGCATCGTCTACGCGGCCGGCGTCGACCACGCCGAGCGCGTGGCCGCGGCTATGAAGGCGATCGGGCTGCGGGCGGCCGCCGTCTCCGGCCGCACGCCGCCTCGCGTCCTCGCCGAGACGCTGGCCGCCTACGAGCGCGGTGAGATCAACGTGCTGGTGAACGCGATGCTCCTGGCCGAGGGATGGAATGCCCCCCGGGCCACGGTCTGCATGCACCTTGCGCCCACCGCCAGCCGCCGCGTGTACCAGCAGCGGGTCGGCCGCATCATGCGCCTCCACCGCCGCAAGGAATCGGGCATCGTGGTCGACTTCGCCGAGCCCGGCGCGCCGCACACCGAGCGCGTGATCACCCTGCACTCGCTGCTCGACGTCGATGCCTACCGGCCCAGCGGGCTGGTCACGCCGCCGCCGCCGCGCCGCCGCCGCTGGCGCCGCCGGCCGCCGAAGCCGATCGTGAAGGAAGCCTCCTGGATCGTCCCGGTGTCGGACAACCCCGAGCGCCGGATCGCGGTGATCGCCAACCAGTGGCGCCTAGTCGATGCGTCCAAGCTGCCGATCGACGAGCAGCGGGCCTGGGCGGTCGTGGCCGCCCGCGCCGTCACGCCGGCCGACGCGCAGCAGCTGGCCGAGCGGATCGCGGCGCTGCAGCCCGAATCGCGGGAGCTGTTCCTGTTCACCTGCGCCGCCGAGAACAAGCACCGCAAGCTGCGCCTGGCTGCGCTCGGCGACCTGTCCTCCCAGCGGCCCAGCCAGACCACCTTCGCGATGGCCTGCCGGCTGGTGGAGGCGGCGCCCACCTGGCAGCAGGACCGTGGCCAGGGTGCTCGGGTGCTGCTGCTGGCCATGGGCGACGGCAAGATCGATGCTCCGATTGACCGGATCGTGGCCTGGACGTGGCAGCTGGCGCGGGCCGCCCGCGACCACGAGTACCGCTACGCGGGTGCCCACGTCACCGACGGCCGCAGCCTGCTGGGCGCGCTGGCGGCGGCCACCGACGACAAGACCAACACCGAGGCGGCCGCGCGGCTGGTCACCGTCGCCACCACCTCACCGCTCGAGGCAGGCGCTGCCATCCTCGCCGTCGCCTCCCCGCGCCGCAACAGCGCCGCCGAGCGGCTGGTGGAGCGCGCCCGGGTTGCGCTGTCCCAGGATCCGCACCGGCTGGCCGCGGCGCTCGGCTCGAACATCCCGGCGCCGCAGCCCAAGGCCAAGCAGGCGAAGCGGGCCAAGGCCAAGGAGAAGTCCGACAAGGGCGAGACCGTCTCGTTCAACGGGGCCGTCGTCGGCGCCACGCCCCCGGCCGTGCCGGTGAAGCGCGTGGACGGCCGGGTGCTGATCGAGATCCCGGCGGCGGTCGCGGTGCGGCTGCGCGACGACGCCGACCTGGTGGTCGGTGCCTCGCTGGGGGACAAGCCTTCGCTCAGCTGGAGGCTGGCCGGGTCGAAGGCGGAGCCGGTGAACACGGCACAGGAGGTGCGCGCGGCTGCCGCGGAGGTGGAGTCGCTCGAGATCTCGGTGGCGAAGGTGCTGAGCGAGCCGCAGCGCAGCGACCGGCACGCGCGTGTGGCCGTGGACGGCGCCGGGCTGGTGGTGCCGCTGACGGTCGAGGAGGCCCAGGTGCTGGCCGACGATGCAGCCCGCCGCGTGCTGGTGCAGCTGAAGGGCGCGGGCGTGCGCGGGCGCGTGCGGGTCGAGTTCGAGATCGAGGTGGATGGGCAGAAGACGCGTGACTCGCGGCCGGGCGCCGTGCGCAAGCTGGCGCGCGGCGAGCCGGTGGGCGCGTCGCCGGAGCGGCGCGAGCGGCGACGGCGGTCGCGGTCGCGCTCACGACGCCGTGGCGAGGCCGAACCGGGCGCTGCGGAGGCGAACGGGGCGGCACCGAAGCCTGCGGTGGAGGCGGTGCCGGACGCCGCCGAGCCGGCCTGATCTTCACCGCTACGAAACCGCCGATTCGCTAAACTTGCGGCCGTGAACCGCTTGTGGGTTCATGAACGTGCGTGTGGTGGCCTCATGAAGTGTCTGACCTGCGTCGTTCCCAAACGCCGACCAGGAGAGCAGCAATGGCCACTGGCATCGTGAAATGGTTTTCGCAGGCGAAGGGGTACGGCTTCATCACCCCGGATGACGGCGGCAGCGACGTCTTCGTGCACTTCTCGAACATCTCCGGTACCGGCTTTCGCAACCTCGACGAGGGCCAGAAGGTCGAGTACGAGCCGCAGGAGGGGCGCAAGGGCATGGAGGCTGCGAACGTGACGGTGGTTGGGTAGCCGCGGCCGCGCCGGCGCGGGCCTGCAGCACGTCCGCTGGATCGGGGGTGGCAGCGGCGCCGGCAAGTCGACCGTGGCCAGGAAGCTCGCCGCCGACCATGGCCTGCGGCTCTACCACACGGAGCCATTCTCGAGGTACGTCGGGCGGGCCGATGCCGGCGCTACGCCGCTGCTGCAGGAGTTCATGGCGATGGACATGGACGAGCGGTGGGTGAACCGGTCACCTGCGGTGATGCTGGAGACGTTCCACGGCTTCCAGGGTGAGGGGTTCGATCTGGTGCTCGAGGATCTGCGCGCCCTGCCGCTGGATCCGCCCGTCCTGGCCGAGGGGTTCAGTCTCCTGCCTCGGCTGGTCGCGCCGCTTCTGAGCGGCCCGCAGCAGGCCGTCTGGCTGCTACCCACGCCGGAATTCCGGCGCGCGGCCTTCGAGAGCCGCGGGTCGACCTGGACGATTCCCAACAAGACC
>Ga0207702_10001803_pt1 | contig 21088 bp, 24 predicted proteins | sample KBSCornC62_FD_184302 | JGI IMG/M metagenome (GOLD analysis project Ga0207702, IMG submission 184302) | Corn rhizosphere microbial communities from Kellogg Biological Station, Michigan, USA - KBS Corn C6-2 (SPAdes) (version 2) | ecosystem: Host-associated > Plants > Roots > Rhizosphere > Soil ...
GCAGGCGCTGGCCGATCCAAAGTGCAAAGCTTCATCGCGGGAAAACAAATCGTGAAAAAGATCAACACCGGGAAGCTGGTCAGCCTGGTCGTGAAATGAGTCCTCTTTCTTCCACTGCCGTGGGATTTCGGGTGCTCATGCGACGGCCTTTGATCCCTCTGGCTGAGATCGCATGGCGGTGGACTTTTGCCGCGGCGGCCTGGGTGCTCGTGATTGCGTTCGCTCTCGAGTACTTCGCTTCTCTCCCGGTAAACACGATGGATCAGTTGTTGCTTTACACGGGTCAGCCCGTGTTGATGGCCCAAGCCATGCGTCGCATCTTCTCGGGCAGCTCCCTTCGGCTGGCGGAAGCAGGCACCCTGCTTGCGCTGAGCCTTGGTGTGGCATGGATCGTGCTCGCCTCGCTCGGCCGGATGGCGGTGATGCGGTCTATGCTTGAGCACTTGGGGTGGACGGAGAACTCTGGGCATCCGATGCGCCCGCTGTTCTTCCTCAATTTTCTTCGCGCGGCGGTTCTCCTAGCGGCCAAGGTGGCCGCGATCGGTGCGGTTCTGATAGCAAGCAGCCTCTGGGCGTCCACGCACATGGCTTTGGTGAATGCGGGGAGACTGTTCGCCATCACCTGGTTTCTGGTCTGGCTTGCCTGGGCAGGGCTGAACTGGGCGCTTTCGGTCGCCGCGATCTTTGTGGCCAAGGAAGGAAAGGACTCCCTCGCCGCCATAGCAGCCGTGGTTCGCCTTTTTCTGTCCCGGACCGCTGGAATGGTCAGCGCCAGCGCGGTGTTCGGCGTCATTCATCTCGCGTCTTTTGGATTCACTTTGGGGATGCTTTTGGTCCTGTTGCCAATCGCCATCGCCCATCCGCTCGCCTGGCCGCTGGTAATCGCGGTTGTTCTCGGATATTCCCTGGTGGCGGATCTCCTCTATACGGCACGCCTCGCGGCATACTCCCATCTAGCGATGGCACAAGAGACATTGCCGTTGTGGATGTCAGACCGAGGAGCGCCTCGGATGGACCCGGCTGGCGGGAGCGCCTCGGTCGACAAGAGCGAATTGATTCTGGGCGACCTACCCTCGCCCGCCTAAAGGCTAGGCCGCGGATGTTTTTCTGCGGTGCCTTGCCCGAACAATCAGCGAGGCTTCCGCTTTACAGGGCGGGAAGGTTCTGAGAAACTCATTCGTGGAAACTCCCTCAATCGTAGTTCTCGACTTCGGGGCTCAATATTCGCAGCTCATCGCCCGCAGAGTGCGCGAGCAGAAGGTTTTTTCGGTTGTTCTTCCCTGCAACACCAAGCTTGAAGAGATAAAAAAGCACAACCCGATCGGCATCATCCTCTCGGGCGGCCCTTCCTCGGTCTATGACAAAGATGCGCCGAGCGCCGACTTGCGCGTCTTTGATCTGGGCTTGCCGGTGCTCGGCATCTGCTACGGCCTGCAGTTCATGGCTCACAATTTGGGAGGCAAGGTTAAGGGAGCAAAGCACCGTGAGTATGGACACGCTCAAGTCGAGATTGTTTCGGAATCGGAACTTCTGAGCGGCCTGCCCCGGTCTCTCGAAGTGTGGATGTCGCATGGCGACGAAGCCCAGGAACTGCCGCCCGGATTCAAGCTGGTGGCAAAGTCGCCCAGTGCGGTTGCAGGAATCGAGAACGCGAGCAAGCGGTTTTTTGCCGTGCAGTTCCATCCCGAAGTCCGGCACACCAAGCTGGGAACCGATATTCTTCGCAACTTTGTCCTGAATATCTGCCAAGCGAAAGCCGACTGGACGCCTCAGCACTTTGTGGATGCAACCGTGGCAGGAGTTCGGCAACAGGTGGGTTCGGGGCGGGCGATTTGCGCGCTTTCTGGCGGGGTGGATTCTGCGGTGGCTGCCGTCTTGGTCGATCGCGCACTGCGCGACGGCTCAGGCACGTCGCGGCTGACGTGCGTGTTTGTCAACAACGGGGTTCTAAGGAAAAACGAATTCGAAAAAGTTCAACAGAACCTGCGTGAAAAGCTCGGCTTGCACCTGATCGCGGTCGACGCCACCGAACGTTTCCTAAGCAAACTCGCCGGGGTGACCGATCCGGAGAAGAAGCGCAAGATCATCGGCAACGAATTCATCGCCGTATTCGACGAAGAAGCCCATCGCATCGAGAAACAAGAAGGCAGGGTCGAGTACCTGGTGCAAGGCACGCTCTATCCAGACGTCATCGAATCGGTTTCGGTGCGCGGGCCGTCGCAGGTGATCAAGTCGCACCACAACGTGGGCGGGCTTCCGGAAAAAATGAAGCTGAAGCTCATCGAGCCTTTGAAGGAGCTGTTCAAAGACGAGGTTCGCATGCTCGGACGCGATCTCGGCATGCCCGAAGAACTCCTGCAACGGCAACCATTCCCTGGCCCCGGCCTGGCCGTGCGAATTCTGGGAGAGGTCACGCCCGAGCGGCTTCGAATCCTGCGCGACTGTGATGACATTGTGGTCAACGAAATCAAGCAGGCGGGACTGTATAAGAAAATCTGGCAATCGTTCGCCGTGCTCCTGCCGGTGATGTCGGTGGGCGTCATGGGCGACCAACGCACCTACGCCTACACTTGTGCGATCCGGGCGGTACATTCTGAAGATGGCATGACTGCCGATTGGGTGGATCTTCCTCACGAAGTCCTCAAACTGATTTCAAACCGGATCGTCAACGAAGTGCATGGCGTAAACCGCGTGGTCTACGACATCACCTCCAAGCCGCCGGGCACGATTGAGTGGGAATAGCTTCAGGCCCGTAGCCGTGGAAGGTCCGATGCGGAGCGCTGTGGTATCTTCGACTTTCCTAAAAAATGAGCCGGGAGAGGCGTCCAGGCGCTATCGGCACAGCTACATACGGGAGGCACATGAGCGCAAATTTCTCAAAGAAAAGCATTGCAGTGCTGGGCGCGGGCAAAATGGGTGGCATTCTCATCCGTGCCCTGGTCGACAAACACCAGATTTCCCCAGAACGCGTACGCGCCACTGTCGCGCATGAGGGACGGGCGCAAGAGCTGTCGGAGAAGCTGGGCGTAAAAGTCACGACCGATAACTTAGCTGCCGTCAATGGAGCCGACCTCATCCTGGTTTGTGTAAAGCCGCAGGTCGTCCTGGAATTGATGGAGCAGATCTCCGATAAGGTCACCGCCCAACAGATTGTGATCTCGGTGGCTGCCTCGGTCCACACCTCGCAAATCGAAACTGCGCTGGGAGCGGGGGTACCCGTGGTTCGAGCGATGCCCAATACTCCCTGCGTTCTCGGCCAGGGCATGACGGGAATTTGCAAGGGCCAATACGCGGACAAGGCACATGTGGACGCAGCCTGCGCTCTGTTCAACGTGGTAGGCCGAACTGTGGTGGTCGACGAAAAGCACATGGACGCGGTGACCGCCCTTTCCGCCAGCGGTCCCGCGTATATCTACATTATTCTCGAGTCGTTAGCCGAGGCGGGCGTGAAGGTTGGATTGCCGCGAGATATCGCCACACTTCTGGCCGCGCAAACCGCGCTCGGTGCCTCCACCGTTGTGCTTGAAACCGGGGACCACCCGGCATTGCTAAAAGACGCGGTCACCACCCCTGCAGGCTGCACCATCGATGCAATTATGGAACTCGAGGAAGGCAAGCTGCGGGTGACTTTAATCAAAGCGGTAGTCAAGGCGGCGCAGAGGGCCAAGGAGCTAGCGCTGGGGTGAGGCGAAGGGCCTGCTCGGATCGGTTCGTGGTTGGTGGTTTGTGATTCGATTTCAGCGCTTTTTGAAGAACTGCACCGCCCGCTCGTGCTTTTCTGCCGCGGTTCTTGACGAAAAGGTTCCGAGATTCCTTCGCCTTCCCGTTTTGGCGTTCTTCTTACGCGAGTACAAGCGGTATTCACCGGACTTCAGTTTGCGGATCATGCGGATCGAGATGCCCGGGACTGCCCTTGGGTTGGTAGACGTGTTCGAGCACCTTGTGGGTGGGCCAGTAAACCACCAGGGGCACGACGATCAGATAGCCGATCAAATATAGCCAGCTCGGCATGAGGTGCTGTTCGTGTCCAATCCCGCGGGCAAAGTTGATGTTGTCTTCCTTATGCCAGAAGAAGTTGATCGGCACCACCACAGCCATGAGCACGATCTGCCATTTCCAGGCTCGCGGGTCGTAGCCAACGCGGCCGATCGCCCACAGCAGCAGAATCGGAACAACGAAGTGATATAGGCCCAAGGCCCGGACCAGAACGGGTATCGACGGATCGAACATGTATTCGGTTCCGCCGGTGGCATGATGGCCGAGTAAAACTGCGGCCAACAGATCGATGTCGTAGAGGATTTGAAATGCCAGCAAGCCGACTGCCTGCCAGGAGAGGATGAAGCGGCTCTCGAGCCAGAGACCCAAGGTAATGAGAAGGTTCCCCAAATCACAAAAATAGAGAAAGTTCTCTACGCCGTACTGATGCCAGTAAACCCCACCCCACAGGACGACCACCGCCGTCCAGACAAGCTTCACCGCAGGCGGGATGCACCCTCCCGGCAGCCGGGAATAACGCTTTCGGCCAATGACATCAGTAACTTGCGAGGGCATCCCCAGGTACCTACCATGCGATCATGAGCTTCAGATCCCTACTCTTCTGCCCAGACGAAAATACCGCGCGTCTGGTGACGCAAGTCCTTAGTGAGCTTGATTTTACAGTGGAAACGGAGCAGGAGTCTTTTCCTGCCGTGCAGCGGCTCACGCGGGAGCATTTTCACGCATTGGTGGTGGATTGCCAGAACGAGGAGGATGCCTCGCTACTTTTCAAAGCGGCACGGAACTCTGAGCACAATGCCGGCTCCCTCTCGGTGGCCGTGGTGGAAGGACAAGCAGGCGTGGCCAAGGCCTTTCGAATTGGTGCGAATCTTGTGCTGACAAAGCCGATTAATGTCGAACAATCGAAAAGCACTCTGCGCGTTGCTCGCGGCCTCCTAAAAAAGGCCCAACCGAAGCCTGCCGCGGCAGCCTCGCGCAATCCGGCTGAGGTCAACTATTTTAGTAAGCTGGCAGGCGCTCCCCCGGAAAAACCAAATCTCGATCATCCAGTCCCGGCCAGGTCAACGTCCGCTCCAAACACAGTCTTTTCTCCTGTCACCAGGCCAGCCGGCACGCCGACGGCGACCCCTGCGGCGTCGGTTCCATTTTCTAGCCTCGAGCTCGAAAGCGATCCGGAACCAGTTACCGAGGCAGCAGACGCGGCAGTGCTCGATTCCCTGCCTGAAATTGCTGGCGTGTCCTCGAAGGGGTTCTCCTCACCGGTTCTCGCGGCGCGAGCTGAGCCGATCGCGGCAAGCCCCGCGGGGCAAGGTGCGGCCGCCGCACCGGCACTCGCTCCCGCGGCGAAGCCAACCGAATTCCGGCCGGCTGGTGCAGCACCGATGGTGACCAACGAGCCGATCCTCTCAAGCGCAGTCAACGCGCCTGAGCCGTCTCCGGTCTTCGATCGCGAGCACGTGTCAGCACCGTCGTTCTCGTCCCTTGAAAGTTCCACCCGCAGCAGTGGCGGTCGATACATCCTGAAACTGCTGGTGATCCTCGCCTTGCTTGCAGGCGGATACTTCGCCTGGCAGCAGCCAAAGATTCAGGATTACGTGCACAACCTTTTGCACCGTGATGGGTCCGCCGAGGGGTCGAACCCTCCGACGGGAGACTCTCACAGTTCAGATCAACCGGCGACCTCGCGCCGCCCGGCTGAAAACCCGCCACAAGCCTCCGATACCCAGATGGTACTTGAGCCTCCTCCAACAGCCTCGGAGGAAAGCAGATTCGATTCCTTGCCAATTCCACGATCCTCATCGCAGAAGTCAGCCTCGCCCGAGTCAATCGAGGTTCAAGAATTGCCAATCGCGCGCGATGCCGGCAAGATCACGCCTCCTAAAGTGGAGCCCATCGTTGTCAGGAATGCCCCAGCCGGAGAGAAGACGGCAGCTGTGACTCCTCCGCCTGTCGATGCCATCGGCGATGGCGCAGACGCCAAGATCCCTGAGCTTACTCCTGTGAACATTGAGCTTCCGAAACCCGCTCCGGGAACGGTGCGGATTTCACAAGGGGTTTCGCAGGGCTTGCTGCTCAAGAAAGTGCACCCCGTCTACCCGCCGATCGCCAAACAACTTGGCCGAGAAGGCGCCGTGCAGCTGCTGGCAACCATCGACAAGTATGGTGAGATCAAGAAAGTGCAAGTGTTGAGTGGCGACTCGCTGCTGACCAAAGCCGCGATCGATGCGGTGAAGGAATGGGCGTATCGCCCGTACTTGCTGAACGGGCAGCCAGTTGAGATCGAAACCCAGATCACGATTGTGTTCCGAGCAAAGTAGTCCGCATCGATTACTTTGTATCGATCCTTAGAACCACATTGAGGGTTTTGCGGTCGTCAAACTGACTGATGCGCTTGGTGTCGCTCGTTTTTCCGTTGAACTGCGCGTAAACCTCATAGTCCACAGACGCCGAGAGCGCCGGAAAGCGGTAATTTCCATCCGGCCCCACGATGTAAGTCTTGACGGCCCGCGAGCGGGTGTCGGTGACATAAACAATCGCGTTCACGACCGGGTTATCTTCCTTGTCGATCACCCTTCCGCTGAGCAGACGGCCTGGCGTCGAGGCTTCCTTGTCCTTCGCCGGAGCCGCAGCTGTCAACAACGTGCTCGCCAGGAGTAGTAATCCCAGTACTCTAACGGTTTTCATAAAGGCTCCCCCTTGAGCAGCAACTCTCTCTATTTTAGATGTAACCCGGTGTCAGCGCGTTCGTTGCTTTCGATGTGGACGGTTACCTGCGGGCTGGGCTGTAAGTGCTTGCCATTGTGGAGTTTAACCCCTTTGGTCTCGGCCCAAAGGATATAATCGGCCTTGCCCACAGGGACACGCTGTCCGAATTCTCCCCGGCGGTTGCTGTAAACGTGCCACTTGGCCTTTTTCTGGTCGGCTCGACGAATATTGATCTGGACACCATAGATTGGCAGATCATCGGGCCCCCAAACGGTCCCAAAGATCAAGGCATAGTCTGTCGGCTTCGGCTTGGGTTTCTCACCGCCTTGCAGCGGCACACAGATTGTCGGGATTAGCAACAGGAAGGCAGCCATCAACGCGAACGCTGGGTAACGCAGAGACTGGCTACGAGTAGTCGCCGTCTTCAGTTTCTTCCTCTTCGTCGTCTTCTTCGTATTCTTCCTCTTCGTCGACCGGCTTCAGTTCCACCGGGTTTACGGTCGTCACTTCGAAGTCCATCCCGCACTCCGGACACGAGAGGACTTCACCTTCATCAACCTCATCTTCTTCCACATCTAGGCTGTTTTCGCACTCAGGACAGTAAAGCATGTTCCTCCCTCCGCAATCGCAAACTCATAATGGCACATTTATATTTATGTTCTTCCGGGACATTGGTCAAGTCGGCACCCGCCCGAATAGTTCGGGTCGGATGGCGGCAACGGCCCGGGGGCTGCCCGTCACGGGAAGGAAATCTTTGCCATTATGAATTCAAGATTCTCGAACCGAGCACTACGATTCACCTTGATGTGTGTTTGTGCAAGCTTGGCAGGGTACACACGCGCGCAGAGTCTCTCGCCTGACCCGCTTGTCGCGTCAGGACTCCGCGAAATATCCGCCACCAGAATTCAAGCGGATATCGAAAGGCTGGTGGACTTCCACACCCGCAGCACGCTGTCCGCGCAAGATGAGGCTTCCATCGCCGCAGGCAAAGGAATCGGCGCCGCGCGTGAGTGGCTTAAAAACGAATTGGAACGCTACTCGCGGGATTGCGGTGGATGCCTCGAAGTAAAAACCGACACCTTCACCCAGCCGGTGAGCGAGCGGGTGAGCCAGCCGACCGTACTTTCGAATGTTTACGCGGTGCTCAAGGGATCCAATCCCCTGGACACGAAACATATTGTGCTGGTGACGGGTCACTATGACTCGCGGAATAGCTCGAACGAGAATGTGACGGATGCTGCTCCCGGAGCGAACGACGATGGCAGCGGAACTGCCGTCAGCCTGGAATGCGCGCGCGCCCTGAGCAAGCTACGCTTCCCCGGAACTATCATCTTTCTCGCCGTCGCGGGGGAAGAGCAGGGGCTTTATGGCAGCAAACACTTTGCGGAGTTCGCGAAGGCGCAGGGCTGGCAAATTGAGGCCGTTCTGAATAACGACATCGTCGGCGGAGACAAGAGCCCGGGACAGGATCGAAAGGTTGTGCGCGTGTTTTCGGAGAGCATTCCCGACCGTGCCACGGAACAGGACATGCGCATGATCCGCGCTCTCGGAGGAGAGAACGATTCGCCCTCTCGGGCCCTGGCGCGCTACATCGCCCAGACGGCGCGAACTTACCAGCTTCCCCTGGGACCGCTTCTTGAGTTCCGCCGCGACCGATACCTCCGTGGCGGAGACCACATTTCCTTTAACCAATTAGGATTTGCGGCGGTGCGATTCACGGAATTCCGCGAGAATTACGACCGCCAGCACCAAGACGTGCGCACCGAGAATGGGAAGGAATACGGTGATCTGCCGAAGTTTGTGGACTTCGACTACGTGGCGAACGTCGCGCGCCTGAATGCCGCTACGCTGGCATCGCTGGCATCGGCTCCGGCCGCGCCGCAGAATGTGCGACTGGAAACCAAGGGGCTGGGAAACGACTCCACTTTGTCCTGGGATGCTCCTGAGGATGGGCGCGCGGCTCGGTACGAGGTGCTGTGGCGGGCGACCAGTGCACCCGACTGGGAGAACTCCCAGTCTGTTCCCGATGCAACCAAGATTACCCTGCCGGTCCCTAAGGACAATGTGATCTTTGCCGTTCAGGCAGTGGATGCTCAAGGACACCGGAGTTTGCCGGTGGTACCCCAACCTGCGCGGTAGTCCGACAAACTGATAGGATTGAAGTGAACCTATAGACCATTTCGAGCCTTCTTCTTTACGAAATGTACCGCGGACGAACGATGACGCTGAGTTTTCCTCCATTCACCTATTGGGTGAAGCGCATCGTGATTGCGTGTACCGCAATTTACGTTCTCACCGTCGTTCTCGGCCTCCTCTCGGGTGAAGCTGCCAACTTTTTGACGACGTACTTCAGCCTCGTCCCCTGGCTTGTGGTGCACCGGGGCATGGCTTGGCAGCTGGTCACCTATTCTTTGCTGCACGCAGGCATCTGGCATGTCTTGCTGAATATGCTGACGCTCTGGATGTTTGGTTCCCAGGAAGAGATGGATTGGGGATCGAGGAAATTTCTCGAATTCTACCTGTTCTGTGTTATCGGGGCAGGGCTGATGACGGTGGCGGTTTCTTACATCCCTCATCTTGGAATTTCTCCGCTGGTCCCAACCGTGGGCGCATCGGGTGGTGTTTACGGAGTACTGGTCGCCTTCGGCATGCTGTATGGAGAACGGGAAATATTCATGTTCCCGTTCCCAATTTCTATCAAGGCGAAGTATCTCATCTGGATCATCGTATTGCTCGTGGTCATCTCTACTTTGCAGCCCTCGCAAGGGGGAGTTGCGAATTTCGCCCACCTTGGCGGCCTGCTTTTCGGATTCCTTTATGTGAGATTCCTGCCGCGAAGAGGCCTGATGTTCGCTGGCTCGGAGAAGTACTTCAGTTTCAGAAATTCCTACTATCGATGGAAACGCCGCCGCGCCGCCCGCAAGTTCGAAGTCTATATGCGGGACCACAACCAGACCGTCCAATTCGACGAACACGGGAACTACATTCCCCCGGATCAGCCTGGGAAGAAACCGAATGGGGGGTCGAAGTCGGGTTGGGTGAACTGAAATCCGCCGCCCTGGCGAGTTTGGCAGCGGCCCTCGAGCCCGTCCGTTTTGCTCTTGAGCGAAAAGCGAACCATTGACAGCCGAGGCCGTTTACGCACTGACCAGCGACCCGATCTTCTCCCCGCTGAGAACCTTGCGAATATTCCCAGGCCTATTCAAGTTAAAGATGATGATGGGAAGATTGTTGTCTTTGCATAGGGAGATGGCGGTTGAATCCATCACCTTCAGGCCGCGCTTGAGCACCTCCATGTAGGTGATCTCGGTGAACTTGGTCGCGTCTTTCACCAGCATGGGATCTGCGTCGTAAATACCGTCGACTTTCGTTGCTTTCAGGATCGCATCGGCTTTGATTTCCATGGCACGGAGTGAGGCAGCCGTGTCGGTCGAGAAGTAGGGATTGCCGGTTCCACCCGCAAAGATCACCATGCGACCCTTTTCCAAGTGGCGAATCGCGCGGCGGCGGATGAATGGTTCAGCGACTTGGTTCATCTCGATCGCGGATTGCACGCGTGTATAAACACCCTGCTTCTCGAGCGCGTCCTGCAGAGCGAGCGCGTTGATGACGGTAGCCAGCATGCCCATGTGATCGGCGGAGACGCGGTCCATGTCTCGCGCCTGCTCGGCGACTCCGCGAAAGAAATTGCCACCCCCAACCACGATCGCCATTTGCACGCTGAGCGAGTGAACATCGGCCAGCTCCGCTGCGATTTCGTGGATGCGTAAAGTGTCGACGCCAAAACCCTTGTCCGCCGCCAGGGCCTCGCCAGAAAGCTTCAGGAGTACGCGCTTGAAAATTGGTTCGGGCATGTCTTTGAAATCTTATCGCGCAAAATCAAAAAGGGCACCTTGCGGTGCCCTTTTTCTTTTTCTTTACTCAGCCTTTTGCTCAGGCTTGGAGATGGCGACGGTCTCGCCGGCATCGCCGACCTTGAATCGTGCGAACCGCTTGACCGATATGTTCTCGCCCAGCTTGCCGATCTTGGTCGCGATGAGCTGCGAGATCGAGCTGGTCTGGTCCTTGATGAAGGGCTGCTCGTAGAGGCAGACCTCCTCGTAGAACTTTGCCATCTTGCCTTCCACCATCTTCTCGGCGATGTGCTGAGGCTTCCCGCTTGCCACCGCCTGCGCCAGATAGATTTCCTTTTCGCGGGCATAGGCCTCGGGGGTGACGTCCTCTTTGCGTACGAACTTCGGATCGCTCGCCGCAATGTGCATGGCGATGTCGTGTACCAGTTCCTTGAAGTCCTCGGTACGGGCAACGAAATCGCTCTCGCAGTTGACCTCCACCAGCACGCCGATTTTCCCGCCGGCGTGGATGTAGCTGGCAACCGAGCCTTCGCTGGTCACACGGGTGGCTTTTTTCTGCGCTGTGGCGGCGCCCTTTTTGCGGAGAATGACGACCGCCTTCTCCATGTCGCCTGCGGCCTCGGTCAGGGCCTTCTTGCAGTCCATCATGGGAGCGCCGGTGGTGTCGCGTAGTTCTTTGACTTGCGTTGCGGAAATATTCACGGTAGATGTGCTCATAAAAGTTAGTTCACTGTGGGCCGTTCGCCGACCAACAGGTCGTCCTTACAAAATTTTACCCGCGCCGGGAATGCGCACGCGGGTCGGATCCCTCAGGGTTCAAGCCCTGCCAGATTTGTTGTCATGGGCACGACTCAGATCGCGCCTTCCCGTTCTTGCGACTCCTGCTTTCCCGGAAAGCCTGGAGCAGGAGGTCGGGTTTGGCCAACCGCTTTAGTACGTCTGCTGCTCAACCTCGGCGGCATCCGCCGCGGTATCAGCGGTCGCGGCTTTTTTCCGCGTCCCTGGCCCAAGCACGTCTTCCATGCTGATGTCTTCAGGGTTTTCGCCCGGAAACTCAGCGCCCTCAGTACCGTATTCGGTAGCGCCAGCGGGTGCCTCCACCGCGGCGGCTTCAGCCTGCTGCGCTTCAGCCGTTCCTGCGGCCAGATCGGCAGCCTGCTTGTCGTTCAGCAGCTGCGAACCCTCGATCACGGAATCGGCGATCTTCGACGCAAATAAACGAATCGCGCGCAGAGCGTCATCGTTGCCCGGGATCACGTAATCCACCTCGGTCGGATCGCAATTGGTGTCGACCACGGCAACCACCGGGATACCCAGCTTGCGGGCTTCGCGTACGGCGATCTGCTCTTTGTTGGAATCGATGACGAAGATGGCGTCCGGCAGCCGGCTCAGATTCTTGATACCCGCCAAGTTCGCCTGCAAGTGCTTGCGCTCGCGTTCCAGCTTAATGACTTCTTTCTTCGGCAGCAGCTCGTAGCGGCCATCTGTGGCCATGTCGTCGAGTTCCTTCAGCCGCTTGACCGACTTCTGCACTGTCACCCAATTGGTGAGCAGTCCTCCCAGCCAACGCTGGTTGATGTAGAAACTTCCGGCGCGGGTCGCTTCCTCGGCGATTGCATCCTGAGCTTGCCGCTTGGTACCAACGAAGAGGATGGTTTTTCCCTCAGCCGTCAGGTCAGCGACGAACTTTGACGACTCCTTGAACATCTTGAGCGTCTTCTGCAAATCGATGATGTAAATGCCGTTGCGCTCTCCAAAGATGTATTCCTTCATCTTGGGGTTCCAGCGCTTCGTCTGATGCCCGAAGTGAACACCCGCTTCGAGCAACTCCTTCATGGTGATGTTAGCCAAACGACCTCCTTTTTAGTCTGCATCCCTTGTTCAGTCGCGAACTCAGGATTGCTTTCCCGTCCCCGTACCGGAGCACGGGAAGATTAGACAACTAGTTGGCTCTTGGTCATTGACAGTTTGCCAATACCAAAACCCCAAACCTGCCATTCCGCTCTCGCGCGTAAAGTGGGCGAAAGAAGAACGTTACTAACAGCCGACGCGAACCTACCGCTTGCTGAACTGGAAGCGCTTCCTGGCGCCCTTCTGGCCGTACTTCTTGCGCTCTTTGCCGCGAGCGTCACGGCTCACCAGTCCTTCGGATTTCAATTTCTTTCGCAGCTCGGCGTTGAATTGCATCAGCGCCCGAGCGATGCCTAGCTTCACGGCATCGGCTTGACCATTCACGCCGCCTCCGGAGACATTCGCCAAAACGTTGAAACTGGCTGCCGACTCCGTCGAGACCAGCGGCTGCTTGGCCGCCGAGCGCTGCGACTCGGTCACGAAATATTCCTCGAATGCGCGTCCGTTGACCTTGAAGTCGCCACTGCCCGGACGCAAGAACACGCGGGCCACCGCCGTTTTGCGGCGTCCCGTTCCGTAGTATTGAACCAGTTCACTCATCCTTTAGCGTTCTGCGCTCAGCAACCGGCATTCAGCCAATTCTGGCGCTTTACCTTTCCCAAGTTTCAATCTCTTCGAACTAAGCCAGCGCCTTTGCTTCCGGCTTCTGAGCTGCATGCGGGTGCTTGTCACCCTTATAGACCTTCAGCTTGCTGAACATCTGCACGCCGAGCTTGGTCTTCGGAAGCATGCGGCGAACCGCATCTTCAATGATCAACTCCGGCTTGCGTGCCGCCCGCTTCTTGAACTCTTCCGTCCGCAGGCCACCCGGATATCCGGTGTAGTGCTGATAGACCTTGACCTCGGCTTTGGCACCAGTGGTCTTCACCTTTTCGGCGTTGATCACGACCACGTGGTCACCCGTGTCCAGAAACGGCGTGTACTTCGGATTTTCCTTGCCCATCAAAATGCGGGCTACTTGCGACGCGACGCGCCCCAGGGCTTGCCCCGACGCATCTACGACATACCACTTGCGCGCAATTTCCCCCGCTTTGGGGAAATACGTTGACATGCTGATCTCCCAGAAAAATGAAAACTGAAAGAAGACCGCTGATAACCAGAAACCACCCCGAAACTGCTCTTGGCCGGGGGTCTGCAATACAAGCGCCGAAGGCGCAGGGCTACCGGGCGGGCAACCGCAGAACTACCCACCTAAGGATAGAGAAGGAAGTGCTTGATTGTCAACGAAGAAGGTGCTGCATAGCCCGGGTGGTCCAAGAACACAGCTGCAGGCTCTATGGTCAGACCCTTTAGCGCAAGGAAAGAACTGTGCATTACTTCTTGTCGGACGATTTGGGCGCCGGCTCAGAGGTCGGTTTGCTTTCCTTCTTGCCGGTCTCTTTGTCTTTGTCTTTTCCGGAATCGCTCTTGCTCTCCGATTCGGACTTTGACCCCGACCCTGCCCGCGATTTCTTGGCGTAATCAGTTACGTACCAGCCCGAACCTTTGAACTGCACGGCCGGGGCGGAAAGCAGTTGTTCGACCTTCCCGCCGCATTCGGGACACTTCTTCACCAGCGGATCGGAGAACCTCTGGATGCGTTCGAAACGATGACCGCATTTCTGGCACTGATATTCGTAAAGGGGCATGGAGTGTGTGGGCGCGGGCGCCCACGCCCGCAATCCAGGAACTGTCGTCATTCTAGCGTCAGATCCAGAAGTTTCAAAATTCCTAGGTTCCACCGGGGTAAAAGTCACCTCAATCGGGAATTGAGATCCTTGGAGATTTTTAAACACTGAAGACAGCGCGGTGCGAAAATTGTGCACTCCTGCTGCGGACTTGATAAGGTGTTGCGCGGGAGGATTGCACGATGCGAATGGATGCTGGACTGGTGTGTGGCTTGGCATTGACGGCACTCATATTGGGATTCTCAGGGCCTGTGGCCGCGGAATCCCTGACGGTGAAAACCGAGCAGGGCAAAGTGCGCGGCAAGACTATTAATGACGGGAAGGTGAAAGCATTCCTCGGACTACCCTACGCGGCTGCTCCGGTGGGAGATCTGCGATGGAGGGCGCCGCAGCCTGCTGCGACCTGGAAAGGAGAACGGGATGCCACCAAGTACGGTGCTCACTGCGCTCAGAACCAGGTTTTCTCCGACATGGTTTTCCAGGACGGTGAATCGAGCGAGGACTGCTTGTTTCTGAATGTCTACGCCCCCGCCAATGCGACAAGCCAAAGCAAGCTGCCGGTCATGTTCTGGATTCATGGCGGCGGATTCGCTGGCGGCGCGAGTTCGGAGCCGCGCCACAATGGTGACTTCCTGCCGCTACGAGGTGTGGTGCTGGTCACCATCAACTACCGGCTGGGCGTGTTCGGCTTTCTGGCGACCGAGGAGCTCGCTCGCGAAGCCAATGGCGCCTCCGGCAATTACGGACTGTTGGATATGGTGGCGGCTCTCCAGTGGGTGAAATCGAACATCAAGAATTTTGGTGGCAATCCGGACAACGTGACCATCTTCGGTGAGAGCGCGGGCTCGGCGGCCGTGAGCACATTGATGGCATCACCGATCGCGAAGGGACTCTTTCACCGAGCCATTGGCGAAAGCGGTGGTGCGCTGGGCGAAGGTCTGCTCGATTATCAGCCGGCTAGCGCGCGGGCGAAGGCCGATGGCGAGTGGGTTGCGAAGACGGGCGCAAAAAATCTGAAGGAGCTGCGGGCCATGCCGACGGCGGCCATTCTTGAAGCTGCCAAGAGCCGAGGCATGGTGGGCTTCGGTCCGGACATCGACGGCAGGTTGCTGGTCGAGCCGGTGCGAGAAACCTATGCCGCGGGCAGGCAGGCGCATGTGCCGCTGGTGGCTGGATGGAATCGCGACGAGGGCGATTTCTTCGTCATGGGCGGTATGACGGCCGAAAAGTTCAAGGCCATGGCAACAGGAATGTTCAAAGACCGCAGCGAGGAATTTCTCAAACTCTATCCTTCCGAAACCGATGAACAGGCCACCCGCTCGGCGATTGACTTTGGCAGCGATCAGTTCATCGCCTTTGGCACCTGGAAGTGGCTGGAGGCTCACCGCAAGACCGGTCAATCGCCCGTCTATCGTTATCACTTGGAGCTTGCCTCGCCGCCCAGCAAGTTTCATCCCGGCTCCTCTGCCTTCCACTCCGATGACATTGAATACGTTTTCGGAACGCTGGATACGCGGCCCGGCGCAACATGGCGAGCGGAAGATCGAAAGTTAAGTGACCAGATCATGGGCTACTGGACCAACTTTGCCAAGAACGGTGATCCTAACGGCGCAGGGCTTCCGGAATGGCCGAGATATGGCGAAGGCGATGCACTCATTCACCTTGACAGCCCCATCAACTCCGGCGACGACACGTTGCGACCCCGGTATGAGTTCTTGCTGAAGGGAATCCCGCCCATACGGTTCTAGGCGGAAGCCCTCGTTTGATCCATTTGGCGGGCAGTGTAGAGTCTCGGCTCGACCTGCTACACTCCCGCCTATGTCCCTAGAACGCGATCTCGCGCCCGGGCTTTACCTTGTGGGAACGCCGATCGGGAATCTCGAGGACATCACGCTGCGCGCCATCCGGGTTCTGAAGCAGGCCGACCTGATCGCCTGCGAAGACACCCGGCAAACGCAAAAGCTGTTGAATCATTTCGCGATCGAAAAGCCTACCCTTAGCTATCACCAGCACAACGAGGCTTCGCGGGCCCAAGAACTCCTCGAGGAGCTGGCCCAGGGCGCACGGATTGCCCTCGTCAGTGATGCCGGCATGCCCGGGATCGCTGATCCGGGATTTCGGCTGCTTTCTCTCGCCATTGAACGAGGCGTTCCCGTTGTGCCCGTGCCGGGGCCTGCCGCGTTTATGACCGCGCTGGTCTCGAGCGGTTTGCCGCTTGAGTCGTTTTCATTCCGTGGCTTCCTGCCTTCCAAAAGCGGCACGCGACGGCGTGCCTTGGAAGAGCATCGCGAATCTTCGCACACTCAGATCTTCTACGAAGCCCCGCATCGCATTCGTGAGACGCTCGAGGACGTCGTCGTGATATTCGGTCCCGAGCAGCGGGTTGTTCTTGCCCGTGAACTAACCAAGATCCACGAAGAGTTCTTCCGCGGGACGGCCGCCGAGGTGCTCGCCATGGTGAAAAGTCGGGGCGCACTCAAAGGGGAGATCGTGCTGCTGATCGGGCCGCCGGAACAGCTGAGTTCGCACCCGGTTTCGCTGTCCGTGCGCGACCGCCTCGATCAGCTGATTCGCCAAGAGAAATTGGATGAAAAGGCCGCCTTGAAGAAAGTGGCTAAAGAACGCGGCATTTCGAAGAGCGAAGCCTATCGGGAATGGCAGGCTGCGAAGGCCGGTTCCGCAAGGACGAACCTCGGCTCGGAATGACATTCCCTTCTGCTAGAAGGTCGCGGAACGCTCGACGTCGGTCGAAGGCATCTCGACGTAAGATAGGACAAAACTCTCGCGCTTATTTCCCCGCTAGTTCCGTCTTCACTGCCTCGCTCACCGCTTTGCCGTCCACCCGAATGCCCTGCGAGGCAAAATTCGCCATGGCGTTCTTCATCACCGTTCCCATGTCCTTCATGGTAGGAGAGCCCATTGCAGCGATGACCGCCCTCACTCCGGCTTCGATGTCGGCCTGGCTTGCAGCCTTCGGCAGGTAAGTTTCGATCAGCACGATTTCCGCGGCTTCCTTGTCAGCCATTTCCTTGCGACCGCCTTTGGTGAACTGCTCGATCGAGTCTTTGCGCTGCTTGATCAGCGTGCTCAGCACCTGTTGCGCTTCTTTTTCGTCGAGCTCCGCCATCTTTTCAATTTTCCGGTTCATGAGCGCGGTCTTCACCATCCGTAAGGTGGAGAGACGCATTTCGTCGCGCGCCTTCATCGCCGCGGTGATGTCTTGCTGGATCTTTTCTATGAGGGACATGGGGCGATTATAGCGGGGTGTCAGGCGGCCAGGCACCGGAACGATCGCGCGATTCCGGTCTTAGGCGCAGGCATCGCGCCAGCCGGCGATCTCCTTGAGCCCTTCCGAACGGCTTTGGCGGAAGAGCCGCACCCGGTGGCGGGAATGCTCAAATTCGTGGATGTCGGCCCACACCTCGGCCTGCCAGGCCTGCTCATGGCTGGCAGATTCCCCGCAGGTGGCGCAGCGGGTGTGGAGGCGCGGGCTAGGCTCGGGAATGGATCCTTCAGGCGCCAGTTCGATGAAGATGCAGCGCACTTCCTTGATATCTTCGTTCTCGCCGATCAGGTGCTCGTAACGAAGCAGGTAATGGAAGCCCAGTTTGCCGGCCTCGCGTTCGGCCTCGGCACGGGTGTGAAACGGTCCATATTCAGCCCGCAGCTGCTCAGTCGAGTCGCAGGCCATCCAAAACGTCTCTTTGTAGGTCATCCGGTTTGCCCCAGGAGAATCTGCCCAAGCGTCAGATCGACGTGGAATCGCGATTATCCACGTCAGTCAACAGGTCTGAGCAATTGCACTGCCTTAGTCTCCTAAGTAAGTCGTTACCTCACAAGGCGGCCACTTCAGCGACAAGCCCGAGGTTGCAAGCCTTTGCAGACGAGTTCCCTCAACTGGATCGCTTGGGAACTGACTCGCCCGGAAATACCGCGCCAGGGGGAATTTTGCACCCCACCCGGGCGTTCTCACCGATCCCCTAGCTCTCGGCCTAACCTGGCCAGCCCGCTCGAATCGCCGGGGAAGAAGCACCGGGGGGCAGGGCGGTTGCCCGATGGGCAGCCACCTAGGGGCAGGAGACATCCATGCAAGGGCAGAGGACAAATGGCAGGAAACTTGAGGCGGAGCGTAACCAGCGGCGGCAGGGCCTATTTGGAACGCCTTGTGCCACAATGAAACTCTCTCAGGGGAGTGCCAGGCGAGGTGTTGAAAAAATGAAAGTAGCCATCAGCCAGCGGCGGCAGGCCATGACCTACCTCGCTGTCGCTACCGCAGTCTTTGCGCAAGTTGCGTTCGCCCAAGATGCCAAGATCTCAGGCGCCCCCACGGATCCAAACACCCCTGCTCCCATGATCCTTACCCTGCAGGACGCATTGATCCGCGCACGCGCAAACGAACCCCAGTTCCGGGCAGCGCTGACACAATACGGCGTCGCTCGCGAGCAGAGCGTGCAGGCACGCGCGGCCCTGCTGCCGAACGTCAACTACAACGCCGCATTTTTATACACCCAGGGGAACGGCACAGCCACGGGGCGGTTTGTGGGGGCGAATGGCGTGCATGAGTACATCAGTCAGGGGAATGTGCACCAGACACTTTCGTGGCAGACTGCCGCCGAATATCGTCTGGCCCGGGCACAAGAGGCGTTAGCCAAGGCGAATTCCGAAATCGCCACGCGCGGCCTAGTGGTGACTCTCACGCAAGCCTATTACGGTGCCGTGGTCGCGCAACGCAAATATGCCACCGCACAGCGTGCCGCTGAGGAAGCAGCCCACTTCATGGACATCTCCCAAAAGCTCGAAAAGGGCGGCGAGGTCGCGCACTCTGACTCGATCAAAGCTCAGATCCAGGCACAGCAACAGCAACGCGCTATGCAAGATGCGCAACTCGAAATGGAACGCAGCCGCCTGGAACTGGCAGTTCTGATCTTTCCCAATTTCAGTCAAAACTTTGCCACCGTGGACGATCTCGACAATGTGGAATCGCTGCCTTCCTTTGAAGAGTCCGAGAGCCGCGCCGGAAAACAGAATCCGCAGCTGCGGGCCGCGCTAGCCTCGATGAACGCGGCCAACCAGCAGGTTGCGGTGGCATGGAACAGCTTTCTGCCTTCCCTCGGGCTCGATTACTTCTATGGCATCGATGCGAACCAGTTTGCGACCAACGGCAATTTCATCGACCCGGCCACCGGGCGCCCGGTGCGCAACTTGGGTTATGCGGCCACTGCCACACTTCAGTTGCCAATTTGGAACTGGGGTGCCGGCCGTGCAAAGCTGAGGAGCGCACACCTCGAGCAACAGCAGGCGAGGGTGGAACTGAGTTTCGCGCAACGAAAGATGGTCGCCGACTTGAAAGCCTTCTATGCTGAGGCGCAAACCGCACGCTCGGAACTGGATTCATTCCGCCAGTCGGCTGACCTTGCCGGGGAGAGCCTGCGCCTTACAACCCTCCGCTACCAAGCCGGTGAGGCAACCGCGCTCGAAGTGGTGGACGCGCAAAACACATTGACCGGGGCGCAAAATGCCTTTGCCGACGGTCAGTTGCGGTTTCGTATAGCAACAGCTACCCTGCAAACGTTGACTGGACAGTTCTGAGTGGAAAGAACAAGGTGGTTCGAGAGCTTGATGGCAAACTCCTCGACACGCGGCCTTCTGGCGATGTTCGCAACTGCCCTACTCGGTATCTGCTCTGCGTGTTCGAGTGAGCCGAAGGACACTGAGCAACCGGTACCGGTGCAGATCGTTCCGGTTTCGCAGTCGACGCTAGACGAGACCGTAACGGCGAACGCAGTGCTCTTCCCGATTGCGCAATCCGCGCTGGTGCCCAAGCTCAGCGCCCCGGTGAAGAGGTTCTATGTGAATCGCGGAAGCCATGTTCGAGCCGGGCAACTGCTCGCCGAACTCGAGAACCGGGATTTGGCAGCGGCCGCGCAGGAAAACAGGGGCGCCTTCGATCAGGCGCAGGCTAGCTACGCTACGGCGACCGCCGCCGACATTCCTCAGGAGCTGCAAAAAGCGCAGCTAGACGCCCAAGCCGCAAAGGAGTCCTTTGTAGCCGCACAGAAGGTCTACGACAGCCGCAAACAACTGTTTGAACAAGGCGCCTTGCCGCGCAAGGAACTCGACCAGGCTGGCGTGGACTTAACCAACGCCCGCAATCAATATGAGATCGCGCAGAAGAGGCTGGAAAGCCTGAATTCGATCGGTGCGCAACAGGCACAGAAGTCAGCAAAAGGGCAGCTTGAGTCCGCCGAAGGCAAGTATCAGGGGGCAGAGGCTCAGCTGAGTTACTCGCAGATTCGCAGCCCTATCCATGGCGTGGTAACCGACCGGCCCCTCTATCCCGGCGAGATGGCATCGGCCGGAACGCCTTTGCTGACGGTGATGGACATCTCGCAGGTGGTTGCTCGCGCTCATATTCCACAGCAGAGTGCGGCGCTTTTAAAGGTCGGCGATCCAGCCGAAGTCACTGTGCCCGGTTTCGACAATTCGTTCCCTGGCAAAGTCACCATTGTCAGTCCCGCGCTCGATCCCGGCAGCACAACCGTAGAGGTCTGGGTCACCTTAAAGAACCCCGGCGAGCGCTTGAAGCCAGGGGCAAGCGTTCAGATTTCCGCGGTGGCGCGCTCCATCAAGGGCGCTTTGACGATTCCCGCGATCGCGCTGCTCACTGCGCAAGATGGCACGACTTCGGTCATGGTTGCCGGCAACGACGGGAGGGCACATCAAAAGCAGGTGAAAACCGGAGTGCGCGAGGCCGATCAAGTTCAGATTGTGGACGGGTTGCATGCCGGCGATCGCGTGGTCGGTTCCGGATCCTACGGTTTGCCCGACAATCGCAAGATCACCGAAGCCAAAGCAGAACAAAGCAAGAACGACTAGCGAGCGGCAACTTGAACCCATCCGAATTAGTGACGCCCTCCCGCCGTGAAGGTTCAGCACAGGCAAGTCCCGGCTCTT
>Ga0207702_10001806_pt1 | contig 21051 bp, 18 predicted proteins | sample KBSCornC62_FD_184302 | JGI IMG/M metagenome (GOLD analysis project Ga0207702, IMG submission 184302) | Corn rhizosphere microbial communities from Kellogg Biological Station, Michigan, USA - KBS Corn C6-2 (SPAdes) (version 2) | ecosystem: Host-associated > Plants > Roots > Rhizosphere > Soil ...
CCGCATTGCAGGGGCCAGGTTGGCTTGTGTTCTTCAACATGGCATAGATCACTTCATGGCCATCGTACGAGATATCGCCGACGCCCCCTCCCATATAGGGCTCCTGCACGTTGGCTTGGATCAAGGTCGCGGCACCGGTGTCGGCATTGATCAGATAGAGATCCGCTTCCATCGTGGTTTTGTGATCGGCATGCACGGCGTAGGCCAGCAGGCTTCTTCCATCGCCCGACCAGCGGATCGCCTCGACGGCGCAGTAATTCCAGCGGTCGGCGCACCAGAGCGTGTGGTTGTTGCTGCCGTTCGAATTCATCAGGCGTACGCACGCGGGATGTTTACCAAACTGATCGTCCGGAACATTCGCATAGGCAATCTGGTCGTTACCGGCCGGTCCCCAGCTGACGGAACCGTAGCCCGGACCCGTGCTCGGCGGCTGCAGGTCATCGGCACCGGAAAATATCGGCGCCGTGCGCTCACCGTAGGCGTTTATGAGGACGTATTTGCCGTAGAACTGCGTGCTGTCGTAATGGGGCAGCGCGGACTGCGCCGGAAGGAGCACGCTGTATGTCCCGGCCGGATTGAAGGCATTCGTCAGCCACAGGCCTCCGTATACGTAGTTCCCGATACCGGGCATGTCGAACTCGCCCGTGGTGTACGGCGTGAGCTGTCGCTCATGCAGACCGTCGTCGCCGATGCTGAAGATCGCCGAACTGACAGTCGTATTGGTTCCGTTGACCGCGCCGTTCATGGTGCGCCAGAAAAGAATCTTGCCGGCAGATGCTTGCGCGGCAGCGGTCAATGGTTGGGCCGCGAGCGCGGCAACGAACAAGCAGACAAGCGCCACCACGGCGCGGCTACGCGAGGGGATTTGCATGACACTCTCCTTCGGCCATGGCGGCCGGCATGTCACAGGCGGATTACCGGCGCACCATCCCCCCTCGACACCTGACGGTGCGTCGCGCGCGACACTCTAGGCTCGCAACCGCATGTGATCTGTGAAGTGCGTGATCGCTTGCAGAAAACAACTCGTTGAAGGTACCGGCGGTGCTCAGGATCGGATGTTGGTCAACATCGCCACTGCTGTTGGATAGATGGCATGCACCCCTTGCGCTTATACCGAAATTCGACAGAAGTGTGACTAAGATCACACCGCCGCCCGGTACATGACAGGGGATATGTGCTGCCTGCGATGCTTGCACCGCAGAAGGCGGTTTTATTACCTATGACGCACCTGCGTAATGAGCGGGATGGGGACGTGTATGTCCTATCGAATGGCAATGGATGGCGCGGAGGCAACGGTGCGGCGCTTTCGATGTGCGCACAGCATTGAGCAAGCCGTGCGCTCGGTGGTTATCGAGCCATGAAAGATTTCCAAATAGACGAGAGTTCAATTCAAGCAACGAGCTTCGCTTTGCGCTCTGGAACCACCGATCGACTAAATATTCAGATCGATACCTCGCCTTATCTGAGCGAAGTTGATTTTTCACTGCTCGACAGGTTCAAAGGCCGTGATCTTTCATTGGATCTGGTATCGCTGGCCGACCTGCTACGAAATTCATTCGTCTATCCGCCACATTCCATTTATCGGAATGTGAAGGTCGCGGGCACAGGTTTTGACTCGACGCAGGACATGCACACCGCTCCGCAGTATCACTACAGTTTTCAATCGGCGTTTGCACGTTCGCGCCCGTCGCCCGGGGTGGTCACCGAAAACGAGTTGCTTGGGACCTATCATCGCCTGCTGTGCCATTCGATCGCACGCACCACCGCAAACATGCACGCACCATGGCTGTTTCAAAGCGGCGGCAAGGATTCCACAACGCTGGCTATCGCATTGTCCGAGACGCGCCCCGACACGACCTGCTTCACTTATCTCGGCGGCTGCGAAGAAAATGAAATTCCGTCGGCGAAGCTCATCGCCAAAAAGCTTGGCTTGCGCCACGAAACGCTGATATGCAATGCGGAGCGCGCCTATGACCGCTATCTCGCAATGCTCCCGCGCATACCTTTGCTCACCGCCGATTTTGCTGCGCTTTCCTATGCCGATTTGGTGACTGAAGTTCGCGCGCGGGGCGGTGACGGCATCATCGACGGCCTAGGCGCAGACGAATATTTCGGCTGTCCTTTACACAACACTGATCGTTTGCTCGCGCTGTTGGCATGGGGTATCCGTTTACCCAATGCACTGTTCACATCGCGACTGGTGAGCCGCAGCTTCAAGCTTTGCTTTGTGCTGTCGACCCTGCAGATGGATGAGTTTGAGCGCTTCCTGCCCGGCTCGCGTTTCAGCGATGCGGAAGTGGATGCCTTGCTTGGCAGCAGTATTTCGGCCAGCTCACGGAAGCGCCTGGAGTCGTTCCGCGCTGACATCGATGCGGCGCCATCGGAGGAAGCGAGACGTCGCATTTCATGCACCATTCTGGAATCGGGCATGCTCGCCAAAGGCATGTACATGGCCAGGGCGATGTCGCTTCGGCTGGCCTACCCTTATTGCGACGAACAGTTGCGCGACTGGGTTTTCAATCACGTTCCCGACGATTACCTGATTGGTCCCGGTGGCGTGAACAAGGTACTGATGCGCAAGTACATCGCCGCGCACTTCAAAAATCTGCCCTACGTGCAATCCAAGGGCAGCTTCCGTTTCGACCTGCGCGGGCTGGCCCGTCGCCGCTTCGATCAGGTTCGCGCTTTTGCCGAACAGGCTCGCGACGTGGTGCCGGGTGCGCCGGCCTGGCTCGATGCAAACCGCAAATTTCTGGACAACAAGTACTTCGCATCGAAGTTCTACTTGCTTGCCGTCACCCTTCCTTGGTTGCTCGACCGCATGCTCGGCGCCAAGGCCATCGCCCAGGCCAAAGGTGAGCGAAGCCCACACTACTGAATGTCGTCTTGCATAGGCCCTGCGGGACGAAGGAGGAAACATGAAATCTCAACGCTCTTCGTTGCTTGTGACGATGCTTTGCTTGGTTGTCGCGAGCCTGAGTTTCCATACTGCTGTTGCGCAGACCGTCCAGCCAAACGTTCGCATGAGTTGGCAGGCCTTTGTCAGCGGACCGGCTGGAGCATTGCGCTTGGCCAGTTTGAAGAAAGCCATAGCCAAAATGAGATCGCTCGACAACAGCCCGACAGGTACAGCCGATTTTCGCCGTAGCTGGAAATATTGGGGGAATATCCATGGCTATCTTGGATCGACCAGCGTGTTCGGGACCGTCGCCCAGCGAAACCAGCAATTGATCAATGATGGTCTATCGCAGTACCTCCAGTATTTGAATGGAACCTCGACCCAACCTGGAATCGTCGACCAGACACCGCCAGATGCCATCGGCAAGGCGCTGTGGGCAACGTGCCAGCATTCGCCGACAACGACTGAACTGAATTTTTTTGCCTGGCACCGCATGTATCTTTACTATTTCGAGCGCGTGCTGCGCTGGGCTGCGAATGATCCGACGCTGACGCTGCCGTATTGGGATTACACAAATCCTGCTCAGACCGCACTTCCGGCGGAGTTCCGCGATACCACTTCCCCGCTCTACGACTGGCGCCGGTATCCACCGGTGAATCAGGGCACGCTCGCATTGAATCCCAACATCACCAATATCGACGGCCCGTTGACCACGGACACAAGCTTCCTCCAGTTCGAAAAAGACATTGAAAAGGGCGTGCATGGCAACGTGCACTGCGCTGTGGTGCGTTACTGTCCAGTACCGTTGATGGGACTGGTAGGCGTAGCAGCCAACGATCCGATTTTTTATTTCCACCACGCGAATATCGACCGCATGTGGTCCTGCTGGCAGTATTCGCACCCCAATGAGGTACCCGGCACGTGGGAAAACCAAAGTTTCTCCTTCGTGGACGAAACCGGCACCGAGGTGACCCGCACCGTCAAGGATTTTCTCGACACAACCACGCTGGGTTATGTATACGACAACAGCAGCGCATGCACGCGCGCACCAGCACCCACCGTTGTAGCCATGCAGATCCAGCCGTCGTCCAGTACCGAACAAACTTTCCCGAATATTTTGTTTTCGCACATGCCGCTCAGGCTGAGCCCAGCCGTCACTTCCATGGATGCAACGATGCCAGCGGCTGCGCAGCTTCAAAATACGGAACTCGTGCTCCGCGATGTAAGCGCGCTCGTCACGCCAGGCGCATTGATTGACGTATACATTGCGAAAAGCGGCGAACCGTCCTCGCGCATTTTCGTTGCCACCATCAACTGGTTCGGTGTCTTCGATCATATGGACAAGATGGGTAACATGGACCATGGAAAGCCCATGGCACGCACCTTCGAATACAATGTCACCAGGCAACTGAAACAACTCGGGTTTCCAGACACAAAAGCGCTGACGATCGTCTTCGAGGCGAGCTCAGGGCTAGTGCCTGTAAGCAAGAACCAAGTTGCATCAAGCGAAGCACTCGCAGCGTCCCAGGCCACGCTTCGGTCCGAGGCGCATGTGACCATTGGTGCGATCGAACTTCGGCAGTAGCTTCGCCTTGGCGAGGGCGGGACACGTTCGGCCCTCGCCAATCAATACTGCAGAGTGTGAATCCATCGAAAGGTGAAATCCAAGCACAACACGTGTTGCTGCATCGATAGCTGCGGTCAAGCACGAGCCGCTCAGGACATCTCGCCGATCATCCAACCAGGGGTGTAAACGGGCGTAGGTACTGGACCTGAAAGTGACTGCTTTGACTCGAGGGCATGTCCCCCGCCCTACCCTCGATAACACGGGCTAATCGCCCCTTGAGGTCTGCGTTCACTCAAAAGCGGAGGCACGGATCGCGTGCTCTTCTCGACCGACTTTCCCTACCAGAAGCGCGCCTTGTCAATCCCGGAGCGCACTTCGGACCATGGCTGACATTTTTTCTAGGTTCGCAGCGGAATGGCCTCCGCGAAGAAATCGGTCACTTGGCGGACGCGGGCCGGAACGAAACGGCGTTTCGGCCAGACGAGACTTATATCTCTGGCATCGCTCATAAATTCCTCGAGGATAGTAATGACATCAGGATGGCGGAGTTCATCAGCAAGGGAAACCTTGGCGAACAGGCCAATTCCAACACCGGCCAGAACCGCGGCCCGGATCGTTTCGACACTGTTAGACCAGAGGTTCCCCCGCACCGGCACGCTGAATCGACCTTCTCGCCCCACGAACGGCCAATTCGCCGCCTCTGTCAGGCCACCATACAAAAGGCAATTGTGCTTAACGAGCTCCGCAGGGGTCTTTGGGATGCCGTGGCGCTCGAAATAAGGACGGGATCCAACGCATACGAGCGGGGTGATCGCCACGCGCCTGACAACCGCATCGGATTCATTGACAAGCCCCACGCGTATCGCCAGGTCGATCCGATCTTCAACCATATCTCGCACGATGTCCGAGAGAACGAGATCCACCTGAAGGCCGGGATTGAGTGACAACAGGTTGGGGATGAGCGGCAAAACATGAAGACGGCCGAAAGTACCAGATACGGCGATCCTAATTAAACCCGAAACACCCAACGTGCTCCTGGTTAGTTCGCTATCAGCGTCTTGCATCTCGTCAATAAGTGGCTTTGTCCGGTCATAGTATCTCCGCCCCTGATCCGTCAGGGTCACCCGGCGTGTGCTTCTGTTGAACAGCATCACGCCGAGGCGTTTTTCCAACGCGCCGATGGCTTTACTGATGGCGGACTGTGAGTCCCCGGTTATGCGCGCCGCAGCGGAAAAACCGCCTGCTTCAACCACGGCTATGAAGGCGTTTAATTCGTTGAGTCGGTCCATCCCATTCGTCCCTGGAATTAATGTTATGGCAATTTAAGCCATTATCATTCGTTCCGACATCATCCAGCATACAGATCTCTCCACAGTTGAAGGAATGGTGTCATGAATATCGATCTTACTGGCCGCAAGGCGGTCGTTACTGGGTCCACGGCAGGTATCGGCCGGGCCATTGCAGAAGGGTTGGCGCGTGCGGGCGCCGCGGTCGTCATCAACGGCCGCCGCCAGGAACGGGTCGCTGCAGCGCTTTGCGAGTTGCGCGAGCTCTTCCCAAAAGGTGAGTTCACCGGCGTCTCCGCCGATCTAGCAACCCCTGAAGGCGCGGCGGAGTTGTTCGCGCTGGCTCCGGAAGCTGACATTCTCGTCAACAATGTGGGGATGCCCTGCTTCGCCTGATCATGTTGAAACGACACATCCCCGTTCGTTTTCCATGTTGCTGGCGTCATGGGGATGTCGGTTTGTTCAAATGCAGGGATGGGCTGTGAGAGCCCGACGATGGAGGCAAAAAATAACGAGGCTCGTGGCCCATGGAGCGCCTTTGCCCAACTTGCGTACTTGGATAATGTCGACATGTGTTCTTCGTTTCGTTTGGCGTGGCATCAGGGAAGACTGCATCGGCGATGCTTCTTCGCTCTACTGAAATGATCCGAAGTGGATCAACGATGTTCCAAAGCGGCGTCCCATGAGAACGAACACCACGTTAAGCGGCCGCCAGCCCGACGAGGTTTGGATAGAAGGCGTGGCGTGCCGAACAGTCCGGTTGAAGACCACCGTGAGCTGGTAACGCTACCGCTTGCGCCAGCTCATCCAGCCGACCAGCATTGACAATATCGCCACGATGAGTGGCGGCACAGCGTGCCCGTATTCGCCATGGGTGACGACGGTCGCGAGCGCGGCACACATAACAGCGCAACCGAGCGCCGCGCCTAACAGGCGACTCGGCGGCCGAAAAAGAAGCATGGCGGCACTGAGCTCCAACGATCCAGTCACGAAATGGAACCAGCGCGGATATCCCCATTGCAGGTATTCCTCATAGATAGATCCCAGCGCGAAGATGTTGCTGAGTGAACCCACGACGAAGAAAGCGGCGAGAGCTAAGGGTAAGACTTGGCGCCAGGAGATTTTGGACATCTGTACGACCTTAGATGGCGAGTTTGCTGAGGGGTGTGCGACTGCCTGGCCGACAAGCTGGATGATTTCCGGCGAATACCGTGGCTGGAAAGGTGATCTACGAGACCTGTCCTCACCACATGAGGACAGGTGTCTGCTTCAACCAAGTGTTAGTCGCCAGTTGCTCCACGACGAACCGAGCGACATCGGCGCGTGCTATTTTCCCGCCGTTGACGCCGGCGAGATCCACCATGGCTTTGAGACTTCCGCGAGCTGGATCGTTGGTGAGCATGGCGGGGCGAACGATGACCCAATCGAGTGAGCTGGCACGGATCGCGGCTTCCTGACGCCCTTTGTCCTTATAGGCATGGCGAAGCAGCAAGGGCATGAAGAGACGGTCGAAGACGAAGCCCCCGTGGCCGCGACTGTTCCCAACTCCTAGTGCGGAGATGCAAACCAAACGACGGACACCGCTGCGCCTCATCGCCGGGATCAGCGCGTGTGTCGCTTCGGTCAGCAGAGTTACCTCGCTGAAAAGGCTAACGCCTGTTCCCAGCGAACTGACGACGGCATCGCAGCCGTCCAACGCACGCATGAGTGCGCTTGCGTCGCGAGCATCCCCCTCGATGATGTCAGCTCCTAGGAGATCGGGGGCGCTCGCCTTCGAGCGAGCCAGCGCCACGACGGAATGTCCCTTCTCCAAGGCGTCGCGAACGATCAACCGTCCGGTTCCACCCGTGGCACCCAAAACAAGAAGCTTCATATTCGACCTCGATCTTTATTGGTATGAACGCTGCCGTTCGCAGGGAAAAAGGCTGTTTCGGCCTCTCTGCCAGAATCGCAATGAGGATGCGAATTTCCGGAATGAACTCCGAAACCCGTATCCCATCGCTGATGCGCGCACCTACGCTGCAATGGCTTTCTGGGCAGCCGCAAAAACGTCGCGAGCGGACGTCACGCCCGGGACGTGTTCCGTACCCGCGACCCCGAGGTCCATCCCTCCGGCGTTGACGGCCTCATACATGGTTCCGGCCGGCCCAGACTGGCCCTTCGGAATGCCGAACTGCTCGAATGTATCCGGCCAATCAGCCCGCGGTATGGCAACGGCTTTAACGTCGACTTTCATCACTTCACCTAATTGCGTCGCCACTTCATCTGCGCTCACCATTGAACCGAGTTCGATGACCCGATGCCCCAACCAAGCCGGCCCGCTCAGAAGCGCTGCGATCTCGGCGCCGATGTCGTTGGTCGCGACCATGGTCGATTTCCGATTCGTCGGGTTGTAGAAGACGGGCAACGTGCCGCCCTGGGCGACGTGCAAGCCGTAGAGGAAGTTTTCAAAAAAACCACCGGCGCGGACATAGGCGATCGGTAAGTTCAGGTCGCGAAAGCACTGCTCCAAAAGCGACAGAGCCGAGATCAGCCCCATCCCGTTAGTTCTATTCGCGCCCATCGACGAGAGCGCAACAACCCGCGGCGCCGGTACTTTTGCGAGGGCCTCGACATAGTTCGCAATGACGCTCTTGGCTTCCCTGAAATCCGGCGAAGGGGCCCAGATGGAAGGCAACATGACAAACGCGCCGTCGACGCCCCTAAGCGCCCGCTCAATGGAGGCCGCATCGTTCCAGTCGCCTTCGACCAGTTCGACACCTTGGTCAGCCCAGGTCAACGCCTTCGCGTGGTCACGAACCAGCGCGCGCACCTTCTTGCCTTGCGTCAGCAAATGAGTTGCCGTCGCGCCGCCAACTTTTCCCGTAATGCCCATCACTAAAAACATGTTCGTTCGCCTCGGTGAGTTCGACGGCCCACGGTACCCCGTGCGTTACTATTCGAATACGAGGCATATTCGGAACGGGCCGTGTAGATGAACTTAACAATCGCTCGAACCCATCTGGATGGGCTGGTCATGTTTTTGACCGTGGCGGAATACCGAGGCTTTCGCGCCGCAGCCCGGCAACTCGGCATCACGCCGTCTGCGGTCAGCCAAGCGATACGCAGTCTGGAAGAACGGGTTGGCGCCCCCCTCTTCTCCCGTACGACACGAAGTGTCGGGCTGACCGAGGCGGGCGAACGTTTGCTCGCCCACGCGCGCCCGGCCGTCGACATGCTCACCGCGGGATTGGATGCCGCGAGTGGTTTGGGTGGCGAAATTACCGGCCGACTGCGCATCAATACGCCCAGACCCATTTTGCCGTTGCTAGTGAATCGCTTGCTGCCCGACTTTCTCGACGCTCACCCAAACATCGAACTCGAACTGGTAGGCGAGGATCGTCCGATCGACATCGTCGAAGAAGGTTTCGATGCAGGGATACGTCTAGGAACCTTCGTTCAGATCGACATGGTTGCGATGTGGCTAACGCCACCCGAGCGCTTTGTCGTCGTGGGCGCCCCCGCGTTGTTTCGGAAGCATGGTCTACCAGCGTCCCCCTATGATCTGCAAAACTTCCGTTGCATTCTGCTCCGTCAGTCCGTGCGAGCACTCGATCATTGGCAATTTGTTGTCGATGGTAAACGCATCATGGTGGGGGTCGACGGGCCGCTTATAATCAACGACATCGAGGCTTGCATTCGCTCAGCACTGAGAGGTGTTGGGCTCTTCCAATTGCCGCATTCGCTTGTGATGTCGCATCTTGAAAATGGATCTCTGCAGACCGTGCTTGAACCTTATTGTGAAGAGGTTCCCGGTCTTTCTCTTTACTATCCAAGCCGAAGTCAGTCACTGCCGAAACTTCGCGCCTTTGTCGATTTCGCCACCCAGCGAATGCGAAGGGAGTTCAAGCCGGATGACTACCTGCCGAACCCCGTGACCTACCTCTGATAACACCAACTTATCCTGCCCCTGCGTCGCTTTTCCGTGAGCGCTTCGCGGCTCCCTAGCCCAATGCTTTCAATGCAGATCCAAGGAAGCGTCCGACGATCTCCGGCAGCATCGGCTCGACGGGGAGCGTGTAGTGGGTGGTGTTCGGCAAGATGGCGAGCTCGTTTGCAGGCCGCAGGGAGCCATCGATCCCGGCATCGTGCTGGCCGCCTCCCAGCGCCTTCCAGAACTCGACCATGTGTTCGGGCCGGATAGCGTCAGCGTCGGCAAACACCAGCAGTGTGCGCGCCTGAAGTTTGGCGACGTTGGCGCTCCAGTCGAAGGGGCGTTTGGTCATGTCACCGACCTTCCTGAAAAGCTTGGTCCAATCGACAGCGGGATAGGTCTTCCCTAGCGGCGATGCCTTGACGCCGGGGCCGAGCGTGGCCGCGTTGACCTCCAACTGTTTGAAGGCCGCGACCACCTCCGGATAAAAGCCGCCCTGACTCATCGTCGCGGACACGAGTACGAGCCGGTCGACTGCGTCCGGATGACGGATAGCGGTCTGCAGGGCGACGTCGGAGCCCAGCGAGTAGCCCATGACGTCGGCCTTGCCGACATTCAGATGATCGATCAACGCAGCAACGTCGTCGCCCATCGTTTCACAGCGCAGTGGCCTGTCCGTGTCTGGCGTGCGCCCATGTGCCTGGAGATGGACAGCGATCACCTGTCGGCCCTTGGCCAGTTCAGACAGATTGCTTCCGAAGCTGTCCGGGTTGATGCCACCGTGGAGAAGAATGAGCGGCTTACCGGCGCCATGCACGCTGTAAAAGAGATGCTGGCCATTGACGTCGGCAAAATGCTCGTTCGAATTGGCGAGAATCTTCTTGGCTTGAACGGGAAGGACCGCAGTCAGCACTGCGGTCGCCATGGCGGTCTTCAGGAAATCGCGTCTGAGCATATCGTCCTCACTATGCCGGTGGCTGCTGTGCGGTCACGATCTGTCTGCGAGCAACTCATCCAACTGCGCGAACTGTTCGGGCAGGCCTTCGGCCGAACCGGCGAGCGCTTCCTCGAGGGCCGCTGTGGTGGGATAAAGCTCGTGGAAGGTGACCAGCGTCTTGCCGGCATGTTCTTCGAACGTCACCGTGGTCATGGCGCCGTCATCGCTTTCTTCGTTCGTCCATACGATGCGCTTGTTGGGCGTTACTTCTCTGTACGTGCCGAAGAACGCCATCGGTTGATCGAAGGCCGGATGGCGGAATTCCAAGCGATACGTGCCGCCGGTGCGAATATCCATGTCGCACGAGATCAGCGACATGCCCGCCGACTTCGGAACCCACCAAAGCCTGAACAATTCGGGCTTGCTCCACGCTTCGAAGACGATGTGTACGGGGGCGTCGAACGTTCGCGTCACGACGAGTTCGCGATCGGACTTGCGTTCCACGACGGTGCGGTTCATGGCGGCGGAACTACTTTCTTTTTCGTTGGGCATTTGCCTTCTCCTTGCGTTTCAAGTGTTCGACAAGTTCGTCCAGCGCGTCGAAGCGCGCGCTCCAGAGTTGGCGGTGTCGCTCGATCCAGGCGGCCTCTTCTTCCAGCCGGCGCCGCCCGAGCTTGCAGGTTCTTACGCGCCCGATCTTTTCCGTGGTCACGAGCCCCGCCTGCTCCAGGATGCTGATGTGCTTCTTCATGCCCGTGAGGGTCATGTCAAACTTTTCAGCAAGGTCGGTGATCGAGGCGTCTGAACCCCCGAGCTGCTCCAGCACGCCGCGTCGGGTGACATCGGCGAGCGCGGCGAACGTTGCGTCGAGGCGGGCTTGATAGTGAACCATATGGTTCACTGTAGGACGCTCATGGGTGATTTACAAGCGGAAGATTCACGGCGGCAAATCGCACTTGGCGGGCCTTCTGGGTGCGCATAAAAAAAAAGCGAGCGGGCAGTCGCGGCTTGAGCAGAAGGCTAGCTTGCCGCGACATGCCCTGCTCGCTTCCCGGGCGCCCGATTGCGGGATAGATCTTCAGTTGAACGTATTGGAAGCTGACGCATTTCATCCAGCCTGCGTCGCGAATACGCTACGACTTGCGACCTGCGGCTTCCGTGGTGTTTACGCGAGAATGAGAGTATGGATGGGAGAATTCCCATGACGCGAACTCACAAAGGCGGCTTGAGGATGGAACAAGCACAGCGCTGTCCGATCGGAATTATCGTTGTGGGGATATTCGCTTTCATCGCGGGGCTCGGAGAGGTCGTCGTCGGCTTCACTGGCAACTATCTCGGTATTCTCGCCCATGACATTGATCCCTCATTCGCCACGGGTCTGACAGGCGTCTTTTATAGCCTGGGTGGCCTCCTCATCCTTAGCAGGAGGAAATGGGGAGCGGCGCTCGGCATGTTTTTCCTCGGCGCCGAGATAGCCGGGCGCATCTATCTGGTCGCGACCGGAACCGTTCCAGCGAGTGGCGCCGACGCCGTCAAGGTTCTGATCGGGGGACTGATCGCTCTGGCTCTGATAATTTACGTCGCCTTTCATTGGAAATGCTTCCGATGACGCGCAACGTTATCCCGGGCTGCAGCAAGGCCTTTCTATGCGGCGAGCGGGCCGGCAGATAGTGAAACTTCCCTCCTGGAGCAGAGCAGATGAAGTTTGTTGTCGTTACATATGGCACTGAAGGCGATACGCGCCCCATGGCCCTGCTGTGCCGGGCGCTCATGGACGCTGGCCACGAAGCCCATCTGCTCGCTGACGCTGCAACGTTGGATTACGCTGCACGGCTCAACGTCTCCGCCACCGCGCTGACCGGTGACATACGATCAGTATTGCTTCAGCACTCCACGCTTGCCGCGCGGGCCGACGGCTTCGGAAAGGCGGCGAACGCTTTCGCGCGCATCGCCACCGAAAATTCCGAAGCATGGCTCCGCACCACGATGGCTGTCGCTCAAGATTGCCACGCCATCGTTCTCGGTGGGCTGGCAGCGTTTGTGGGCATTTCTGCTGCCGAGGCATTGGGGATTCCGGCGATTGGCACAGGTCTCATTCCCATTACGCCGACTCGCGCGTTTGCTTCTCCCTTCCTTCGACCCGGTGCCGTACCGCATTTCCTGAACAGGGCAAGCCACACGCTGATCAATGGCTTGATCTGGCGCGCGTTCAAGTCGTCGATCAATGCGGCGCGCGCCGCGGTGTGCGGCTTGCCTGCGCGCGAGCGTCTGTGGAGCGAGCACTCAATGCTTTACGGGATATCTCCGAGCCTTCTGCCACCACCAACGGATTGGCCGCCGAACGCGAGAGTCTGCGGTCAATGGCTGGCGCCCACGGCAGATTGGTCGCCACCGAAAGCCCTGTCGGAGTTCCTGGCCGCCGGTAAACCGCCCATCTATGTTGGCTTCGGCAGCATGGGCGCCCTGAGCGGGCCGAGACTGATCGAACAGGTACTGCAGGCGCTTCAGGGACGTCGCGCACTTTTCTATCCCGGATGGGGCAATGCAGCGGCGACCGACCTGCCACCCAATGTCCATATATTGTCGGAGACGCCGCATGGGTGGCTGCTCCCCAAAACCACCATGGCCGTCCATCATGGCGGCGCAGGCACCGCACATGCCGCCACCCGCGCCGGCGTTCCATCGGTAGTGATCCCCTTCGTCGGCGACCAATTCTTCTGGGCCGATCGATTGCATCGGGTTGGCGTGGCGCCAGCGCCAGTTCCCGCCAAGAGGTTGAGTGCAGAACGCCTGGCTCTCGCCATCACCGAGGCGGGCAAAAGCGACATGCGCAACAAGGCCGCTACGCTCGGCACTTCAATGGCCCGAGAGGAAGGATTAAAGGCGGCTGTCGAGGCTATCGAGGCATTGACCCGATCTGCCTCTTTTCCAATCGCGCATCAGCGAGCCACTGCCGTTTGACGTGAGCGCCAGAGGTCGCATGCAACCTCGACTGTGTATGGCGATCGTCGATCGTTCCCAAAAAATCGATCAATGCATGGACACCGAAACGGAAGGACTACGCCGCTCCACATGCCCTACGCGTCGCGCAACGAGCCATAGCAGTACGGCAGCGCCGCTGGCGACGCCGGCGATGATCACGAAGAAGGCGTCGTGCGGAAGCTTGCCCCATAGCGTGCCCAGCGTTCCTGCAAACAAGTTGCCGAAAAAGCCGGCGAAGTACCACAGTGCGATACACGTGGCGCGCAAACCTTCGGGCGCCAGGCGGCCAAACAAGCCCAGGCCGGTCGGCAGTATGTAGAGCTCGCCCAGGGTCATCAGCACAAACCAGCCTGCCAGCCATGCCCAATGCGCGTGCGTGGCGTGCGCTTCGGCCCAGCCCGTGATCGCCGCCAGCATCAGATAGGAAAGACTCACCACCGCCGCGCCAAAGGCCATTTTGTAAAGCAATGGCGTTTCCACTCCGCGCTTGGCCAGACGATCCCAGCGCGCCACCAGCAGCGGCGTAAGCAGAAACACGGAGAGCGGATTGAGTGCCTGGAACCATGCCATGGGGATGTTCAAACCCGAACCGACGCGGCGATTTACATCCGCATCCACCCATAGCGCGATGGTGTTGCCGACTTGCTCATACGCTCCGCGAAACACCACCACGATGGCGGCAATGCCCATGAGAAAAAGCAATGAGCGACGGTTGGGCGCCCATAACGCCGTTTGCGGCGATGACAGCGACACTCTGCGGTCAGGCTCCGGCGGGAGATGGGACGAGCCGACCAGGTAAATGACCAGGGAGACAAGCATGCCAAGACCCGCCATCGCAAAGCCCCAATGCCAGCCATGACGCTCGCCAAGGAAGCCACATACCAGCGGCGCAACAAAGGCACCGAGATTCACACCGACGTAGTACATGTTGTAGGCAGTCTTGCCCCGCGGATCGTCGTCGCGATACAGCCCGCGAATCTGGCTGGCAAGACTCGGCAGAAAAAAACCGTTGCCGATCGCAATGACGACCAGCGCCGGATAGAACAGCGGCTCGAACACCATCATGAAATGGCCGAGCGCCATGGTGGCGCCGCCGATGATCACCGCCCGCCGCTTGCCCAGCCATCGATCCGCGATCAATCCGCCAAACACCGGCGTGAAATAGATCAGTGCGGTATAGGCGCCGTAGATCAGCGAAGCGTTTGCCTGCGCAATATCCAGGCGCTTGGTCATGTAATAGACCAGTAGCGCGCGCATGCCGTAGTAGGAAAACCTCTCCCAGGTTTCGCTGAGAAACAACACCGTCAGCCCAACCGGATGGCCCAGGAACTCGCGTGGGGATGATCGGCCCTGCATGTCTCAGTGCCCTCCTTCGATCACTGGTGGCGTGCAGGTATTCGCGCCCGACATGATCTGCTGTGCAAGGTTCTGCAGGATGCGCGCATCCTGGGCATCGAGTTCGTCGCCGTCCATGCCGCGAAAATGATGATGGAAGGAACTCACGGCAGCGGGACGGTTATCCAGGGGATAACCGATGGTCGCCAGCGCCATCCACGGATCGAACGTGGCGGGCGCGTCGCACAGCGGGCCTCGTGGCCATAGGCCGAAGCCGTTTGCGGCCAGTTGCTGCCATGGAAACAGCGGGCCCGGATCGGTCTTGCGACCAGGGGCAAGATCTTCGTGGCCGATGATCTGGGTGGGCGGAATGCGCAAGCGCGTGGTGAGATCGGCCAGCAGGCGCAACAGCGCATCGATTTGCGGCTGGGCGAATGCGGTGTGGCCATCGTTATCCAGCTCGATGCCGATGGATGCCGAGTTGAGATCGGTGATGGTGCCCCAGCGCCCCTGCCCTGCTTGCCAGGCACGCCGTTCGTCCACCACCAACTGATAGATATGGCCATCGCTGCCGATCAGGTAATGCGCGCTAACCGGTCCGCCGCTGTTGTTGCCGCGTAGCGTTTCCAGGCTTTGCTGTACGGATTGCTGTTCGGTGTAGTGCAGCACGATAAGCACGGGACGGCGCGCATCGTAGTTGGGCGAAGCCACCCATGTTGCCATTGGATTGCGTGGTGGCGCATGTGCGCAAGCGGCCAGCAGCAACACCATCGACAGCGCGCCTATACGGAGGAAAGTGCGATATCCGAATGCCATGTTCAGTGTTCCAGGAAGGGTGCCGCGATCGCCAGCACGGTGCGATAAGGCTCCGGCGCATTGCGGTTGCTGAGCAGGATCACCGACAAATGCTGCTTTGGCCAGCGCACGATCACATTGCGAAAGCCGATGCTTTCGCCGGAATGCCAAAGCGTGTCGCCACTGATGCGCCAGCCAAAACCATAGTCGGCCTGGTAGGGCTCTCCCACCACTTTCGCATGCGCGCTGAAGGCAAGCTTGCGCGAGGCATCGCTCAGCAAGCGGTTGTCGTAAAGCGCGGCGTCCCATTTCGCCAGATCATCGACGCTGCTGTAGATGCCGCCATCGCCACGGGTGGCGCTGGTGAGATCCTGATCGGTCAGTTGCCACTTGCCATCGATATTGCTGTAGCCGTAAGCGCGATTCGGCACGGTCTCGGCGTCATGCACGTAGAGCAGCGTGTGATCCATGTGCAGCGGCGCGAAGATGCGCTGCTCAAGGAAATCCTGCAAGCTCAAACCGGACGCCTTCTCCACTACCAGGCCCAGCAGCACGTAGCCGGTGTTGCTGTAACGATACATCGTGCCAGGCGGAAAATAGGTGTGCGTGGTAGCGCTGATCATGCGCAGCACATCGCCGTCGTTGAGCTGGTGTGTGGTGACGGGAGGAATCAGGTCTTCGTAGTCGAGCATTCCGCCGGTGTGGCTGAGCAATTCTTGCAGCGTCACCTGGTCCGCAAAGGACGGTAGCGCGGGCAGCCAATGGCGAATGGAATCGTCGAGTTTCAACTTGCCGTCCTCCATCAACAGCAGCACAGCGGCGGCGGTGAACTGCTTGGTGACGGAAGCCAGGCGATAGTCCGTGGCGGGTGTGGCGGCGACATGGTGTTCCAGGTCCGCCGTGCCATAGCCGCGGCGCAGCAGGACCTTGCCGTTCTTGATGACCAGCAACGATGCGCCGGGTGCATTGCCGGCGTAAGGTTGCATCAGCCGGTCTGCGTTGCGGATGGCGTCGGCGGTCGAGGCACGCGCCATGCCGGCGGCAAAACATAAGGTCATGAGCAAGACGGCGAAACGCATGAAAAGGCTCCGTGCATGGATCAACTGACGCGATTCAGTATGCGACGACACGGTCCAAGCTTTCATGGACAGGCTCCGATACGCGAAAAATGCAGGTCTTCGTAGTCGGAACTGAAGTCGCCCTGCGGATCGAGCTTGGCCATGGTCAACGAAACCGGCTGGCCGGAAGCTGCCGCACGAACATCGAGCCAGGCATCGGGCGATACGCTGCGGTCATCCCAGCGCAACAGATAGCGCTTGCCCAGGCGCCTCACCTCGCCGCTGAAGCGAGGCGACTTGATCGATACCAGATGCACGTGATCGCCGCGCGTACAAAGCAGGATCTCGCCAAACCAGGGATCGCGGTAACGGCCGGTCCAGCTTGCCAGCGCAGCGGCTTCGGCCGGCGTCGCCACTGCGCTATCCGGCACAGCGGCACGGGCGTGCTGTTTCTTGCTGGCACGCTCCAGCGCATCCGCATACCACGTCACGCCGCGCGTATCGGTCGGTGCCGTGAAATGCTTGAGCAGGACTTCGCCCAGTACTGTGCGCGCGTCTTCCGCCTCGCCATTGATCATGAACACGAAACCGCTTTGCCGATCGGGCAACAGCATCAGTTCGGAATACATGCCATTCAATGTGCCGGTATGCCACACCGTCCACACGCCATCGGTGTCGGCCATGCGCCAACCGTAGCCATAAGCCATGACGTGGGCATGATCCCAACTGTGGCGCTGTTCCGGCACCGGGATCAGCATCTGCGGCGATTGGAGTACGCGCCGCTGCTGCGCCGACAACCATCTCAATTGCGCCGGCGTGGGCGCCAGCCAGTTGCGTGCCCAATGCAGCATATCGTCGAGATCGCAACGAATGCCGCCCGCTGCCGCGGAAGTCATCACCGAAGATGCGTCGTCGCGCAGCGGAATATTGCGCCCGTTTTCGCGACCATGCGGTTGCGCGACGTCGCCACTGCCTTCGCCCACCACGCAGCGGGATAGGCCCAGCGGCTCGAACACTTCGCGACGCATCAAGGTTTCATAGGACGCGCCGCCCGCGGCGGCGGCCACTTCGCCAGCCACCACATACAGCAGGTTGTCGTACTGATACTTGGAACGAAAGCTGTAACCCGGCTTGATGAAACGCAAGCCGTGGATGATGTCGGCGCGCGTGAAGTCGTTGGGCTCCGGCCACAGCATCAGATCGCCGCCGCCTTCAGGCAATCCGCTCGAGTGCGTAAGCAGGTCGGCCACGCGCATGTTGGCGGTCACCCAAGCATCGTACATGCGGAAATCCGGCAAGTATTTGGCGACCGGATCGTCCCAATGCAATTTGCCCTGGTCGACCAGACGCGCAAGCAAGGCCGTGGTCATCGCCTTGCTGTTGGAGGCGATCTTGAACTGGGTTTGCGTGGTGATGTGGTGACCAGAACCAGCTACGGTCTCGCCGCGTGTGGAGGTGTAGACCACCTTGCCCTGCTCGATCACGCCGATGGCGACGCCTGGCAGGTGATAGCGGGCCATGATGGCGTCGATGATGGTGTCGTAGGGGTTGGGGGATTGTGCTGCGATGGAAGGCGCGATCAAGCTGAAAGCAAGCAACGCCAGGCTCATACTCAGCCTCTTTGGTGATGCTTTTCGCGGCCAGGCGTAGCGAGAAATCTGGTTTGCCATATCCATCCGTCTTACCTCACTGTCATTCCGGCGAAGGCCGGAATCTATCGCCAGTGCGAAGCGTGGATTCCGGCCTTCCGGAATGACGGTGAGGTATTTGTTTGGTCTTTCGCAAAGAGGGAGAGAACGTCTTGGCGCCGATTCACGGCCGAGCCTGATCCTGCGCCACCTGCTCCACCTCACCCCATACACGCAACAAATTACCACCCCATAATTTCGCAATATCCGCCTCGCTGAAACCACGTTTGCGCAATACCGCCGTGACATTGCGCGTCTGGCTCGCATCCATCCAACCGGTAATGCCGCCTCCACCATCGAAATCCGAAGCGATGCCGACGTGATCGATGCCGGCCACCTTCACTACGTACTCGATCTGATTGGCGAAATCATCCACAGTCGGTAGCGGATATCGTTTTTCGATCTCCGCCATGCCCTTGATCATCGCCGGCAGATAGTCGTGCTTGTCGCTGTCGTACTCCGCATCGCCGCTGGCCTTGGCCACTGCCCGCTGCAAGGCCTTCTCGGCGGCCTCGCGTGCTGGATCGTGCTTCAGGAACTCCTTGTAGGCCACCACCTGGATCACGCCGCCGTTGGCGGCAATGGCGCGCAACAGATCGTCCGGCAGGTTGCGCGGATGATCGAGTACGGCGCGCGCGCCGGAATGCGACGCAATGATGGGCGCCTTCGAATAACGCAACGCATCCCGCACGCAACGATCGGACGCATGCGAGATGTCCACCATCATGCCAAGCTGGTTGGCGCGTTCCACCACACGCTGGCCGAAAGCCGTCATGCCATGATCTTCCGCGCTGTTCATCGCCGGCTCGCCGTGTTTGGCATCGGGCAAGGAACTGCTGCACAAGTCGTTGTTGCCGACATGCACCAGTCCCACGTAGCGCGCGCCACGGTCGTAGGCGGCATCGAGACGATGAAGATCATGGCCCAGCGAGTAACTGTTCTCGATACCGATCATGGCCGACAGCAAGCCAGCATGATGGTTGGCCATGACCTGCGCAGGCGTGGTGGCGAGCCGGATGCGATCGGGATATTGCATAAGCATGCGGCCGATGCCGTCGTATTTTTCCTCGGCCTGGCCAACCGCCTTGGCGTAGCCATCCGGGGTAAGCGGCCCTTGCGGCACCCAGATCACGAAGAAGGCCGCATTGAGCCCGCCACGCTCCATCTTGCCCAGGTCGACCAGCAGCGGCGTGTTCTTGCCCACGTCGAACCGCGGCTCGCGCATATAGGTAAACGGGATGTCGACATGGGTGTCGAGGGTGATCGGCGGATCGCTGGCTTGCGCGACGTCAACAGCCGTTCCCATGCATAAGGCGAGCAACAGCAATGCGGTGGACTTCATGCGGTTTTCCAGTGATGCGCCTGATTGCCCGTAGTGTCTCAGTTATTCTCGTCGTCCCGGCGAAGGCCGAGGTGACGGTGAGGTGCTACTGAGATCCGACGCCAATCTGTGCAGCTTGCAAAAAAACGGCCCGGCAACGACCCGGGCCCGACGGGGAGCTCAAAAATCCAGCGCCAACATCAGTTGCACATAGCGCGGCGGCTGGAAAATCAGCGGTTGCAAAAAGGTGCTGCTGATGTCCGAGGAAATGTTGGTCTGCATATTCTGATCCACTTGCACCGTGCGTTGCTGGTTGAACAGGTTGAACGCCGTGAGCTTCACGCGCAGATTGCCGCCGTAGAACGGATGCAGATAGGTAAGGCTGGCATCGACCGTATATGTCCATGGCAGGCGGCCATAGTTGCCGCGGCTTACTTCGCGATAGACGCGCTGCTCGGACGGATAAGGCACGGGATTGCCGCCTGCATCGAATTGCCCGGGAATGAACCCGCATTTGTCCACGCAGATGTAATAGCTGTAGTAGTTGGTGGCATCGAACGGGTTGCCCACGCCGTAGCTGGTGATCGGCCCGCCCGAGGCGAGATTGAGATCGGCGCCCAGTTGCCAGTGCGGCGTCAGCGCATAGGTGCCGCGCACTTTCAGTTGATGGCGGCGATCGTTGGGCAGAAAACCGTTGGCGAGATTGACGTACGGGTTGTCCCAGTTCTCGGTGCGCCCGGTATCGGCAAAATCGGTGTCGGAATTCACCGGACCTTCCGCGTTGCCGCGGCTCCAGGAAATCGTGTACGAGGCGTTGAGCGACCACTTGTCGTCCCAGGCGCGATCGACCTGGAATTCCATGGCGCCATAGGTGCGCTTGGGTTTCACCCAGCCGCGCTGACCAAGGTAATTGCCATCGGCGTCGTACATCGCCCAGCCGTATTTGGAAGTGTCGATGGTGATCCAGCCGTCGGCCTTGCCGGTGCAATGCGTATCGCCCCATACCGTGATGTTCTTGCCCGGATTGGCCATCACCCAGCCCACGTAGCCGTTGCCGCCGCATTGCGGGGTGGCGCTGATCTGCATGTCGTCGATTGCGTTGTGCATGCGCCGATAAATGCCGCTCACGCCCCATGACCATTGTGGCGTGAGCAATTGCTGGAAGCCCAGGATGGCCTCGTCCTGATACACCGGATCCATGTGCCTGGATACTTCGGAACGGAAATCGCCCACCGTACCGTTGCCTTGCGACTCATCGACGGCGCCAAGC
>Ga0207702_10001807_pt1 | contig 21041 bp, 17 predicted proteins | sample KBSCornC62_FD_184302 | JGI IMG/M metagenome (GOLD analysis project Ga0207702, IMG submission 184302) | Corn rhizosphere microbial communities from Kellogg Biological Station, Michigan, USA - KBS Corn C6-2 (SPAdes) (version 2) | ecosystem: Host-associated > Plants > Roots > Rhizosphere > Soil ...
CCATGTCAGTTTTGCCATAGCGGGCGATGTGATTCCGCACGAACCGGTCCGGGCTGCTGCCGAGGCCGGGGGGGGAGGGGTACAGGGCTGGGGATCGCTGTTTTCGGATGTCGACGACATTTTCAAAGGGGTGGATTTCGGGTTTGCGAACCTGGAAACGCCGGTTGCGCCTGCCCACTCCAAGGGATCGAAGCCTTTCATGTTTGACGCGCCGCCGGCTTTGCCTGAGGCGCTGAAAGACAACGGGATCAAGATTGTCTCGTTTGCAAACAATCACGTAATGGACCAGGGCTGGGCCGGGTTTGCGGAGACTCGCGAGCATTTGAAGGAGATCGGGCTACAGTTTGTTGGGTCGGGGGACACGGCGGGGCAGACGTGGCAGCCGCTGGTGGTTGAGGCGAACGGGATCAAAGTGGGCTGGCTGGGAATGACGCGCTGGCTCAATGGCAATCGGAATCCAGACAAGGATGACCAGCCGCATGTGAACTTCTTTCCGTATCCAGGGGAGGGAGGCGGGGCTCCCGGAGCCGATGAGGCGAAGGTGCTGGTCGCGGTGAAGGCGGCGAGGGCGGAGTGCGACCTGCTGGTGATTTCGGTGCATTGGGGGACGGAGTACGCGACGGCGCCGCGGCCAGAGGATGTGGAGCTGGCGCACAAGATGCTGGATGCGGGTGCGTCGGTGATTGTGGGACATCATCCGCATGTGCTTCAGCCGATCGAGACCTATACGACGTCGGACGGACGGATGGGGGTCATCTTCTACTCGCTGGGGAATTTTCTGTCGAATCAATCGCGGAATTATGTGGATGGCTTGATGCCGGACAAGGACGGGGATCCGCGGGATGCCATGATTGGGTTATTTTCTGCGGTACGAAATGACTATGGACCGGCGGGCGTGAAAGTTGAACTGGGGCATGTAGGGATGCTGCCGGCGTGGGGCGAGAACAATCGCAACGCGATTGCGGCGGGGAAGACGAAGACGCCAAGCATTCATCCGGTGCTGATTGATCGGGAGATTCCGAAAGTGCAGGCGAAGCTGGACGAACTGAAGAAGGCTGCGAGCGGCGAGATGACGGCAGAGCAGAAGCAGCAGTTTATCGACCTCAACAAGGAATTGAAGGTTCTGATGGATCGCAGGTCGCAGATTCTGGCGCGGACCGGCGATGAATACCTGACGGATCCGCCGAAGCTGATGCCGAAATAGCGCGTCACCTACGACTCTGTTCATAACAGCTTCCTTATTGAAGTGCGGAAGCAGCACTAGGCGTTGAGTGCTGGAGATCGCGGCTTCGTGAGCAGCATGCCGATGAGTTTTGGGTGGCTGAGTCAACAGTACCCCCAGAAGTGTGATGAAGCCCGCTTATGCTGATCCACTGAAAGAGCTAGAATTCTGCGCAGGCAAATTCTGCGCTATTTTGAGTCCGCTGCAATCTTTTGCGTGGGCTGGCTCGTCTCCTTCAGCAGATCAGCCTGGAGATTCCTGCAATGCGTTCTCATATCTTCGTGAGTCTTGGCGTTTTGTGCGTGGTGGCATTGACACCTCTTTGTTCTCGGGCTCAGTTTCAGCCAATCCCGAAAGAGGAACTGACCATGAGTTCCGATCCGGCTGCGCCTGGCGCTGCGGCTGTGTATCTGTATCGCGAGGAGACGACCGACGATCCTCACGCATTCCGGACGGTGTATGCGCGCATCAAGGTGCTGACAGAAGAGGGCAAAGCGGCGGCCGTAGTACACGTGGATTTTCCGAAGACGTTCGTGTTCAATGCGCAGGGAAGTAATTCGAGCCGAATGACGGGCGGTTTCGGAGGTGGCTCGACACAGAGTTCGATCGGGCCCTCCAATTCTGCGCACTGGTCGATGCCCAGCGTCGCCCACGTTGGAGAGGACGCGCCGTGGGATACCGACTCGTATCAAGGAAAGGTGGAGATCGGAGCGCTGGAAGGGCGTGTTGTCCACGCGGATGGAACTGTTGTGCCGCTCATGGGAAAGCCTACCGAACTGCTGAAGGCGACGAAGGGTCCGCGCGGAACAGAGACCATCTTTACTCTGCCGGGCGTTGAGGTGGGCAGTGTTATCGAATACCGCTACCAGGTTCGTTACGACCGCTATCTAACCGCGCCTAACTGGCAGTTGCAGGCTCCCTATTTCATCCACAAGGAGCATTTCGTTTTCAAACCTTCGAAGCAGTTTGACCCCGCGTTGCGAAGCTCGGGGGTTTCGGATAGCTCATTGAAAGACCCACACGACAATGTGCTGACTGATATTGAACTCCGACCGAATCTGCCGGCGGGCAAGACAGTGACTCGCGATGCAATGGGCAACTACCTCATCGAGCTGACGGACGTTCCTGCAATCCCGACAGAGCCCTTCGCGCCCCCAATCAATCTCGCTGCATATGGCGTTGATTTCTTTTACACCTACACACCGGACGTGAAGGACTACTGGCAGAAGCAGATGTCGTTCTGGAACAAAGCGCTGAATAACTACACCGAGACGACCGCCGCGCTGCAGAATGCGGTGAAGGAGAATGTCAGCACTTCCGATTCGGCTCTCGATAAGGCGAAGAAGCTTTACGCCCTGGTGCAGAAGCTGGACAATCTGGATGGAAGCCCGGATGGGGCTCCCCTTTCCGGGAGTGAATTCATTCCGCACGGCAAGGTGGAGACGATCCTTCTGAACAAGAAAGGCTCCAGCAACGAGATCGCTTACCTTTACCTCGCATTGGTTCGTGCGGCGGGGATCAAGGCACAAGCGGTTCGGGTGGCCAGCCGGAGTGTTCGGGCATTCTCAGCGCAGTACATGGATAATGTGCAGCTGGATACTGCGTTGATTGTCCTGAATATCGATGGGAAGGAAATCTTTGTCGATCCCGGGACGAGGATGGCGCCGTTCGAAGTTTTGCACTGGGCGCATGCGGGAGCCGGCGCTGTGCGGCTCGATGCGAGTAACAAGGTGGAGACCTTCGTCACACCTCTCGAAAAGAATACGGACAACAGCACGCTGCATGTAGGCTCGATTGACTTGACGCCCGAGGGGACTATCTCGGGCACACTGAAAATTGCATTCATCGGGCAGCGCGCCATTGAACTGCGGCAGCTCGGGATCAAGTCAGGCGCGGACGCGGTGAAAGAAGAATTGAACAAGATGATTGCGGCACAGGCTCCTCAGGGAGTCCAGGCCAAGGTCGATCACGTGGCTTATCTCGATGATCCGAGCAAGCAGTTGCTTGCGGTTATCAATGTGTCGGGCTCGTTTGCGAAGAATTCGGCAGGCCATCTCGTGGTTCCGCGACTCTTCTTTGAAGCGCAGGAGAAGAATCCGTTTCCGGCCGACAAGGTTCGCGAACTTCCGATCGATATGCGCTACCCGGCGCAGGAGCAGGAACAGATCACGTATGTGCTTCCCGCCGGCTATACGTTGAAGGAAAATCCGCAAGACGCGAATCTCCGTTGGGAAGAGAATGCCGCGTACCAGCTTCGGACGAAGGTGGCAGGCGACTCCATCACGGATGCGCGCGTGCTTGCCCGCGGGTTTACGCTGCTGGACGCGAAGGACTACGAGCAGGTGCGCGATTTCTACCAAAAGGTGGTGGCGGCCGATCAGCAGGAACTGGTGCTGGCCGGGCCGGGAGCGCCGAGCGGGTTGTGATCTGGACTAAAAGGAAACGGCGCGATCGAGGTGATCGCGCCGTTTTGTTTGCCAGTCCGGAGTGAGTTTAGAAGAGGTTCCAGAGCGACTGGTTGTAGACCTCGTGATGGAACTGAACTTCGGGCGCTTTTACGAATGTGCCGAGTTCGCGAGCGCAGCGGTTGGCCGAGGCTTGCTTGAGATCGACGAAACGGCCCTGGACATCCGAACCGAGGATTTCGGCAATCCACTTTGAAGATTTGAAGTCGTCGATGGCCGGCTGGATGTGGTCGGGCAGATAGCGCTCGGCCTGACGCAGGTTGTCGATCTTGGCAGTGGTGCCGTCGATGCCTGTCTTGAAGATGGCATAGAGCGCGAGGTAAGGATTGGCATCGGGCGCAACCGAACGAACCTCAGTCCGCATGGAGCGCGAGTTGCCGATGGGAACGCGAATCATCGAGCCGCGATCTGTTGCGGAAGCCTTGATCTGGTTCGGAGCCTCGAAGTGCGGATCGAGACGACGGTATGCATTGACGCTCGAGTTGAGTATCAGACAGATGTCCAGGGCGTGCGTCAGGATGCGATCAATGAACTCCCATCCGAAGCTTGAGAGCTTTTCCTGGCCCTTCTCATCCCAGAACAGGTTTGTTTTGTCCTTCGAGATAGAGACGTTGGTATGCATGCCGCTGCCATTAACACCGACGACGGGCTTGGGCAGGAAGCTCGCGGTGTAGCCCATGTTGTTTGCGATCTGGCGACAGAGGAGCTTGTAAAGCTGGATCTGGTCGGCAGCCGCGACGACTTCGCCGTAGCCGTAATTGATTTCAAACTGGCTGGGTGCGACTTCGGGGTGATCCTTCTCGTTCTGGAAGCCCATCGCGCGCTGCACTTCCGCGGCGGTGTCGATGAATTGACGAAGGGGATCGAGAGGCAGGACGTGGTAGTAGCCGCCGGTGTTGATGAATTCGAATTTGCTGGTCTCGTGGTATTTGCGCTCAGCGTCTCTGCCGGCGAAGAGGAATCCTTCAATCTCATTCGCAGCGTTCAGCGTGTAGCCCTTTTCCTTGTAGAGCTTGTCGGCATAGTTCTTGAGAACGCCGCGCAGATCGCCGGAGTAGGGAGTTCCGTCCTTGTCGATGACTGAGCCGAAGACGAGACATTTGCCGTTTCCGAAAACGTCGGAGGGGACCCAGTAGAATGCGCTCCAGTCGATTCCGAGGCGAAGATCGCTCTCTTTCTGCGCGGTGAAGCCGCGGATGGACGAGCCGTCGAAGGTCAGGTTCTCGTAAGAATCGAGAAGAAACTTCTTGTCGTAGTCGAGCAGGTGGAGACGGCCTTCAAGGTCAGTGAACAGAACGGTGAGGGCCTTGATGCGTTTCTCGTCTTTCAGATACTTCAGTCTCTTCTCGCGGATTTCATCGGGGGCGACGCGGTTGATCCGGTCAGCCTTGGCTTTGAGATTCAGTTCCTCAAGCTCTTCGTAAGGGAGCGCGAGAAAATTGCGGTACTCAGTCGACATGGTTCTCCTTCCGGGCAGGAAATTGGTTGTGAGGCATTCAGCATCAAGTCTAGGGTTCTCGGCATAAAGAACCCGTGAAGATTTGGCCGGCGAGGGGGTCGGTCAACGATGGCTTGCGACGAGGACCATCAGCAACAGGATAACAATGGGAACAAGCGCAAGTGCCGCATAATAAGCGACCTGACGGCCTGAGTAGGATTTTCTTTTCTCCCACTCGCGAATTTCGACCCGGTCTTCCACACCCACGTCTTCAAGATGCTGCAGGTCGTGTGCAAATTCGCGTGCATGTGCGTAACGATTTTGCGGATTGCGCTCGAGCGCGCGGTAGAGAACTTCCTGCAGTTGGGGGGAGATGGATCGGTCGGCCACCGTGGGGGGGAGGGGGTGGCTCAGGAGGCGGTGGTTCATGACCTCCATGGGCGAGGAACCGGAGAAGGGAAGTCGGCCGGTCAGCATCTCGTAGAGGATCACACCCATGGAGTAGAGGTCGGAGCGGCCATCTCCGCGTTTGCCTTTCACCTGTTCGGGGGCAATGTAGTCGGCAGTGCCGAGCGTGGAGGTGAGGTTGGCATAGGTGAGGCGGCGTGCACCGCTGTCTCCGGCAATGCCGAAGTCGATGAGTTTCACATTGTCGTCGGCGTCGACCATGATATTTTCGGGCTTCAGGTCGCGGTGAACTACGCCTTGTTCATGGATGTACTCGAGGGCATCTAGAACTTTCACGGCAATGCGAATCGCACGGTCGTGGGAGATAGGACCCTGAGAGAGGATTTCGCGAAGCAGCCGGCCGTCGCACCACTCCATGACCATGTACATGCGCGAGCGCTTCTCGCCGCCGTAGACGCGCATCACCGTGGGATGGTTGAGCTTTTCGCCGATAGCCGCCTCGCGCTGGAAGCGATCGAAGAGGATCGGATCAGTTTCCATATCGGGGTTGGGGATCTTGAGCGCGACCACGCGATTATCGCGCAGGTCAGTGGCGCGGAAGATCGATGCCACGCCACTCCGTGCTACGGGCGCTTCGATACGGTACGAGTCGATCTGTGAGCCGGATTCGATTGTGTCAAGCAAGCTCATTTATTGCTCCGGGCAGTTGTGATGCGATGTTCGTTCTCTTCTCCGAGGAATGATGGCGATACGACCGAGTCTGCAGGGATTGTGGTTCAGGTATGCAGGTGGTAAGGGCGACCTCGATACATGCCCAGCTGCTCAACAGAACGAACTTTGACGACTACAGCGGTGGTGTTGTCATTGCCATCGCCCTCCACGGCGCATGCAACGAGTTCGCGGGCGATCTCTTCCACTGGTTTGTTCTGCGACACGATGGATGCAAGGGTCGGCTCGGGCATCTCGTCATGTACGCCATCGGAACAAAGGACAATCGTGTCTCCAGGCTGGATAGTCAGGGCAATGGTATCGGGCGAGACAAACATCTCGGGGCCGAGGGAGCGGAGGAGAACGTGTCGCGACTCGGAGCGTGCAGCCTCGGCGTCCGTAATCAGGCCCATTTTGCGCTGTTCGTTGACCCAGGTGTGGTCATGCGTAATCTGCTTTGCGTGTCCGTTGCGCACGAGATAGCATCGCGAGTCGCCGACGTGAGAAACGACGGCCTGATCGTGCCGCAGCGCGCAGGCGACAACCGTTGTAGCCATTTTCTTTCCGCGGAACTCGGGCGCGAGGGTGCGGTCGTGGACAGCGGCATTCGCGTGCTGGACCAGTTTCGGAAGAAGGCTGATCAACATCGAGTCTCCGGGAGAACTCTCGAATTCTCTGGTCATGACGGAAACCGCAGTTCTCGATGCGACTTCGCCAAGGTCCATGCCGCCCACGCCATCGGCGACGGTGAACAAGTAACCATGCGATCGTGTCTGGTGCCGCGAGTTCGGGACAAATGATCCAACCGAGTCTTCGTTGTTTGTACGAACCTTCCCAGGATCGGTTGCCTCGCCAAACACAATATCCAACATCGGCCTGCTCCTTTCTGAGGGTTGGTAGCGGGCGGGGAGCTAGTCCCAGGAGTACTCGAGCGCATTCTGTGGCTGCTCACTTCCGTCCAGGTCGACATCGTGTGGACATGGAAGGCTGAATGCCCAGCGCATGATCAGCGGCGTTAGCAGAGTAGTCAGCAGAACGACTGTCACCATCACGGCAACCTCCGGCTCTCCGAAGAGACCTGAGCTTGCGCCCATTGCGGTGACAATCAGTCCAACTTCGCCGCGGGAGATCATGCCGCACCCGATGCGAAGGCTTCGAACAGAACCCATTCCCATTCCCAGGGCCGCGAATCCACAACCGATGACTTTGCTGACTACAGCGACGACGAAGATGGTTATGAGCAACATCCAATGGCCGCCGAGGGCGCGAAAATTGCTCGAGAGCCCGATGGAAACAAAGAAGAGGGGAATGAGCAGACCGTGACCCAACGCGTAAAACGTGCGTTCGATCAAGGTCTTCAGCTTGGATCCCGCGTATACATATCCGAGCAAGTAAGCGCCCGTGATGCCCGCTACACTGCCTAACCACTCGGCGCTGACCGCATAGATGAGGACAAGCGCGATTACGCAGCTGGTCACGGCCTCATTGGCGTCGATCTTCCGGAAAAGCCGCATCAAGGGGTCGACGAATCTTTTGGCGAATCCGTATGCGACGAGGAAGTAGGTGCTGACGCAGATGGCAATGATAGTCATCTGGACGACAAGGGGATGACGAGCCGCAAGCGGAAGGTGGACCTGCAACCAATGCGAGAGCATGGGAGCCACGCCGAACGCAGCGACGCCGCCGGTGCTGCACGAAGCCGCCAGGAACGCGAGGACAAAAAGGCCCATGACGTCGTCGATGACGGCGGCGCCAAGGATCACGGATGCCTCGGTGGATGTCATCCGGCCGGCATCCATGAGGGTGCGCGCAGAGATGGAGACGCTGGTAGCCGTGAGCGCGCCTCCGAGAAACCACGCGGTGCTCCACGGCAATCCGAAAAGGTGTGCGACGCCCGCGCCTAACAAAAACGGCCATACGACCCCGGAAAGTGCGACGAGAAATGCGGTCGCACTTGCCTCGCGCATTCGGTCGATGTCTGTCTCGAGTCCGGCCATGAACATCAGGACCAGGCCGCCGATTTGGGCGATGAGGAGAAATGCATCCGCAGCAGGAGTGCCGCTGAACAGATGCATATGGAGGATGTTCAGGCATCCGGGGCCAGCGACGACCCCGACGAGCAACTCGCCGAGGATCGCGGGGATGCCGTAACGAGTGCTGATGGAGGCAACGATCTTCCCTGCCGGAAGAAGGATCGCAATGAGGAGGGCCAACTGGAGGGTAGCGGGCATCCTCTCCCTACTCAGAGACAGCGAGTGCCGGTTGGCCTGCCTGCGAAGAGCGACGCTTGCCGAAGTTCTTGAGCCAGCCAAGCGCGCTGCGGTATCCACCGCGTTCGATGCCTTCTCTCTGCATCTGGCGAAGGGTTGCCGCCTGGCGCCGCGCCAACTCGGACTGGACGTCATTGGCAGCTAGAACGGCAGCGCGATGAGTGTGCTCCGCAGCCTGATCGCAGATGCGCAGTCTCATCAGCAATTCACCGAGCTTGAGCTGGGCGATGTAGCAATCTGGATTTTGTTCGACCGCCGTGCGCAGATGCGTCATGGCTTCCTGCGCCCGGAGCTCCACGCAGAGTGCCATGCCAAGCATGACGCGGATCTCTGGAACGCGGGGGAGCATTTCGACTGCGCTCGATAGAGAAGCAATCAGGTCGCTGCGTTCGCCGGACTCGAGAACGCGGGGATCTCGAAACATCCGCTGCAGTGTTTTCGTGGCCGTGGGGCCGAGGGTCTGCTGCAGTGCGAGCGAACTGTCCGGCAAATTTGCGAGAGCCTCTTCGGGTTGTTGAACCGTCATTTTCAATTCAGACATCGTATTGAGCTCCGAACGTCGGTGTGAAAAAGGAGCAGCAAGGCGAATGCCCGGATAGCCTTGCTGCGCGAGAGAGAGTGCTGTTGACCTGCCGCAGACTGGTTAGTCCGCGGCAGGCTGAAACGTTCAGGCGACTGCAGCGTGCGCGGCAACCGTTAAGCTCGCTGGTTCCGGCGTGAAGACAAATTCCGGATAGCCGAGCTGTCCCATTTCGGGGAGATCGAGTCCGCCAACTTCGCTTTCGGCAGAGACACGGTGACCGAGGAAGATGTCGAGCACCCAGTTCAGGGCATAGCTGAAGCCGAAGACAAAGCCGACGAGTGTCGAGACTCCAACGAGTTGTGCGACGAGCTGGCTGGCATCGCCGTAGAACAAGCCGGTCACCGATCCGGAGACACCGTTCCAGGCGCCCCCGTAGTTGCTGGTGCCGTCGGCGAAGAGGCCGACGGAGATTACTCCCCAGAGGCCGCCAGCGCCGTGAACCGAGATGGCACCGACCGGATCGTCGACTTTGAGGGTGTTCTCAACAAAGGCTACGCTGACACAGACCAGGACTCCGGCAATGAAGCCGATGATGCCGCTGGAGATTGGATTGACGAAGCCGCTGGGTGCGGTGATAGCGACCAGACCTGCGAGCAGGCCGTTGGCGCTCATTGAGGCATCCGGCTTGCCTTTCATCACCCACATGTAAAGCAGCGCTCCGAAGGTTCCGGTGCAGCCCGCGAGCATGGTGTTTACAGCGACGGAGCCGATGCGGAGGCAACCGGCGGCCGAAGCACCAAGCGTGCTGCCGGGGTTGAAGCCGAACCAGCCGAAGGCGAGGATGAAGCAGCCGATTAGAACGGCCGAGATGTCGTGACCGATGATCGCATTAGCCGAGCCGTCGCGATTGAACTTGCCGATGCGCGGACCGACGATCATGGCACAAGCGAGAGCGGTGACTCCGCCGACGGCATGTACGACGCCTGATCCTGCGAAGTCAGCGTAGCCCTTGCCGAGTCCCATGTTGGTGCCGAGCTGCGCGAGCCATCCACCGCCCCATGCCCAGTTGGCAAAGAGTGGGTAGGTTATCGCGCCCATCAGCACGGATGAGACGGAGAAGGTGAGGAACTTCCAGCGCTCGGCGCATGCGCCGGTGACAATGGTGAGCGCGGTGTCCATGAACACCATCTGGAAGAGGAAGATGACCATGACGCCTACGTCATAGGCGTGTCCGGAAAGGAACATGCCGCTCTGGCCGAAGACGCCCCACGTCTTACCGAAGAGCGAGAGGGTGTGCTCGCTTGCCAGTGGCTGGAGACCGCCGAGGTTTCCGTTGCCGGCGGCTCCGCCCATCTGGATGGCGAACCCAAGTATCCAGTATGCGAAGAGTCCGCAACCATACACGAAGAAGTTCATCATGTAGGTGTGGTTGGCGTTCTTGACGCGACAGAGGCCCGCCTCAACCATGGCGAAACCCGCCTGCATGAACATCACGAGGAAGCCGCAGATCAGGGTCCAGGTAAAGTTGATGCCGATCTTGTTCTGGCCAACCTGGTTCCCTACGTCGCTCAGGGTCAGACCCGTCTTTGAGTCAGAGACCGGCACGTCGCTGATGGTTCCGGTGAGTGTGCCTCCCGGATCGCCCGCGGCGAGCGTTGAGGTGGTGGGTGCTTTAGAGGCCGCGTCCTTCAGCTCGGCCGCGGACGCAGATGGAGCGGCGTCAGCCCGAGCTACTGTGCCCGCGCCTGCCAGCAGCAGGAGTGCGAGCGCGGATGTAGCCGATGCCATACGGAAAATCTTCATCAGGAATCTGTCTCCTTGTGTTGTTCGTCGCCGAGGGAGGTGGCTTGGTTGAAGTGAGCGTCAGGCTTTCCAGATCGCGTTTTTGTTGGCTGCGATAGGCAGAAGGACGATTGCCCCGACCAACGACACTGCGATACCGATGATCGTGGTGATCATGCGTCCCGACACATTCGACGAGAGGTTAAGACCGAAGAGGACGATCACCCAGCCGAGGAATGCGGCGAGGAGACCAGCCAACCTGATCCCAGCCGGCTGCCCCTTGTCAGGGACGTCGCCCTCTTCGGGCTTGATCTTGAGGAACATGCCGAGGGATGCGGCAAGGATAACCAGCCCTCCGATGAGAGCTAGCTTGCCCATGCCCGATGAGAAAGCCGCTATTCCGACCGCGGTCGCGGTGATCCCGACCATGAATAGCGTGAACGATCTGCCCTGTGATTTGGTTGCCGCCATTTACTCCTCCTGGATTTAGTAATCAAGAATGCGAAAAGCGATGACTGCTCGGCTGAACGAAATTCAAACGCGAAGAGAGACTCGCGTTGCGTGCTTCTGAGTGGGCAACGCAAGAAAGATGACGAACTGGGCGAGACCGGTGAGCTCAGCAACGATGGGAGTCTGCATCTGCATGCGGCTGAAGACAAGCACCAGGACCATCGCGCACCATTGCCAACGCGTACGGCGGAGGCGCTCCAATCGATCGGAGAGAAAGAACAGATCTTTCAGGTGCAGCTCGTGTGCATCGCCTGGCCGCGCCTTGAAGCATGCGACTGCGAAAAAGCCTGATAGCAGAAGTTCCAACAGCATCGACTCTGTGGTCATACACTCCCCCAATGGCGCAGACGATGTGCTCGCCGCGTCAGCTGCTCCGGGTGATCTGTGAGGTTGTCCCGGCAATCTTGAACGCGATCTCTATGTCGGGATAGTTAAAGGGTAGGCGGGTAGTGATGAAGATGAAATGAGGGAAAACAAAATTTCTGAGGGGGCCGTAGGGAAGTTTTCGATCTTACGATTACGGCCGGAATGCAGGCGTGCACTCCGGCCGTAACTCCCAGGAAGGGTTGTTATCGTTTTGGGGCAAAGATCGCGATGAGGCCGATGGTGAAGGTGTTCTGCGAGTCCACAATGCTGTCGGCGTTCTTGTGGAAGTAGGGTTGATCCGACCAGTCGTGGCGGTACTCAGCGCGCGCGATGAGGCCGAGGGGCCAGTGGTATTCGCCGGTTGCGGTGAATTCCTTGACGGTCTGCGCGACACCCGTGGAGTAGCCATCGCGATCGTCGAAGACTTCGATACGCGCGGCGCCTGCGAATTTGGAGCTGATTTGCTGATGTGCGGCGAACGCGATGCCCTGCCAGAGATTCGTTTTGTTGTCGCCGATTCCGTCGTGGATTGAATCGCTATTGGCGCCGATGTCGTAGTTGATGTAAGCGTTGAACTTGGCGTTGGGCGTAAGCAGGACAGTGGTGTCGAAGAGATTGCGATAGCCGTGCTGCTCAGTGTAGTTGGCGGGGCCGGTGTAGAAGTCGGCGTTCCAGGTGTACTTGGGCTTCACGTAGGAACTGGTGATTCCGACGGTGGGTCCGCCGACGTTGTTGACGATATTGTTCCAGCCATTCACAAGCTGAACGCCAATTGTTTCCGTCTTCGAGACCGGCATCGAGGTGCGGATGCCGAAGTGGTAGTACGGAATGGCCCACGCGAAGAGGATGGAGCGCGAGTAGTTCCAGTTATCTTTGGATTCGATGACTTCAGCGCCGGCCGAGGTGACCCATTTTCCGAGGTCGAGTTCGAAACCCTTGGCCTTGGGAGGCTTGATGCTGAGGTAAGCCTGCTCAACGAATTCCAGCTGGTTGGGTGCGTTGACCAGCTTGTTGATGCGGCCGTAGACAAGGTCAACGCGAGCGCCGATGGGGGCTGGGTCATGGCTCAACGTCAGTTTGGCTCCATTCAGAGCCCATTGGTTGGTCTTGTCGTTGAAGTTGTACAGGTCGTTAATCTTTCCGTTGTTATCTTCGCTCGGGTCATTTGAGTTGTAGCTGTAGTAGCCGTCGAGGAAGCCGCTGACGTCCATGGGCCCGACGCGCCATGGCTTTGGGTCTGGCGCAGCTGCGGGAGCCTGTGCTGCTGCCGCGGCGGGCGCAGCCGCAGAGTCCGCGGGCGCGGTGGCGGGCGCCTGCGCACCAGCAACGAGCGCAAGTGAAAGTACAGTACCGGAAAGCAGAGACATTCTCATAGGACACGCCATGGAAGTTATCGACACATTGCCTCCTGAAGATGAATTGAAGGATGACTCGGATAAAAGTGCGAGAAGTAATGCCGTGCTGCCGGCTCGCTATTTGTCGCTTTCTGCGGCTAACACGAGGAGTTGCGAGATGAAACCGGGGTACAGGAAGACATGCGCTTCAGCGCTGCTTCTCATTGGTTTGCTCTTTCGCTGCTGCGGCTACGACTAGTAACGCAAGCGATGCATAAGGAACAGATGAGGATTGAAAAAAGATTTCCTAAGACGCGGAGAGGCCTGTTTTTTCAAGGCGATCGCGGCTGGCGGGAGTCGTAGACAGGGCAGGGAAGAGGGCGGATTTATAAGGACAAAATAAGGAACTGCTAAAATCAGAGAACGTCTCCCGCGCACGAAACCCACAAGCAGACTGCACGCGGGTGCTCGTCAGCCCCAACAGGGCGCGACGAGAAGGCACTTTGAGCAAGCCGCTCAGCTCCGAATCACATTTTTAACTTTGTGAATTGAAGTGGAGGTGTATCGAAACTCCACATGAGCAACCCAACGGCAAGCGTCGGAAAGAGAGTTGAGCAGGTGTCTGGAACTTACATTCCGCTTCGTTCCGCGCTCGGCGACAGACGACTGCGCGCCTCTGGGCGACAAACACTTCTCTTTGCGATGGAGTGCGCGCTGGGCATGGCTTCAGTGCTGGTGGTTGGATTTCTTGCGCACTGGCTGCAGTGGCTGCTTCCTGTCGTGGTGCTCCTCTATCTGCTCATCGTCGTTCCGGTTGCGCTCTGGTGTGGGTTCTGGCAGGCTGCGATTGTTTCGTTGTCGGCCGTGGGAGTGCAGAGCTACTTTACGGCAAGAATGGCGAGGACCAATCCGGCGGCAGATCCTGCAAATCCGATTGAGCTTCTGGCGTTCATCCTCACCGCGCTGGTCATCAGCCGGCTGTCGGCTCGGGTGACGGAACATGCGCGATCGTCGGACTCGTGGGGCGGACAAATGCAGGATCTGTATGAGTTCACCCGCCGCACTCTGCAAATGAATCTGCATGTCGAGCCGGGCCGGCAACTCGCAGAGCTTGTGCAGGAAATATTTGCCCTGGAAGCGGTGGTCATCTTCGATGCAGACCTGCATGAGACCTATGAGGCGGGGTATTGGAATGTCGATCCGCAGGAGCTTGCTCAAAACGTGTATTACTTCGAAAGCTCCGACGATGATCCGGAAACCGGAATCTCGCGGCGAGTGCTGCGTCTTGGCAACGTGCCAATCGGCTCGCTTGTGATCCGGGGCGATACGAGCCCGTTGACCAACAATGCGATGGCATCGCTGATTGCGGTTACGTTTGACCGCTATCGGGCATTCGCCAATGAGAGCCGGATCGAGACCGAGCGACAGACCGAGCAGCTTCGATCGACAGTGCTGGATTCACTCGCTCACGAGTACAAGACGCCGCTGACCGCGATTCGAGCCGCCTCGACAGGGCTGGCCGAGATGGGAAAGCTCTCGCCGGGGCAGGCCGATCTTGTATCGCTCATCAGCGAACAGACAGACCTGCTCAGCGAGTTGACTACGAAACTGCTCACCACGGCTCGTCTGGACGCCGACGAGGTGGTTGTCCATGCTGTCCCAGTCGGTGTCGCATCGCTCATTGATGAAGTGGTAGCGGGCATGAGCGAACGACTTGCCACAATGAAGGTCGCAATCGACGTGCCGGATGATGAGCTTGTTCTGTGTTGCGACAGCCGGCTGATGACGATGCTGCTGACCCAGTACATCGACAACGCGTGCAAGTACGCGATCTACGGAACAACAATTACGATTCGCGCCTTGGAGGCGAAGAATGAAGTGATTTTCTCCGTGCACAGTTTTGGGCCGGTGATTCCGAGGGCGGACCAGGAACGCATTTTTGACCGGTACTATCGATCGGCAACCACATCGAACCGGGCTGCGGGTACCGGCATCGGTCTTTCCGTGGCCAAGCGCGCCGCGACGATCCACAACGGGTATGTCTGGGTGACCAGCGACCAGGATGAAGGCAACACGTTTTACGCGGCAATACCAACCCAGGCACGAAAGAGGTCGTAATGAACCAGCCAGTCATTCGCATTCTTGCGGTCGATGATGAACCAGCAATTCGCCGCGCCCTGCGCGCACCGCTTCTGGAACTTGGTTTCCAGTTCGCTGAAGCTGCGCGCGGAGAAGAAGCCTTGCAGTTGTTGCACTCAGGTGCCTATGACGTGGTGCTGCTCGACATCAATATGCCCGGGATCGGCGGGATCGAGACGCTGCGCCGCATCCGCGCCTTCGCGCCACGGCTGCCAGTGCTGATGCTTACTGTGCGCGATGGAGAGGAAGAGAAGGTAGAAGCGCTTGAGCTTGGGGCTGACGACTATGTGACGAAGCCTTTCAGCACGCGCGAACTGATCGCCCGCATTCGCACCGCATATCGGCGAGTGCACGCTCCCGCGCGCGCAGAGGATGCTCCCATCGAGATCGGAGAGATCCGGCTTTTTCCTTCCAAGCGCAGCGTTACCAAGCGTGGACAAGCGGTGCATCTGACGCGCAAAGAGTTCGACATCCTTTATTGTCTGATGAGCCGGGCTGGGCGGGTTATTTCGTATGCAAAGCTGCTCACGGCGGTATGGGGCGCAGACTGCAGGGAAGAGGTTGAATATCTCAGGACCTTTGTGCGCCAGCTCCGGAAGAAGATCGAGGACGATCCATCGAAACCGGTTTATCTGCTGACGGACGTCTATGTCGGCTACCGTTTTGCGGATGCGCAAATGTTGGAAGCGGACAATGCCGAGACGGCGGCCGGCGAAAACAACTCCGATCAGGTTTCAGAGAACGCCTCTTAGTGGTCACTGAGCGTCAGATTCGCCATCGCTTATTACAGCGGTGACTCAAGTCACTTTGCGCCTCGTCTGCAGCCCATACCATTGGCTCAGACACTTCTGTCTATGTGGGTTACGGAGGAGCGGAATGAATCTGGGGTTCATCGAGAGCAAGACGTATGACGAGATTGCGATTGGCGATACGGCGTCGACGGAACATGTGTTAACGACAGACGATGCGATGGCCTTTGCTTCGATTTCGGGCTTTCATGCGGTGCTCAACTCCGACGAGCAGACGCAGCGGGGCGGCGGGGTTCCTCCCACTGGGCCGAACATGTGGTGTGCATCCCTGATTTCCGGCTTGTTCAGCATGAATACTCCGGGTCCGGGCTGCACCCTGACGAACGTCTCGCTGGCGTTCAAGAATCGGATTCGCGTGGGTGATCGGATTCTGGTCAACGTGAAGGTGGTTGCCAAGGACGACGCAACCAAGAAGATCATCTTCGATTGCGACGCAAAGAATGGGACGGGGACACCAATCTTCTCAGGAACCGCGGATCTGCTGGCCCCGAACGAGAAAGTGCGCTGGTCAACATTGCCGGTCCCAGAGCTGATGGTTAACAACCAATACCGAAAGTATCTGGGGCTGATTGAGCGCGCGAATACCAAGCCTCCGGTGAGAACGGCGATCGTTTGGCCGTGCGATGAAGTTTCGCTGGGCGGCGCTTATCAGGCGTTCAAAGACAATCTCATCGCTCCGGTGCTTGTGGGGCCCGAGAGTGTGATTCGGTCATTAGCGGAGAAGATGGGGCTCGATCTCGGCAGCATCTGCGTGGAGAACGTGGAGCAAAGCCGTGTAGCGGCGATACGCGGCGTAGAGCTGGCGCGCAAGAACGAAGTGCAGATGTTGATGAAGGGCTCCTTGCACACAGACGAATTGATGGGAGCAGTGGTGTCGCGCGATGGCGGGATGCGGATCGGCCGGCGAATCAGCCACGTGTTCGCGCTGGATGTTCCGTCGTATCACAAGACACTTTTCGTCACCGATGCTGCAGTGAATATTCAGCCTGATTTCGAGACGAAGATCGATATTCTGCAGAATGCGATCGACATGCTGCACGCGATTGAGATCGCGAATCCGAAAGTAGCGATTCTGTCGGCGGTGGAGTCGGTGAATCCGGCAATTCCGTCGACGCTGGACGCGGCGGCGCTGTGCAAGATGGTGGACCGCGGTCAGATTACGGGCGCGATCGTCGATGGCCCACTGGCGTTCGATAATGCGATCTCGAGCGAGTCGGCGCGGATCAAGAAGATCAAGTCGGAAGTTGCAGGAGATGCCGATCTGCTGATGGTTCCGAATCTTGAGGCGGGAAACATCCTGTTCAAGGAACTGCAGTATCTCGCAGGTGCGCTGGCAGCGGGGGTGGTGGTTGGGGCTAAGGTTCCGGTGGTGCTGACGAGCCGCGCGGATGGAGAGCTGGCGCGCATGGCGAGCTGCGCACTGGGTGTGCTGCTGGCAAAGCCGGCTCCGAACCAGGCTTGATCGAATACCCACGCCTGAAGGCTCAACGAGCGGCGTGTTAGAACAGATTCGTGCTCAACGATCAGGGTTCTAGCCGCCGTTCATTCTTAGGTAAAGCAATTGCAACAAGTGCTGCGGCTGCGTTTGGCGCAGCGCAGGGGCAGTCTGCGCCTGCTGGCTCCTCGACGGCGCGCGCTGCTGACTTGCTGGACGTACTTCGCATTCCTGATCGAGTCACTGCATATGCAGGTGTGGGCAAGGCGATCTCGCTCTCGCGGTCACAAAACACGTGGCAGGCAAAGGGCGTTGAGGTCGGGTTCAAGCCGGGTGCGGGTGCGATGGCTGTGTTCGTCTCGAGTCCCGAACGTGAACTGACGCATGTTCACTTGCGTTGGACTGTTGATGTTGCGCGCCCGATTCTTTGTCTCGGCGATCACTGGGAGCGGAGCTACGGCGATCTTGCGTGGCGGGGGATTGTGCCGGAGCGCGTTATGCCGTGGTACTTCCTTACATGGGATGGAGCGGCTTGTCACGGCTACGGAGTGAAGACGGGCGCTGGGACGCTTTGCTTCTGGCAGATTGATGCGGAAGGCGTATCGCTGTGGCTGGACGCCTCGAATGGCGGCGACGGCGTGCAGCTTGGATCGCGGCGGCTGCATGCGGCGACCGTCGTCAGCCGGGAGGGGAAGCCCGAAGAGCCGGCGATTGAATCGGCGCGGGCATTCTGCCGGGAAATGTGCGAAAAGCCGCGGCTGCCGGTGTCGCCTCTATACGGGTCGAATGACTGGTATTACGCCTACGGGAAGAATTCGGCGAAGGACACGCTGCGCGATGCGGAGCTGATGGCGGAGTTGAGTTCGGGGCTGACGGTGCGGCCGTTCACGGTTGTCGACGATGGATGGAGAGATGCTTCGCGCTTTCCGGATATGCGGGCGGTGGCCGCGGGGATTAGAGAGAGGAAGGTTCGGCCGGGGATATGGATTCGGCCGCTCATTGCTCCGGCGAATACGCGCGAGGCGTTGTTGCTGCCTGGCTCTCGGTTCGGGGCGCGGAAGGAGAGGGCGTCCGACCAGGCTTACGACCCAACGGTTCCGGAGGCGATGGAACTGATAACTGCGAAGGCGAAGGAAGTGGTTGAGAGCGGGTTTGAACTAGTGAAGCACGATTACTCGACTTACGATCTGCTGGGACGCTGGGGATCGGAGATGGGGGCGAGCCCGACAGCGCCTGGATGGCATCTGCACGACCGGTCGCGGACGAATGCTGAGGTGATTCGCGCTTTATATGCGGAGCTGCGGCGAGCGGTGGGAGAGAAGACTCTGCTGCTGGGTTGCAACACCGTAGGGCATCTTGGTGCCGGAATATTCGAGTCGCAGCGGACCGGAGATGACACCAGTGGCCAGCATTGGGAGCGGACGCGAAAGATGGGCGTGAACACGCTGGCGTTCCGGCTGGCGCAGGATCGGACGTTCTTCGCGCTGGATCCGGATTGCGTGGGGATCACGCCCCCGATCCCATGGGAGCAAAACCGGCAGTGGCTCGATGTGATCGCGCGAAGCGGGGCGGCGTTGTTTGTTTCGCCGGATGCAGCAGCGACCGGACCGGAGCAGAAGAAGGCCATTGCGGAGGCGTTTCGAATTGCAGCAGCGGGCGGATCGGGGCTTGTGCCGGCGGACTGGTTTGAGAGCACCTGTCCGGAGCGGTGGTCCGGGTCGGGCGGCTCGGCGCGGTACCGCTGGAGCGGGGTGGATGGGGTGGATCCGTTTGCGGGATAACTTACTTAGCAAGACAACCCTTCAGTTGTACTAGTGTTCTAATACAATATTCATAGGAGGAAGCCATGAAGATTCTACGGTCGGTGAATCGCAGGGGATTCAACGTGGGGACAGCGGGATGGTTTACGGTTCTCAGGCCGAACACGTGGTTCCCGGCGTCGCGGCTGCGGAAGACCTTCCCGGCTTACGGCATGCATGCGGAAGGAAGAGCGGAGCAAGCGGCAGGCGCGCGTCCTGTTGGCGAGGCCGGCGGTCGTGCAACGGTTGCACGTTGGCGAGCCATGGAGCGAGGTGCAGAGGATCGCAACCGGCTGCGGTCAGGGTCGGCCATTTTCGGGGCGATGGCAATCACTGCGGCGATGCTGTGGTGGATCATGCATCCTTAAGAACAGGCCCTCGCAGCTTCCGTCGCATGGCGCTCGCGGCGTCACAAGGCACTGTGATCGTTTTCCTTGTGCTGAGAATTCAGTTGAATGATAGTGCCGACCGTGAGGCATCAGTCATGCCTGTCGGTCCATATATTGGCGCGCAATTTGTTGCGACGATTTACGCCTTGGTTGCGTGGCGCTGGCCACGCAGCGCGCGATTCATCACCGCGATCGGCTTCATTGCTGCAGGATGCTTCAACATCTGGACTGCCCTCGATTCGCCATCTTTATACGTTTCGGCGTTCGGTCCGGGTGCTCTCCCTGTCTATCGCACTTTCATCTACGGCCTCTTTGCACGGCACGCGGCGTGGTTTGTGCTTGCGATAGCTTCCGGTCAACTGGCTGTAGGAGCGTCGATTTTCGGCGATCTTCGCTGGCGGAAGTTCGGCTACATAGGAGCGATCGTGTTCTGCTCGCAATTACACCCCTGGGTATGGGATCAGCGGCTCCCTCCACGCTGATCTTCGCGATTGGAATAGCCCTGTTGCTTCGTTCTGATGTGAAGCACTCGGCAGCGGCAAATTGTCGGCTCGCGTCTCACCAAGTGGCGAGTTGACGTGAAGATCCTTACTCGTCGTAGTGGAGCAGGCTGAAGACGTCGTATTCCTTGAAGCGGTCGCGGCCTTTGAGAAAGTCGAGTTCCACGGCGAAGGCAAGGCCGGCGATCTCTCCGCCGAGTTGCTTGACGAGTTTCACGGTCGCTTCCATGGTGCCGCCGGTGGCGAGGAGGTCGTCGACGAGCACGACTCGCTGGCCGGGCTCGATGGCGTCCTTGTGGATTTCCAGCGTGTCGGAACCGTACTCCAGGTCGTAAGTCACGCGGGCGACGGCCGCCGGGAGCTTGCGGGGCTTGCGGACCGGGACGAAGCCGGCGTTGAGCCGGTAGGCGAGAGCGGGGCCAAAGATGAAGCCGCGAGCCTCGATGCCGAGGACGAGGTCGATCTTCTTTTCGATGTAGTAAGCAGCGAGAGCGTCAATGAGTTTGGCGAAGCCGGTCTTGTCTTTGAGCAGCGTGGTGATGTCGTAGAAGAGGATGCCAGGCTTGGGAAAATCGGGTACGGTGCGCACAAGGGCTTTGAGCTCTTCGACGTTGATCGGCTTAGGTTTGGGCATAGGTTGATTATAAAAGGCGATCATCAGTCGCGAGTCATCAGTTGCGGGAGGGTTCTTGGCTCGGCGCATGGTAAATGAGGCGCTCAGGCAGGTCATCCCCGATTGAAATGGCTCCGGCAGCACAGAAGAGCAGAAGAGCCGCGGTGGCCGTGGCCGCCGCGCATGCTGGGCATGCTGCTGCAAGCACGACGGTGCCCCAAATCGCGGCACCCATGGCCGCATTGAGTCCCAACAGCAGTTTGATTCTCGTTCCATTGTCGCCGGGGATCAGCAAGTTGAGGACTTGCTGTGGAAGGTAGGTTTGTGGACT
>Ga0207702_10001810_pt1 | contig 21033 bp, 13 predicted proteins | sample KBSCornC62_FD_184302 | JGI IMG/M metagenome (GOLD analysis project Ga0207702, IMG submission 184302) | Corn rhizosphere microbial communities from Kellogg Biological Station, Michigan, USA - KBS Corn C6-2 (SPAdes) (version 2) | ecosystem: Host-associated > Plants > Roots > Rhizosphere > Soil ...
TCGCTCGGGAAGCGCGTCGGGGTGGCCGGTGAGCAGGCCCAGCGGAACCGGCTCCGGCCCGCACCAGGCCACCACCGTCAGCAGATCCAGCGCGGTCGGATCGTCCAGGGCGAGCCGGTCGAACGCCACCGCCCAGGACGCGGCCACCGACTGCGGGTAGGCCCCGCCCGGGTCATGGCCCAACACCTCCTGGGCCCGTTCACCGAGTAGCCGCAGATACTCGTCCATGGCCATGCCCGTGTCGGCCAGTAGCGAGCCAGCCTGCTCGACCGCCAGCGGCAGATCACCGACCGCGGCGGCGATCCGGTCCGCCTGGGGTTCGGTGAGCTCTGTGGCCAGCCGGCGCAGCAGCGCGATCGACTCGGCCCGGGTGAACTCCCGCATCCCCAGCGTGGCGGCGATCCCGCGCCAGGCCGGATCGCGTGAGGTGATCAGCACCTGGCCAGGCCCCTCCGGCAACCACCGGGAGAGGGCGCGGGGGTCCTCGGCGCTGTCGAATACCAGCAACCAGCGATCCCGACTCGCCAGCTCGCCCAACAGACGGGCCACCCCTACCCCGACAGGGTCGGTGACCCCGGTCAGCTCCAGGGCCAGTGCCAGCTCGGCCAGCCGCTCCCGAATCAACTCCGGGTCCTCGGCCGGCACCCACCAGGCGATATCGAACTCCTCGTAGTGGCGGTGGGCGTACTCGATCGCCGTCGTGGTCTTGCCGATCCCGCCCATCCCGGTCACCGCCTGCACCACCGTCGGCCCCCCCGGCCGCAGCCCCGCCTCCAACTCCGCAATCAGCTCGGCCCGGCCGGTGAACCCGCGCACCCGCGCCGGGATCGTCCACACCCGCCGCGCTCCGCCGGTATTCGCTGCCGCGGCATGCGCTAGTTGGGCCGGGCCCGAGCGCTGTCGCGGTCGGGGCAGCGCGGTCAACGCCTGCAACAACGCGGTCTCCAACTGCGCCGGGCTGTTCACCGTCGCGGTGGTCACCCCGCTACCGACCAGCCGGCCCCGAAAGGCGTGCTGGCGCGCCCCATACTCCAGATCCCCGAACATCGCCGCGGGACCCTCGGTGTCCTCCCCCAGTAGAAACACCAATCGGGGAATGCCCCGCTGCTCGGCGGTCGCGTGCTCCAACTCGGTATAGGACAGCTGCGGCCGATCGGGCACCGGCGACCCGTACCGGAACCCGGCAATCAACACAAACACATCCGCCGCCGCCACCGCCTCCCGGCATACCTGCGCCGGCTTCCCCTCCCGCGCTGGGAAATACGCCATGTCCGTCACCGCATCCCCGGCCCTGATCACCGCGTCCCCCGCGGCCGCCACGAACGACCGCCCCACCGGGTACCGCCGCAACTCCGACGTGTGCGACAGAAACACTCGCCTCGGCGGCGACTCACTGGGCATAACCCACAGCATCCCAGCACTCACTCAACGTGAGAAGCCAATGGCAGGCGCACGGTGAGCTGACGCTCGCTCGAACACCGGGCCTGAGCCCTACGCCAGCCCCAGCGTCGAAGCCGCCACCCTGGGCTGGATCGACTGGTTCAATCACCACCGGCTGCTCGAGGTCAACGGCGACCTCCCGCCGATGGAGCTGGAGCAGGCGCACTACCGTCACACCACCGGCCTCACCGAGACCGGATAGTCAACGAAACGAGTGATGTGCCCCGGGTTGGCCGGAGTCGGCTTGCTGGATGATCACGGTCCTCTGATTCGAGAGGATCACCAGTCCCGTGTCGAAGAGGTATCCGGCGGAGTTCCGCGGCAAGGTCCTTGATCTGGTTGCCGCGGGCCGTCCGGTGGCTCAGGTCGCTGCCGATCTGGCTATTAGCGAGACGATCTACGTCTGGCGGCGTCAGCATCTGGTCGACACCGGCCAGCTGGCCGGGCGGACCAGTAGCGAGAACGCGGAGCTGGTGGCAGCTCGCCGGCGCATCACCGAGCTGGAGGCCGAAGTCGCCATTCATCGCCGGGCCGCGCAGCTGCTCGGCGCGGTGGTGTGTCCCCAAAAGACGGTTCGAGGCGGTCGCGGTGATGGCCTCGGAGAAGTTACCCGTGCAGCTGGCCTGTCGGGTGCTTGGCGTCTCGCAGTCGGGCTACTACGACTGGCACACCCGGCCGCCATCGACGCGGTTTTTGCGGCACGTGTGGCTGACCGAGCAGATCCAGGTCGTGCACCGGGGCCACGTTCGGCACCTACGGCTCCCGCCAGGTGCACGCCGAGCTATGCCTCGGGCTCGGCATTCCCGTCGGACATGGTGCGGTGGAGCTGCTGATGCGCCGGGCCGGGCTGGTCGGCCTCCCCGGCCGCAAGCGCCGCCGGCTCCTGCACGACATCGGCTTCGCCGCCGACCTCGTCGACCGCAACTTCAGCACCAGCCGGACGAGCTGTGGGTTACCGACATCACCGAGCACCCCACCCGTGAAGGCAAGCTCTACTGCGCGGTCGTACTCGACGTGCACTCCCGCCGCGTCGTGGGCTGGTCCATCGACGCCACCCAGACCGCCGCCTTGGCCACCAACGCGCTGAGCATGGCGATCGCCAACCGCAGCCCACGACCCGACTCGGGCACGGTGATCGACTTCGACCACGGCGTGCAATTCACGTCTTGGGCGTTCACCCGGCGAGCCCAGGACTCCGGACTCGTCCCGTCCATGGGCTCGATCGGCGACTGCTACGACAACGCCGTCATCGAATCGTTCTGGGGCCGGGTCCAGACCGAGCTCCTCAACCGCCGCCGCTGGAGAACCCGCATCGAGCTCGCCAACGCCCTGTTCGAATACCTCGAGATCTTCCACAACCGGCGCCGCCGACACAGCGCGCTGGGCATGCTCACACCCATCGAGTACGAGAAACTCACTACCACCGCGACCGCGTGAACCCAGCATCCCAACTCCGCCAGACCCGGGGCACATCAGAGTCTCCGGACATGCCGGGGCGATTCATAGTGCTTGGCGGCGCTTGACACTCACCTTCGGTCGTCTCAAAGGTGGACAGACCCCATCTGAGGTGAGTCACGCGTTGATCAAGTCATGCAACGCCATCAATGCCTACCGAAGGACAACGACACCGGCGGCGGCGTCGAACCTGAGCGCGACTGCCGATCAGGCGCCGACGCTGGCCAATGCCGAGCGCGCTCTTCGGGAGATCGCCCTGAGGTCGAGACGGTCGGCGACGGCGAGCGCCTCGTCCATCTGAGCCTTCGCCATGGCGTCACCCGTCGGCCCGCCATTGGCGCGCACCATGGCCTCGCCCCACTCGAGCCGAGTGCGTGCCAGCAGGATCGGCGCTCCAAGACGAGCGTGGATGGCTACCGCGCGCTCGAACGACACGCCGGCCTCATCGTGGCGGTTCAGGCAGGACAAGGCGAGCCCGAGGTAGCGCTCCACGGAGCCGAAGAAGGTGGACGCGTTGTCGACGAACTGGTCACGGTACGGAAGCAACTCCTGTACAAGCACGGCGCAGAGGGGCTGATCACCTAGCCGAGCGGCGGCCTGCGTCGCGAACGCGATCGTCGTTAGCCAATTGAGATCATCGGGCACGCCCGTGCCGCTGGCTCCGAAAATCGCGTCGAGCCCACTGCGCGCTTCGTCGAACCGTTCGAGCTCGGTCGCCACCATCGCAATCGCGGCGCGGAATGCCACGATGCCGGGATACGCGTCAGCAGTGGCGGCCAGCTCGTCGGCGATCTCATCGAGACGGCCTTGGTGGAAGCGGATGTTGAACACCTGCCCGACCCAGAACGCGTACGCATCCGGCTGGCCGCTCGCCTTCGCACACTGGTAGGCCTCATCGGCAAGACGTTCGCTGTCGTCGAGCCGTCCGTCGATCGCGGCGCGCATCGACTGGCGAAGGCGCGCGTAGCCGAGGGAGAGCGGTTGATGCAGCGCCGCCGATATCTCGTCGATCGTGGCGAGGCGGCGGTCGGCGGTCTCGAACTCACCCGCCTCCATCGCGGCCTGGCAGCCCATCGTGGCGGCGAGCAGTGTGGCTTGTGGCCGCCCGTACCTCGTGCAGAGCTGCTCGAGCTCGCTCGCGAGAATCAGCCGCTCTCGCATCCGGTTCGCTCGCCACAACGTCACCATCCGGAGCGCAAGCACCGGCACCAACGCCGAGGGACCGCCCAGCCTGCGAGCCATCGCTGTCGCCTCATCGCTGAGCCGGTCGGGCTCCTCGTGATCGCCCGCGAAGCTCAGCTCCACGCTCAGGTTGGCGAGGAGCATCGCCCGGACCCGGCTGTCTTTGTCCCCGACCAGTGAGAGCGCGGAACGCAGGCCGTCGACGCGCTCCTGCTCCACGGAGCCGGTGGAGCTGAAGATGCCGCGGCTACCGGCGAGCAGCGCCCTCGCGCACAAGGCCCCGTCACCTGCTGCCGCAGCCAGCCTGCTCCCTTCGAGCAGCGTGTGCAGCGCCGAAGGGTCACCGGCCCGATGCTGGGCAATCCCGAGATCAACGATCAAGCGGCAGTGCACCTGGTCGCGCTCGGCAAGGCGCGCGCGGGGGAGAGAGCGGATGGCGCGCTGATAATGGAGCACGGCTTCGCCGTGCGCGAAGCGGTCCGACGCCCGCTCGGCCGCGACCGCTCCGTACCTGACAGCGCGCGCTGCGCCGTCCGGGGTTGGCGAGAAGGAGTAGTGGAGCGCGAGATCGTCGGCGTGATCGCCGAGGTCGCTCGCGTGGGCGCCCTCGATCGCACGGGCCATCGCTTCGTGTACCAGAGCGCGCCGGTATCGACTCTGCTCGTCGTAGAGCACGTCGCGAACGAGGGCGTGCGAGAACTCGTACTCCTCGTCGCCCGGACAGCGCACGAGGCCAGCCTGCTCGGCCTCGTCCAGCGCGTCGGCGAGCACCCCGGGGGACAGGTCGACCACCTCTTGGACGATCGCGGGATCGAAGACGAGCCCCGCCACCGAAGCTGCGTCGAGCAGCTGCTGGGTCGGCGCCGACAGCGCACGCTTGCGCGCCAGCACGACGTCGCCGACCGCGGCCGGGATGGTGATCGCATCAGGTCCCACGCTGGCTGTCCAACCGTGCTCTCCTCGTCGGATCGACCCGCTCTCGAGCAGCTTGGCGAACAGCTCACCCACAAAGAGCGGATTGCCCCCGCTCTCACGCCAGATCTGGGCGCCCAAGGCAGCGACCGTCGGATGCAGGGCGCTTTCGCCGAGCAATCCCCGCAGCGCGGCGAGCACGTCCTCTTGATCCAGACCCCTGAGTGCAACCGTTTCGACTGGGCGGCGTCGATGCGCAGCGGTGAGCACATCGCGGAGGTCATCCGATGCCTCCTGGGGCCGGTAGGTCGCAACGCAAAGCACTGCACCCTCTGCGATCCTCGGAGCGATCTGATGAAGCATCGCCAGTGTCGGCGCAGTCGCCCAGGTCACGTCGTCGAGGATCAGCAGGACCGGCTCCTCGCGCGCCACGAACATGAGCCAGTCCGCGATCGCTTCGAACAATCGGTAGCGCTGGGTGTCGCTGTCCGCGACCGCGGGCGCGCCGAGGTCCGGGAGCCGCTGATGGAGCTCCGGGACGAGTCGGGCGAGCTCGGTCGCCCCGTCCGCCGGAAGCAGCTCCAAGTTGGGCGCGTGGCGGACATAGCGCTGGAGCGCCTCGACGAACGGTTGATAAGGAAATGCGACGACTCGGTCGCAGCGGCCGTAGAGGACTATCCCACGATCGTCGAGGACGCGTTGCGAGAACTCGCTGCACAGGCGGGTCTTGCCGACGCCAGGCTCGCCCGCGATCGTGACGACGTGCCCGTGTCCGCTGCGAGCCGTGTCCCAACTGGCCATGAGCCGGACGAGCTCGTTGCCGCGTCCAACGAACTTCAGGCGTGAGGACGTCGTCGCGAGCGCCTCGGGGAGTCCCAGCTGCTGGCTCGCGGTCACGGTTCGCCAGCGCACTTCCCACGCCTTGGTTCGTGCTCGCAGCCCCTTGAGCTGGAGATCCCGCTCCTCGCCGAAGAGGTGCTCGCTACTCTTTGCCGCGAGCGCCCGAACCAGCTCCGAGCACAGGATCGTGTCCGGTTGGGCGGCCTGCTCCAGACGGGTGGCCTCCACGGGCACGATGCCGGTGAGGTCGCCGTCATACCACTCGGTCTCACCAGCGCTGATCCCAACGCGCAGCCGAAGCCACTCATCGTCCACGCGGCGACGGTTGGAGCTCGTCGCCGCCTGGAGGATCCCGATCCCGGCGGCGAGCGCTTCCGAAACCGATCCAAATGCGGCTATGAACCCGTCGCCCTGTCCCTTCACGAGCTCGCCGGCGTGGTTGGCGAGGATCCGCCGTCCCGCGGTCTCGAACTCCCGGTAGATCGCCTCGAATCGGGGCTCGCCAATGTGTTCGCGGAGCTCGGTGGAACCGACGATGTCGACGACGACCACCACCGTGATGTCGCGCCGCGTGGTCACAGCGGGCCGCCAGTACGCGCGACGTGCGATGCCGAGTACGCCGCCATCCTCATCGCCATGAGCTCGTCACCCGGGTAGGTCTCGACTCCGGGCACGAGGTGGGTGGGGCTGAAGACCAGCCGATAGAGCTCGATCGCCTCCGGGCCGTCGATGATCCGGTCGAGGTCCAGAGTGCCCACCGGAGTCCACTTCGTGCCCCGCGGAAGCGGCTTGGCGGCATCGGCGAGGCGCTTTCGGCTGACCTTCGGCCCGGGGCACTGCACTTCCAGTCGAAACGCGACCGCACCTGGCTCTGCCATCCTCTCAGCCAGCTCGCGCTCAAGGTACCGGCGGTGCTTGAAAAGCCTGGTCCAAGGCAAGCGCCACTGGGGGCCGCCCACCGGGCGCCATCGGTATCGCACCGGCTGCTGGTGCGCCCAAACGAACGTGTTGACCGTGTAGTAGTCGAGCGTGCAGTAGCTGCGCGGGGGGAAGGCCAGCGCGAACGTCACGGGTGCGCGGACCTGGCGAACAGCGGTCAGCCATCCCATCCGAATCCAGCGCAACAGGATGAACGAGCTCATCGCTCGGGACACGGAGATGAACGCGGCCCTCGTGGAGACGAGAAATCGGTCGGTTGACATCGCGACGAGATCCGTCGTTGCTCCGTTCGACAGGTACAGCCGCACGGCGAGGCCACGCGGGCCGTGACGCCGATCGTTCGCCGGCAGGCGCGGATCGCAGCTCGAGAACCGGGCAGTGACCGCGACTGGGGGGCTGCCGGGGGTGAGGTGGGCCGGCGCAAGCGGCAACGTCGCCCCGTGGGCGGTGAACGAGCCTGACAGGAAGACGCCGGTCGTGTGGACGGGTCGGAAACCGGGGCGGAGCGCGTTGCCGCGCCGTTTCGCGAGGGCTTCTCCAGCAAGTGTGCTCAGCGTTCGACCGTCGTCTGCCGTGAACCACAGCATGGGCGGATCCCCACGTGGCGCGAGGGCGATATCGGACCGATGCTTCGCTCGTGGCATCACCCCTCCCCTCCAGGCAAGCCGGTCAGGGCGACAGTCAATGGTATACGGCTCGCGAGCCGACGATCAGGGACTTACGATCGCCTTGTGCCTGGACGTCCGCCGGTGACCACAGTGGGCCGCGTCACTGCCGTGAACCTGATCTCGGCGACGCGCATCCGTCGGGTGCCCGTGCAGCGTCTCGGATTCACTCTGTCGAAATCGCCTGACTGGTTTGCGCGCATGTTCAACGAGCAGGGCCTCGAGCGACAGTTCAAGACGCTGAACTTCCTACACACGGCGCGCTGGGTGAGCCTGGGGCGCTTCCCGCGGTTCGGATCCGGCCATCCCCGGGAAACCCTGAGCCCACGCTGGGTGCTGTTCACGGCGAACTTCGACGGCGGTTGGAACCCGTACTTCGGTGCGTTCATGGAGGCTCTGTCCGAAGGCGTGTACGACATCTGGGGACCGTCGATCGACTACCCGGGATTCCCGGCTTCCGACACCGCGAACGCCCTTCGGGACTGGCTGGTTACTCGCTTGCCGGCCACGCAGCACTACTACGCGGCCTACCCTCACGCCACCGCGAACGACGTGCGCTCGGCCGTGCGCGTGCGGCGCGACGTGTGCAGCCTCGCCCTCGATCTCGAGGCGCGGCTCGCGCCAGCGGCAGGCGGAACCCCAGTCAACGAGGCTTTCGATGACGTCATTCACCACCTGCGCCACTGCCTCGGGCCGGTCGCGCCACCCCCGTGGCGGCCATGGCAAAGACCGCCTCCTCCGGCGCCCGATGGGACGATCCGCGGCGTCGTCGCAGTGTTCCCGCTCTTGCCCGACCACGAGCAAGCGCTCAAGGCAGAGATCGAGGCGTGGCCCACTGGTGTCGGCAGCCCGATGCGCAACGTCCCCGGCACCCACTACGCACGGCTGGCGATCCTCCATCGCAGTGAGATCGGGCGTCACCCGACGACCGAGCTGGCGTTGAAGAACTCTCACCTGCTCTTCACGGCCGACTTCGACGGACATGGCCCGAAACGAGAGTCCGTCGAACGCTTCTTCCGGTCGGTCCACAGTTCGATACCCGACGAGGTGCGCGCCGTGTGGCAGCACTGCGCCGGGTTCGAGAACGTCGACACTGACAGCGAGTTCGCCAAGCTCTCCACACGTGGCCGGTGCCGTGTGCTGCATGAGTTCGTCGACTATCCCGACGAGTCGTTGCGCTCGGTGCTCACCGCGCTGCGGAGCCAGCGAGGGTTCTTGGACCTCGTGCAGCGCCGAACTGCCGGCAGGACTATCACGGCCAGTGACGTGCTGAAATTCCTCGGGCACCCGCCGGCCGGCTGACTACCAGTTCGCAAGTGCCCGGAGACCCGACATGCTCGGCGCGAAGAAGTACTCCCCGCCCATCGTGCGAACGAACACAGGAATAGGGGAGGTGATGAGCGGTCCGCCAGCGGTGTGGATGACGGTAGTGCTCGTCGCCTGCGAGGATCCGGCGACGAAGTCACGAGTGGCACCGAGGCGTTGGCGATCGCCGTCGTTTAGCCAGAGGCGTTGGATGAACTCGAACTGGTCCTCGATCCGAGCATTCACCGCCAGGAACATCAGCCCGTCCTTCCACGGAGGAAGCGCATTGGGATCGTTGGTGTAGGTGTTGCCCCGACGAATGATCCGGTGGCGCGTCGAGAGCTTCATCCCGAACCCGAGGGCGTCCCGGGGGTTGGCGCGACGGATGTGCGCCCCGAGTGGGCACGCGAGTCCCTCGGGGTCGTTTCCGAAGGTGAACGTGTTCTCCGTCGACCCGTCCAGGAGATCTCCGTTGTGTCGCCGCCCGAGGAGCTGCTCCTCGAGATCGAGCACGCCGAGCCGTTGCGACTCGGCGTGCACGAAGGAGCCCATGCCGACGAGGTCCTGGGCCAGCTTGCGGAGCACGAGGAACGAGCCGTGCTCGAAGATCTGGGTCGGTTCTGGGACACGAGCGACATCGTTGGATTCGTCGCGCTCACCGAGAACGAACTCGCCGACGGCGATGGGGCGCCACCTGCCAAATGGGTCGACCGTGCCGCCTCCCATTCGCTTATCGCTGGCCTTCTCATCGTTATTCAGCAATACCCATGGTTGGCTGATTCCGTCACGGAACCCCCGGTGGTCTTCGGGTTTGAGGGCCTTGTTGAGTCTCGACGAGGCGTAGTCGATGCCGATCAGCGACAGCCCACTCGAACCTGCGAACCCGGCGGCGGCCCTGAGCAGGTGCTTGAGGGTCTGGACGTCCTTCGCCTCGATCCAGACGAGCAGGTGGGTGTCGTCGCCGCGCCAGTGCTTCTGCCACTGACCCGGGTCGCTTTCGCCGACATCGCCGAGGGCGGCGGCGCGTGCCCTCATGCCCTGGCCGAAGGCGTCGTCGCCGCGATAGTCCACGCCGAGTGCGCGTAGTCCGGCGCACGTCAACGCGAGCGTCGCAGAGCCGTAGGCCGGGTGTCCGTCGTCGGGCAAGACGAACTTGGAGACTGGATCGACGGCGGTCGCAATCCAGCGCTTCGCTTGGTCTGCGTGCACGATGGAGAAGAGTGCGTATGCGGAATGCGTCCAGGCGGAAGGCGAACGCAGAAGCTTGCGTTGCAGGACGGTCGGGTCGAACGCTGGGGGCTTGCGCCGTCGCGTCGCCCTGATGATCGCCCACGAGGCGGCGAGCACCCACAGGTACGCGGAGGCCCAGAACAAGCGCTCGAGCAACCCGAAGCCCCCCTTCTCCGCATCCCACACGAGGAATGCGATGCCGAGCACGAAGTTCGTCCCAGCGCACGCGAACGTGACGTACCTGAGCGAACGAGGTCCGTTGCGGCGGAGACCCCACGCGGCGGCGAGGAGGAAGCCGACGATCATCACCGCTGTGAACACAGCGGCGGCGCTATGGGCGTCGCGAGTTCGCGGCAAGCACTCTCCCGAGCAGGGGAAGATGCCGACCAGCGACGCTCCGAACGCGACGGCGCCGAGGAAGACCCCGGTCGCCAGCCCCACCGGGAGACGGCGGTGGGTGCCGTACGCGAAGACGACGATCAGGAGCGCCCCCGCCACGTTGACCGCGAAGAACCACCACCTGCCAGACGTCCCACGCGCGCCGAGCTGACTGATGCTGTCGTCGACGTGGCTGTAGCCCTCCCGGGTTCCGGCCCACACGACGAAGGTCAATAGGACGGCGACCGCCCCAACACCGGCCGCCGCCCCCGCCTTGTCCCATCCACCTGCGGGACCGACTTTCGCGCCAGAACGAAGGACCACCCCGGATTCCTCCCCACCTGCGGACCCAAATCCATCATAGTCGCACGATCATGCAAGGGACTTCCCGATCTTCGCCTGACCAGGACGAATCTTGAGCCATCAACTTCGATTCGAATGCTGTCGGGCAGCCCAAGCGAGAAGCTCAGGGCCGCGCCAGACCTCGAGGTCTAGAGCCAAAACACCCCGTGCGGCGCGTCGCCGGTGGCGTCATGCTCACTTTGAAGCCGGACCACCAGCGCGACTCGCGTCGCTTCACGCCGCCGAACGCGCGCCGGCGGGCGGAACAACAGCGTTTCCAGTTGAAGCACGAGCCGGCGAATGCGGTGCGGACGCCGGTCGGGGATCCCAGCGAGATGGTGAAGACGCTCGGCAAGCATGTCCTGGTGCCGCTGACACGGGTGTCCACCGAGCAGCGTCCACAAGTCGGCAGGAGATCGAAGGGGTTCTTGGGACCTGGACATTCTTCAGCCCTCCCTCTGAAGGGCGTTCGACGACGAGGGTGCGCCGACTTTCCACCGCGGGTCTGTCGGCGATCCGACGCTCAGAGCGTGTTCGTAGCTACGGATACGACAGCGAGGTCGTCAGGTGAACGCGAGGATGCAGGCGCTCGCATGAGCGTCCGCATCCCCGGAGCCACCTCAATGGTGAGGCGATATCGCTCAAGGCTGCTGGCCGGGCTGGCCGCCGGAGACACCGACCCGCAGGTCGGCCGGCCCTGGATCGCCGCTCAGGAACTGCGCCTGCTCTACCGCTGCCCCGACCGGGACCGGGCCGAACGGCATCTGTTGCGCTGGTTCACCGACATCGCCGAACACGAGATCCCCAAACTGGTCCGGCTGGCCCGCACCCTGGACGCCTGGCGGACCGAGCTGCTCGCCTACTTCGACACCGGCGGCGTGTCCAACGGACCCACCGAGGCGGTCAACGGGCTGATCAAGAAGCTGAAGCGGGTCGGGCACGGCTACCGCAACTTCAGCAACTACCGGCTACGCCTTCTACTGCATTGCGGCACTGACTGGCACACTCCCACCGCCACCCCGATCAGAGGACGGCTACCACGCTTGGCTGCGTAGAGTGGGCACCGGAACCTCGCCAACGCCGGCCGCTCGGCTCCGAGATCGTCCGTCTCGCGTCGACGCCATCCACCCAAACTGCCGCAGCTGGCGTTCGGGACGGTCGAGGTTCCGAACGCAACAGCGTCCAGGAAGACCGAACCCTCCTAAGACGACATGACCATCAAACTCCGCCGCGTCATGCTCACGCACGCCGAGGAGATTCAGGAGGCGGTCATGCCGCGCGAGGAGTCACGGGGTCGCATGGCGCGAGCTGATCCCAGAGACGCCGACTGGCCCGCCGTAGCGGAGTCGGAGCGGACGCTCAAGTAGCCCGCACGATCCAAGTTCGAAGCGCTCAAGCATCGCGCGCGGCGTCATCGCCGGGCGCGTTTGGGCGAGGCGCAGCGTCTGCCGGGTCGAGCTCGAGCCCGATCTGCACGGCCAGCCGCCGTGGAGCCTCGGTACGGATCTCTGGCGCCTCGGTCAGGATCTGATCCGCCCTGATGATGTGCATCACAGCGTTGATGAGTGCGAGGTGGCTGAATGCCTGCGGGAAGTTGCCCAGGTGGCGTCCGCTGTGCGGCTCGATCTCCTCGGCGTAGAGCAACAGCGGGCTCGCGTAGGAGAGCAGCTTCTCGCACAGCGTGCGGGCCCGGTCCAGCTCGCCGATCTCGGCGAGCGCCGAGACGAGCCAGAACGAGCAGATCGTGAACGTGCCCTCCTCACCCGCCAACCCGTCGTCGGTCTCCTTCACGCGGTAGCGCAGCACCAGGCCGTCGACCGTCAGCTCGTCGGCGATCGCTAAGACGGTTGCCCGCACGCGCTCGTCCGTGGACGGCAGGAATCGGATGAGCGGGAGCAAAAGCAGCGAGGCGTCAAGGGCCTCGGTTTCGTAGTGCTGCACGAAGACGCCGCGGGCGTCGGTCCCGTTCGCGCAGATGTCGTCGTGCATCTCCTGCGCGGCCGCTTCCCAGCGTTCGGCCGCTGTCGTGTCGCCGCGCAGCCGCGCCAGCCGCGCTCCGCGGTCGGCGGCGACCCAGCAGAACAGCTTCGACGACGTGAAGTGCTTCGGGTCGCCGCGCACTTCCCACATGCCGCGGTCCGGTTCACGCCAGTGCTCGAGCGCCGCATCGACCTGGCGAGTTATCAGCGTCCATAGGCGGTCGTCGAGACGATCGCTCGAGTGCGTGTGAAGCCGGACGGAGTCGAGCAGCACGCCCCAGACATCGTGCTGCTTGTGGTGCCAGGCGTCGTTGCCGACCCGCACCGGACGCGCTCCCTCGTAGCCGCTGAGGTGATCGAGCGTGACCTCGTCCAGCCGGCCGCGCCCGTCGATGCCGTACATGATCTGCAGGTCCTCGTCCTCGACCCGGTCGGCGATGAAGTAGAAGAAGTCGGTCGCCTCGCGGTTGAAGCCGAGGGTGAAGAGGGCCCAGAGCATGAACGTCGAGTCGCGCAGCCAGCTGTAACGGTAGTCCCAGTTGCGCTCGCCACCGGGCGCCTCGGGCAGCGAGGTGGTCGCCGCGGCGATCATGGCTCCGGTCGGCGCGTAGGTCAGGGCCTTGAGCGTGAGCGCGGACCGCTGCAGGTGGATCTGCCATGCATGATCGGGAAAGCGGCCGCGGTTGATCCACTCGTGCCAGTAGGCGCGCGTTTCCGCAAGCCTGGCTTCGGCGTCGTCATAGGTCGCCGGCGGCGTGCGATCGCTCCATCCGAGGGCGCAGAACGCCTGCTGGCCGGCGCGCAGGCTGGTCTCGGCGCGCGCCCTGCCGCCCTCGAACCCGAGCCGCAGATCTGTGCGCAGCCGCAGCGCCGGCTCAATGCCCTGCGCCTCGCAGACTGCGTCGCCGTAGCCGTCGCCTACGTGCCGCCAGCTCCCGCTGCTGCGGCCGTAGTCGAACGCGGGCTGGCAGTCGAGCTCGAGATCGACGAAGCCGTCGAGGCAGCGGAAGATGCGCAGCAGGACGTGCTCGGCGACGCGGTCGCGCGGTGCGCGGACGTACCGATGCGAGCGGTCCTCGTCGTCCCAGGAGCCGATCAGGAGCACGTCGCGCACCTCGAGCCAGCCGGTGGGCGTGCCCCATGTCGTTTCCAGGATCATGGTGCCCGGCAGGTAGCGGCGACCAGCCGGGACCATTCGGTTTATCGGGCCCGCGCGAAACCGCCCCGCATGCCGGTCGAGGATCGCCCCGAAGACGCTCGGGCCATCCATCTGTGGCAGCGACAGCCACTCGACGTTCCCGCTCGGCGCGACGAGCGCGCAGACTTCACAGTCCGACAGCAGCGCATAATCGGCAATCGGCGGGAACGAGCTTCCACGTAGTGGAATCTCGTGGCCCCGATGCTCGCCGGTCGGTAACTCGCCCTCCACACGGCGACTGTACTTCAAGCACCGAGTTGACCAGCCGACTGCGCGGCGTTGTCAGCAGGTTGGGCCGTGCAGTCCACCTGCCGCGAGCGACCGCTCAGCGTCGACGTCATTACGGATCCGCTGATCGATTCCCGCACCCGTTGGAACTTTCGACAAGCCGCCGTGCATTGGCGTGGCGTCTGGCACGGGAGAACCGATAGGGGCCGGCGCGAGAGATTGGGTGGGTCACCCCAGCCCGCCGATCGGGACGCCGAGGGCGCGGAGCTCGGAGGTGATGGCCGAGACCGCGTGCGCGCAGTTCGTGTCGATGGACCGGCCGGCGAAATGCAGGCCGAACGCGCTGTCGCTCCAGGCCAGCGCGGGGGAGCCGGAGTTGCCGCCGAGCGTGGTCGCGTCGTGGCCGAACACCCACCGGCGTTTGTCGCCGGGGAGCGAGCCGAGCGGACGGTGGGTCATGCCGGGTGCGAGTCGCTTGACCCCGTACACGTTCCCGAACAGGGTTCGGGTGACCCAGGCCCAGTCGACACCCTCGATGGTGCCGGACGCGTACACCGGCTGGGCCGGGTAGCCGACGATGCAGTACGAGGCGAGACGGCCGAGCGGCCCGTCGGGGTCGGCGCTGACGGTGAGCGCGTCCGGGACGTCCTGCGGACCGTCCGGCAGCGGTTCGATGCGCAGCACCGCGGCGTCGAGCCGGGCGAAGTCGGTGCCGTTGACCTGGGACGGGGCTGCCTCGACGATCCGGTAGCGGCGCACGTCCGCGCTGCCCGACTCGGCGGCGAAGTCGACGAAGGCGCCGTCGAACACCCGGAACCCGGCGGTCGTGCGGGCCACCGCGTGCGGCAACCGCTCCACCATGGCATCCAGTACGTGCCTGTTGGTCAGCACGAGCCCGTTGCGGTCGTCGACGACCCAGCAGGTACCGAAGAAATCACTGCCGCTCGGGTGCGTCGGCTCCACCCGACCGATCGCAGCGACCGCCCTGGTCAGCCTGTCGCCCGCGGCGGCGAGCTGCCCGGTCCAGCCGGCGGCCAGCGGCTGGACCGGGTCGACGACGCCGCTGCGAACCAGCAGGCTCGGCCGGGTGCCGTCGGCGCGCACCACGGCCTCCAGGGCGTACACCTCATCGGGCGGCAGCGGAGCGTCGGGATTGTTGTCGAGGCGCCGTGCGGCCCGGTCGGTGGTGCGCAGCCACAGATCCAGGGCCTGGCGGAAGTCTCGGTCGTCGACGTCCTGCCGCTCCGCCAGGTGTCGTGCGGCCTGCTCGACTCGGCCCGTCACCTCCGCCGCCCCGGGCGGAGCCGCCTCCTCAAGCGGCACCGACTCGAGTGTCACCCCGGCCCGGTCCGCCCAGGAGCGCTCCGTGACGAGGCGGCGCAGCCGCTCGGCGGCCAGCGGGCCGGTCACCGCCCGCCTCCTTCGACCTCGGTGCCGACCCCCTTGCCGGCCTCGGTCTCAGCGCCGCCGAGTCCCACCACATCCCGCAGCACCGGGTTGCTGACTGCATTGTCGAGGTCGCGTGACGGCACCCGCTGGTCGTCCGGTGTTGTCCGAACGAGGACGCGGTCGGGTCGCAGGTCGCGGCGGCCCCGCAACAGCAGCCAGCTGAGCTCGGGACCGTGCCGGTACCAGTCGGGGGGATTCTGGAGCGCGGCGCCCGGCCCGATCCTCTCCGCCGCGAGGCTGGCGACGCCCAGCGCGGCACTCTCACGAAGGACGGCCGGGGCGGCGGCGCTCTCCCGGTCCCGGTCGAGATCGAAGTCGGTGGCCGACAGCAGGGCGTGCGCGTCGACGATTCCGGCGCCCATGGAGGAGGAGTCCCAGCCGGATGGGCGGCGCGCGGTCGCCCCCGCCATCCGGCGGAACATGTCCTGCAGCGTCTCCCCGCGTGCGCGGGCCGCCCCGATCAGGTTGGCCCGGCCGTGGTGGGACAGCCACAGCGCCGCCGTACCCGCGGCCAGTGCTACGGCGAAACTGGTGCCCTGGCCCTGCCCGCTGCCGTTCGGCACGGTGGCGCGCCAGACGTTCTCCGCCGGTGCCGAGATGTCTACCGCGGCGCCGCTGCAGCTGCCGCGCCACTTGGCGTCGCGAATGTCGACCCCGGCGACCGCGATGCACTCGTCGAACCGGGCGGGCCACACGACCGACCCGATGCAGTTGCCCGCCGCGGCGAGCACGATGACGTCGGCGTTCACCGCCCGGCGCAGCGCTCGTTCGAGCGTGAACGAGAAGATGCCGCCGAGGCTCATGGTGATCACGTGGGCGCCGTGGTCGACCGCCCAGTCGATCGCCCTTGCCACCGAGACCTGGGTGATCCGGAATACGCTCTCGACTGCGCGAATCGCCATCAGCGAGGCGCCGGGGGCGCTGCCGGTCACCGTCCCGGCGGGGCCGGACACGACGACGCTGGCCGTCGCGGTGCCGTGTCCCGGATTCACGCCGTCGAGCGGGTCGGTGGGGTCGGCGTCGTTATCGAGCACGTCGAATCCGGGAACCACACTGATGTCGGCCAGTTCGGCATGGGCGGTGATGCCGGTGTCGGGCTGGGCCACGATGGTGCCAGTGCCGCGGGCGGGTCGCTGGTTCGCCTCAGAAAACGTCCAGGCCTCAGGAGCAGTGATCGACGTGATGGCCCAGGCCGCCGGCAGACTTGCTTCGGCGGGCGCCCAGCACTCGGCGGGAAAGCCTTCGGCATCCTCTTCAATGAACTCGTCGGGGACGATGTCGTCGGGGAACAGGTCGGTCGGCAGGTCGGGCTCGGCGGCCTCGAGGTCGAATACCTCCTGGAACCGGTGCGCCGCGGCGAAGGCCGCACCGTTGGGTCCGGCGAACGTCCGGTCGGAGAACGTTGCGACCAGTACTCCTCGCTCGAGTGTCGACAGCGGTTCGATCGTGGCGCCGATCGGCTCCAGCACACCGGCGATCGCCTGGGCCCGCGCGGCGGGATCGTCGAGCGCGTTGAGTACCAACGCAAATCGCGCCGGCTGCGCCGAAGTACCGGGATACCGTTGATCCGATGCCGCATCGACAGCGTCTCGTATCAGATCGGTCGAGGCCATCTCGACCCCCTGTCCACCGTCGGGTCGATCTCCCTACGCGTCGTATCTGAGGTCAGGATCCTACGTCCAGATACCTCGCGAACCCGGCGGCGGACCTGGTCGAGAGCGTCGAGGCCGAGGTGAGATCGACCCGGGGCGCGGTGTCTGCCTTTCGGCGGGTCCGTTTCCCCGGGGCGAACGAGATTCTGCTGGCGGCCTCTTCGTTCTTCGCGGGGAAGCTGGACCCGCGACTGCCCTGGTAGTGGCCTTCATCGACGAGGTCCGGGTCCGTTCGGGGTCGAGCCGGGTCTGCCGCGTGCTGTCTGAACATGGTCTGCAGATCGCTCCGCGGACCTACTACACGGCCAAGGTCCGGCCGCCTTCGGCGCGTGCTCGGCGGGACGCTGTCGTGCTGGTCGAGGTCGAACGGGTGCACGCCGATCCGGCGATCGGCCGCCGGCTGGGGCGCAGCCCGTCGACACCGACCTGTCTCGCTGGAACGCGCGGGAGATCGACGCCGTCGCGGCCGCGCTCAACAACAGGCCACGGAAGACACTCCGCTGGAAGACACCCGCCGAAGCTCTCAACGAGCAGCTACTGTCCCTCCAACAAGCCGGTGTTGCGACGATCGGTTGAGCCCAGCCAATATGGAATGGTTCACCCACGGCCACCGCTTGATCATCCGACGTCGACACCACCGACAATGATCACGCGATGGCCGCCCGATATCCGGGACAGCCACACTCCAAGATCACGATCGCCGGCTGGAGTACTAGCCGCCTCAGGCACCCGGGGCTTGGACGGGAATCACCGTGGACCTGCACGGGACACCTGGGCCGACGATCTCCCTTCCTTGATCGCCCTAACCGCGCCTGAATGACCCGCAGCATGCCCGGTGAACGTGCCGATCACTGCCATGACCGGCGCGAGCACGGCGGCGATCGAACTGCCGTCCGTTACGGTTTTTACGGTGATGATGAGAGCTAACAGTGCTGCAAGAAGTCCGAGTCCGTAGATCACCAACGGTTCCGAGCCCAGCTCGCCGAGCCCCAGGCGCCATCTCGGCGGCGGCGGAAAGGAGACGTCTTGTCTGCGCTGCCACCGCGGTTTGGTCGAGTTGTCTATCGCGGTTGAAGAGTCTCCTTGCCTCTTGGTCCACTCGTGCAACGTGCCCGAAGAATCTTCTTGCCACCATGAACCTCTTCGCCGAAACGGACCTTCCATCTGGCTGCTCCCTCTAGCTCTGACTTAGCAGTGTCGCACCAGGCGGTCTCCGTGATTCTGCGACCATTCCCCGTTGAGGTGACTGTCGCGGCTGTCGATGCCGCAAAGAAGCGGAAATACCCCCGGGCGGCAAGACATCGGCTACTCGCGTCGATACCCGGCGCACAATCCCAGACCCGGACGCGGCTCAAGGCATCGGAGCATGCTTCGCCACGGTGACGCGCTCCCCGTGTCCAGATCAGTCCCTGCTGACCCAACGGCGTCCAGTGTTGCCCCGGTCATCAGCCGCAAGCAAGAGGCAGTCCGCCGCCATCGTGGCCTGCAGCCGCCCCACCTGTTGCCCGGATACTCATTAGGTCTCAAGCAGGCCGACGCAGCAACGTTGGCCGGAAGGCACGCCTACGCTCAACGTCGTGCACGAGGCCTCGGATTTCGGCTATCACAGCGTGGAGCGCTCCGGGGGTCGATGGGCCAGGCCGCCTCGGATGGCGTCGATGGTGATGCCTTCGTTCGCGGCATAGGTACCGCCGGCCCTGTTGAGGGCCGGCACGCGCGTGCCGCCTGCGTGGTGCAGACCGATCAGTCGCCATTCGTCGTCGAAAACCGGGCTGCCGGAGCTGCCGCCCTCGGTCGGCGACCGATAATGCATGACGCGGTGGTCGTAGTCGAGCAGGATGTTGTCCTGAAGGGAGAACTGGGGCTGCGCCGATCCGCCTGGATGCCCGATCACGTACGCCCGCAGGCGACGGAGCGGCTTGGGGGGCAACCCCTGCGCAAGCGGAGTGGGAACAACGTCCTGTGGATAGCTGTCGAGTTCGAGGATCGTGGTATCGATTCCCCTGTCCGCCGAGGGCTGGTACCAGCATTGCCGGGCCACTCGAAAGCGGACCTGCGGGCCCGGATCCTCATCCAGGCCGTGGAACGCCACATGCGCGCCGCCGCGGTCGAGGCCCTCGGGAACGACGTGACCGTTCGTGACGACAACCAGTGGCGGTAGGTCCGGGTGCAGGTCGGGGCCTGTGGCCAGGAACCCGGTGCCGACACCCTGCTCCTCGGCCGTCTCGATGCGGGCCACCGCCCGGCATCGCTTCAGTCCCCTGCGGTACCAGCTCAGCGACAGGAACCGGTCGGCTCCGAGGATCGCCTCCAGCCGCCCGCCGCCTATCTCCTCGGCGAGGCGTGCGGCGCGGAGGTCGGTGGACGCCACCGTGACCTGCCCCCCGTCGACCGTGAGCAGCGCGGAACGCAGCAGGGGGAGCAGGTCGTCGCCGGGGGAGGTGGTGGTGTCGAGCTGCCAGACCTTCTGGAGCTGGCGGAGGAACGTCGCGACCGTGAACATCTCCGGCGTTGTCTCGATGAACGCCTCGGCCCGTTCTACGGCCTCGTCGTACCGGCCGAGTGCGATCGCCGCCTCGGACGCCGTCACCTCGGTCCACGTGTTCGGCACTGGGGCCGAGTCGACGGTCCGCAGGATGTCGTCGGCCAGTGCGGCGACCCTAGGGGATCCGGACGGGAGCTGGATGCCGTCGCGGGCGGCGCGGGCCAGGAGGGAAACGGCGTTGATCCCGTGCCACGTGAAGACGTCCGTGTCCTCCAGATACGCGGCCAGGTAAGCCTCGAGAGACCGGCTCAGGAACCGCCGCCCTCGGTCCGGCTCAGTGCACGCGAGGAACATCTCTTTATAGCAGCGGCCGATGCCACCCCGGGCCTCGATACGATCGACCCTCGGCGCCGTCCCGTCGGCCGCCAGCCCGGTGAACAGGCGCAGGGCGACGGCCGGATGTTCGCCGTCCACGAGAGCTTGCGCGTAGAGCCGACGGACCGCGGGGGCGTCGGGCCCGTGCGCAAGGGCGGCGTCCGCGACGAGCTCGAGCTCCTCGTACCGGCGGGACTGCCGGAGGACCAGGAGGACCTGGCCGACGCTGTCGGGCGGTTTCGGAATGGCGTAGAGATGGGCGGCGTACTCGGCCGCGAGTTGCGCAAGCGCCGGCCAGTCGAACGTCGACGCAGCCGCTCGGAACTGCTTGGGCCAGTTCCGCGAGGTCATGCGAACACCCTCGGCGGCCGATCCTGCACCCGCGGGTCGAGCGTGTCGGAGGGCCGCTGGCCCTCGCCTCCGCGAGGGCCCGAAGGGCCAGCCGTTCTCGGCCTGATCGTCGCCCGCCCGGTCCCGCCCTGCGACACGGCGGCCGACGCCATCTCCTGCGCGAGCGCCTTCTCGATCTCCCTCTCCTCGACCCGGACGGCGGCGAGCTTCCTCCCAGCAGCATCGAGCACCAGTCGGCCCGACCCATGCGCCGCACGAGTCGTGACCGGTCGAACCTCACGCATCGCGGCCCGATACTCTCCGTCGCGAATCCGCGGACGGGAGATGGGTGGGCCGGTCGTCGGATCGTCGCGGCAGCGAGGAGCACCAATGAACGACCAGGCTGGCGACATCCAGGCCCCCCGCATCCGGATCGCCAGTACCGACGAGATCGCGGCCGCGCTCGACAGCGCCGGGCTGCGTCTGCACCGGACGGTCGTTGTGCTGGTCGGCGGCGCCGACACCATGGGCGAGAAGGAGTTTGCGACCGTGGCCCGGGTCCTGCGGGACGAGGTCGTGCCGGTCGCCGAGCGCCGGGACGCCGTGGTGATCGACGGTGGCACCGATTCGGGAGTCATGCAGCTGATCG